>Ga0116230_10006570_pt1 | contig 11465 bp, 11 predicted proteins | sample S1TSphfallax_3_FD_88678 | JGI IMG/M metagenome (GOLD analysis project Ga0116230, IMG submission 88678) | Host-associated microbial communities from peat moss isolated from Minnesota, USA - S1T2_Fd - Sphagnum fallax MG | ecosystem: Host-associated > Plants > Peat moss > Unclassified | place...
CCTTACGCCTGGCTTTTTCCGGATGTCTTTAACTCCAATCAAACTCTATCAGAGGCAGAGACTTAGAGTGCGTTAGACTGTTGACACTTTCCACGCGAGCAACTCATACAATATGCGTGGTATTTCATGTCAAGAGCGCAATCCGTATTGCGTTCAGATCGTGACTTTTGCTTCCGGTGAGCGCTTTCCCTTGTTGATCGATGCATCGACAGGCGCGCCGCGTTTTCAACCGACGCTCTATGCGACGACTCATCTGCGTGCCCGAGGTCGAGCGACCGAGACCATCCATCAGGCTTTGCGTTCGATCATAGTGCTTGAACTCACGCTCGGCCGACTGGGTGTCAATCTCGATCGAAGAATGAATGAGGGAAGACTACTGGACCGCGGCGAGATCGATGAGATTGCGCGCGGGTGCAGCCTGCCGTTGGAAAGTATCGTTCGGGAATCCTCTGGTGGGTCATGCGCGTCGCCGTCGTTGCGACGAGGGAAGGGCTTTGAACGGGTTCGTATGGCAACGAAGACGGTGCCTCCGCAAATCGATCCCTCGACGGCCGCGATCCGTATCCATTACATCCGGGACTATCTCAAATGGCTGACGGCGAACCGATTGTTCTCCCTGAGTCCAAGAGACGGAGCTTACGCCGCGCTCAAAGTCAGTGCGGACCTCGTCTGCGGGGTACTCGCGGAGCTCGCTCCGGTCTCCTCGAAGCGGCATGGGGTGACGGATAGGAAAGGGTTCTTGCAGACGGAAATCGATACGATCCTCGCGGTCATGGACCCCGCGTCGCCCACCAATCCGTGGAAGGGCGAGCATATCAAGGCACGTAACTTCCTCATTGCGAAATGGCTCGTCGCGCTCGGCATCCGGCGCGGCGAGTTGCTCAACGTTCGCATCGACGACATCGACTTCCAAACCGAGCGGGTGACGATCGAACGCCGCCCCGACGATGCGCGCGATCCGCGTCCGAATCAACCGCGCGTGAAAACCCGAGGTCGGGATCTGCCGATCGGATCAGCGCTCGCGGCGCTGACGCATGAATACGTGCGCACGCAGCGGGCCACGCAAGGGAATGCGCGCAAACACGGCTACCTGTTCGTCGCGAACGGCACCGGGGCGCCGCTGTCGCTTCCACAAGTCGCAGCGATATTTACCGACCTACGCAGGAGTCGGCCTGAATTGCCGCGCAATCTCATGCCGCATGTCCTCGGTCGCCACAGTTGGAACACGCGCTTCTCGGAACTCGCGGACGAACGGAAACTCTCGGCGGAGCTGGAAAAGAAAGTGCGCTCGCGCGCGATGGGGTGGAGTGAAACCTCCAACACCGCGGCGACCTACACGCGCCGCCATGTGGAACGGGAGGCCGACGAACTCATCCGCGCCCTCTACGACCGGTGAGGGACAACGCGGCGTCGAAGAGACGTAGCCCACGTCTCGCTCGATCACCACCGGGTTCATTGCCACTGGCTCTGCCGACATCGGCGCGAACGCGTGGAGGACAGCAGTTCGATCCGCGGGAGGAGATCTGGGTCTGGCGTGACGCGGTATCGCGGGCCTCCTTGAATTTTACGAGCCTTGTGCCCCTGCTCTGCCCGGCAATGCTGAACTCGTTCAAAATTGTGATGCTATGGGTGGCCCAGAACCGAGCGACGGGCGGCGTTAACACGGACTTTAATAAGCTGCTTATGTTCTTCCGGTTCGTGCGAGCCTCCCGCCGCGGCGACCTGGTGAAGATCACGGGAGCGGACATCCTGAATTACCGGGCTGCGCACCTGCACGATGGAACGCTGCAACGAGTACGACCGATCCTTCGCAAATGGTATTTGATGGGCCTCGCCGGCGTAGATGACGCGGTTGCGCTACTCGAGAACTTGCGCACCAAGGACCACGTGAAGGGTCGTGCGGTGCGCACCCATGACCCCAAGATGGGACCCTTTACGTCGATCGAGTTCGACGGGCTTATCTCGGCCCTCGATCAGCGCGTCGCCGACGGTTCGATGGATGCGAGTTACGCCGTCTTGGCGTACCTCCTGATCGGTCTCGGTATCAGGCCCGCCCAATGCGCACTCCTCAAGGTGCGCGATATCCGGTGTGAATGGTACGACGGCCGGCGGCGCTACGTCCTTTGCGTGCCGCAGGTCAAGCAGGGTCATCGCGACGCGCGGGCGGAGTTCCGTGAGCGCGTACTACCGGAAGTCCTCGGCAAACTCGTGTATGACCACGCTGAGCAACTGCGTGGAACGTTGTTTGCTGTCTTCGACGATCCAGACTCGGCGCCGCTCCTCCCGGCGCGGGTCCCGAGCGTCGCGCGGGCACGCGGCTACGAATACCACTCGGTCGCGCCCGACCTGACGCAAGGACTGCAGAAGGCATTGGCCAATCTGAATGTGTACTCCGAGCGGACGGGGCAGCCTCTACATACACCGCCGATCCGCTTCCGACGCACGTTCGCCACCCGTGCGGCCGCCGCCGGGTGGAGTCCGCCGGCCATCGCCGAGGCGTTGGGCCACAGCAGTACGAAGAACGTGATGGTCTATGTGGAGGCAATCCCCGACATCGCAGCGCGCATCGACCGCGCCATGGCGAGTGAGATGGCGCCGCTCGCCCAAGCGTTCGCAGGGACGCTCATCAAGGATGAAAGCGAAGCCGTGCGCGGCGGCGATCCGGCGAGCCGCATCGTTGACGCGCGGCTCGATCGCAGAGGTAAACCGTTGGGTTCCTGCGGCCAATACTCCTTCTGTGGCTTCAGCGCGCCGCTGGCTTGTTATACCTGTCAACACTTTGAGCCCTGGCTCGACGGCCCGCATGAAGCCGTGCGGGACTCTCTGCTCAAGCGGCGGGCGGATCTGCTGAAGACCACGAGCGCGCAGATCGCCCAAATCAACGACCGACGTATCCTCGCGGTAGAGCAAGTGATCCAATTATGCGCGCAGGCAAAGAATTAGCCGTGAACGCCACGACGAACATCATCCGCTTCAAGCCGCGCGCCACGCTCGAGGCGCAGAAGAATCTACGACGGTTTATCGACCTGTGTCGAGAGGAGCTCACCGTCTTTGGCGCCGACTTGGCCTTCGATGAGAATGCCTGGGACGTCTCGGACTTCGTCCATCTGAAAGGCAAAGCCGGCCGACGCCGACTGGTCTTCTCCATCTTGCCGCCGGGTCGCCTCGATCAGGGAGTCCCGTTCCAGGAGCCGTATCTGTCCTTTGCGAAGGCCTATATGCGGCACGAGTTCGCCATCCGCCGCAAGTGGTTTATCGAGATCGGGATCAATGCGCTGCGCGTGCTGTATCGAGCGATGGCGGATCAGGGCGGAGCGTTCAATCCCACAGAGATCCGCTGCGACACACTCAATCACGCCGTCCAGATGCTGGAGGGCGTGGGTCACTATCGTGCCAATCAGATCGCGCTGGAACTGGAGAAGCTTGCCGTCTTTCTCGTCGGCAACCACCTGGTGACGGCACCGCTCGAGTGGAAGAGCCCAATCTCGAAGCCAGGGATGACTCATGCGGCGCGTGTCGGAAAGGACTTTGACGCATTACGCGAAAGAATGCTTCCGTCGCCCGAGGCGCTCGCGGCACTCGCACACATCTTTCGCACCGCGACGAATCCGGGTGACGTGCTGGTCTCCTCGATCATGGCGATCCTGTGCGCGGCACCGAGCCGTATCGGCGAAGTGTTCCTGTTGTCCGCGGACTGCGAGGTGATCCAAAATAACTCCAAGGGTACCGCGGTCTACGGTCTGCGATGGTACCCGGAAAAAGGGGCTCCGCCGCAGACCAAACCCATCATCACCTCCATGGTCGATGTGGTGCGCGAAGCGTTGAATAAAATCCGCGCGCTGACCAAGCCCGCACGGACCGTATCGGCCTGGTACGAACGCCACCCGACCGAGATGTACCTGCCGGCATCGCTCGAGCATTTACGCAACAAGAAGACCTTGAATGCCGAAGAGCTCGCGCAGGTGGTGTTTGCGACATCGACGACGCGATCGGCGATCGCGAACTGGGTTCACCGGAACAAACTCAAGAGGCGCACGCCCCGGGGAGGCAATATGGCTGCGGACTACGCGTTCGCCGACGTGGAGGCGGCCGTCATCAAGCTGCTACCGCGCGGCTTCCCGTTCGTGAACAAGGGAATCGGGCTCAAATACTCGGACGCGCTGCTCTGTCATCCGCGGGGCCTGCGAAACTCGACGATCGCGACCTTCCGTGGTGCGGTGGAGCTGATCGGGATCAGTGATGTACTGCGCTTGGTGAGCGCACAAAAGGAGAAGGTCTCGATCTTCGAACGCTTTGGGCGTGTCGAGCGGGACGGCACGCCCATCCGAGTGCGCACCCATCAGCTGCGCCATTACTTGAACACACTCGCGCAGGCCGGGAATTTAAGCCAGCTGGACGTAGCCGTGTGGTCGGGCCGCGCCAATATCCACCAGAACGCCGTCTATGACCATGTGTCCGATCGGGATGCCCTGGCGATCCTCGACGAGAACACCCGCGATGATCGGCATGTTCCGGCGATACTTGCGTCGCGGCGCAAGACGGCGCTCATCAAACGGGATGAGTTCGAGCGTCTTCAGGTCAAGTCGGCCCACACGACCGAGTTCGGTTTTTGCGTGCACGACTTTGCGATGCTTCCCTGCCAGCTACACATGGACTGTCTGAACTGCGATGAACATCTATGCCTCAAGGGGGATAGGGTCCGCAACGAAAACCTGCGCCGATGGCGCCATGAAACAAAGGCATTGCTCAAATCCAGCCACGTCGCAGAGTCGCACGGGATCGAGGGGGCAGATCGGTGGACGCAGCATCAAACCCGGACGCTTGATCGGGTGGAGCAAATCATCGATATCTACGAGGATCAAGCGGTGCCGAACGGCGCCGTCATCCAACCGGCCTGGGGGTCTGTGCCCTCCTGGATCGAGCAGGGTCGTGAAGAACGACGACTAGTGGAAACAAGGCAGCCCGACCGCGCCGAAGAAGGCGTATCACGGGAAAAAAACCCATGAGGCATCGGCGGTCACGCAATCTTGACGATGCCTCCATCGGCGAGATCGTCGGCATCGTGGACGGTTGCACGGGTCCCTTGACCTGGCAACTCCTGATCGAGGCCATCGACGAGCGCACCCGCGTGCGCTACACGCGCCAGGCGCTCAACAACCACGAGCGCATCAAGTTGGCGTTCGCCGTGCGACGCAAAGCACTCAAAGCAGCCGGCGTCCCCACGCGCATTGCTACGGCGACCCCGGAGCATGCGGCGTTGCTTCAGGTCAACGCGCGACGGGACGCGGAGATCGAACGACTCAAAGCCGAGAACGCGAGGCTTCTCGAGCAATTTGTTCGCTGGGCATACAACGCCAACAATCGTGGTGTCAGCGAGGAGGTCTTAAATCGACCTCTCCCGGCGGTCAATCGCGACTCCTCGTTGCGCCGTCCCGCATTGATAAAGCCGCTGCCTCTACAGGCGGCACCTCTTCGGCAAAGTCTGCCACGCGGCGCTCGGGCGACGCGTGGCTCTTGAGGGCTAAAGCAGCCCTGACTCGGCAAACGATAGCGTGTCGCGACCGGCGACGATGATATGGTCGATGACCCGGACCTGAATGAGCGCGAGCGCCTCTCGGAGCCTCGCCGTGATGAGTTCATCGGCTTGTGATGCGTCTTTTACTGCGCTTGGATGCTGGTGGACCAGAATGACCGCCGCGGCGTTCCGAGCCAAAACCAGCTTGACGACCTCACGAGGTGCTACGTTCGCGCCATCAAGAGTGCCACGGAATAGCTCGACGAAGTCGATGAGATGATGGCGCGTCGTGAGCAGCAGTATGCCGAAGATCTCATGTTCCAAGTCTGCAAGACGCGTGACCAGGAAGTTTTTGACGGTACTCGGTGAGCTGAGCACCGATCCGCGTGCCACACGCTTCGCGAGTATGGCGAGCGATGCTTCGATGACCGCAGAGTCGGCAACCGGCGCGAAACCGGTCTCGGTCTGCTCAAAGAATCGCGTGCTGAAGGTCTCCGGCGGAGCGACAACGTAGCCGCGGTCTGAGCGAACGGCAAGCTTTTTAGAGAGTGAGCGCTGAGTCATGTGAGTCTCCTTGTCGCCGGCGAAATGGCCGGCGGGGAGAACCCGCACGTCGCAGCGGAGCGCTCAATTGCACCCTGGAATAAAATGGAGGGGACCCGCTCCCGGCGGGGAGGAGGCCGTTTTATGCCGGGAAAGGCGATTGACCGCGACGACCGACGTGACATCGTCAAACCACCGGCAATCGAGCCAATCCACCCTCCCAAAACGTAAATAAGTACGCTCTCGGAGCGCTCTTCTTTACAAATCCACAAATAGCGCTATCATCAAAAAAACAAAAACACTGCATTTATAGGCGTTTGAGCGCTGTTGACAAGCGCATAGCCAGATATAAGGCGCCGTCAATCGTTCCGCGGAACAGATCGAAGCATTCAATGACCCTATTTCTTTTGTCGAGCAGAATTAATCCGAAGACCTCATAGTCGAGGCTCCCCAGGCGCGCGGTCAAGTATTCGCCGGTCTTCTGCGGCGATTGCAGCGCGGCGCCGCGACGCACCCGATGTGCGAGCACGTGTTTTGCGGCCGAGAGGATTGCCTCACTCGATGCAGGTGCAACGGTGCCGTCGGCATTGACAGTAAACAGATTGTGATTCGACATGAACGTTCTCCGGTATTTGCTCGGGCGGAATTGCCCGATCCGGAGGCAGGCCAGCGCAGCGCAGCCGTCAGGGCCGCGCAACGCGCGCTCGCGAGCACGGAACTCTCCGCGCGCAGGCCTTGACGGCGAGAACGATGGCGTAAACTAAAAGGATTCAGCAAACCCGCCCTCCTATCAGGGCCTTTGACTTTGGGTTCCGTTCGGTTCAGGGATTACTCGGCAGGCTAGAGGGCTCGCGCCCTCGAATTCGCCGGCCGATTCATGATGGTGTAAGTCGCGCGCGCGACCGGCTCGACGTGTGTACCGACCGCAGAAAAGCCAAGTCGCTGATAGAACCGGGGATTACGGCCGCCGAAGGTCTCCAGATAATACGAGGCGCCCGCGGCATCCGCCTCCGCCAGCGTCGGTTGAAGAAGCCGTGCGCCGATGCCTGCGTCTTGCGCCGCGGGAGCGACACCCACGATCGATAAATACCAAGCCGATTCGTCCACCACCGCCATCGCCCGGGGTCGCATGAAGTCGCCGATGCGATGATAGGTGTCTGCTGCATGCGTGCCCATGGCCTGCGCCAGGAACGCGGCTTTTGCCGTTGACTCGGCTTGCGCGTCAGCGTCATCGACAGGGAGCAGCCACACGGCTGCTGCCCCAATCGATGGATGAGGCCATACGACCAGCCGACCGCTACGGGCCCCTTCCATCAGGGAGTAATCAAAGTAGTCAGCCAATACGGCTCGTCGTCGCGTCGCGTCGTCGCGAAAGTCGTGGCAGATCGCGGCGTAAAACGGATCAAATTGCAGCGAGTCGATCAATCCATCTAGGGTGGTGGTCGATTGGGTCAATCGCATCTCGGCATTATAGTGGTTTGGTCCTGTGGCAGCGGTCGCGCAATCTTCATCGGGGGTCCGCAAAGTCCCCGCAGAAATAGCTATTACACTAATCAAAACTGCGGGCCGGCCGCTGTCGACCGACCCGCGAAGGTCGTCTGACTACGACTCGAGCACCGTGACGGCGGCCTGCCACAGTGCGCAGTTCACGCGCACGTCCTCCTTGATGCTATGGAGCGGCCGGGTGCGGACCAAGCGCGATTTCTCGCTGTGGTAGGCGACCCCTCCCGTCATGGTCGCCTGCTGGACTGTATTGAACGTGTGCCAGAGACTGGGGGTTGCGTCCGCGGCCTGCCGTGCCTCGAGGAGTCGTCCTGGTAGCAGCCGCGGCCGTGTGGCAGGATCGGCCCAGCGGATCTCCACGGCGCGCTGCGCGAAGGCCAGCCGTTCGCCCTCTGACAACATCCGGGCCGCCATCGCGTGAATTAGCGATCCGATGCGCTCGAACTGCAGCGTCAGCTCCCGGGCGCCGGCGACGACGTCGTCGAGCACATTCGCTCGATGCGGAATTCGGATCACCGCAAAGTCCCCCATGCGACATATCAGGCCGTTTCTGCAGAGAGGTCGATACAATCCGGCCAAAAGCTGGTACGCACTCGAACCGTCATGCGCATTCACGAGGCATATTTCGGGAATACACGAGTCGAGCGTTAAGATCTCGCGCATGGGCCGTAAACGAATCAGGTGTCGTGCATGGATCGGATCCGTACCGCGCCGGGTGCGGGTCTGACGGGCAGCGGCCACTTGAAAGCCGGCGTCCAAGAGTGCCTGTAACACGTCAAACGTATTGATGAAGCGGTAGGTGGATTTCGTGCGAGCGGAGGCCGTATCCGCGAACACGGCCGGCGTGTGGCGCCGCAGATCCTCGATCGACAAGATGTCGCTCACTGCGTGGCTGTAGGCAGGGGAGGGCGTTTCGGCGATAAGGTTCGTATTCATGAAAGATCCTTTGTGAAGTATGATGCGTCGGCGACTTGCCGACGGGTTGAACCGTCACGTCGCAGTCGAGCGCTCAAGACTCGCGCCGCGCGACTCGCCGGCAGCGCGTCTTTCGCGCGAGAGGGTCTTGACCGCGAGATCGACGTGGTAGCGTGACCCCAACCAGGCAAGTCTCTTTTCTGTTGTCTCTCGCCGGCTGCCGTGTCTTTCGTTCCGCGTGGGGGAGCCACGCAAGCACGAGCGATCTTGAGGGCTGCACGGCAGTCCCGCCCCTTCAAAGGGCGGGATGAGCGATCAGCGAACCCGTAGGAGCGCGGTCGCGGCCCGGCCGCGACGTGCCCCGCATTTGGCTCAACCTCTCTTACCAGTCTCGACAGGACTGATCTCACACTAAAATTCATCCGTGAATCGGCTTATCCAAGGACCACCGATTTGGCTCATAGTCCTTCAATATTCACCGGCACCTGCTGCGGCCTCAAGGGTTCAAGGACCAACAGAAAATAGTTCACTGCCGTCCCTTCGGACCCCTTGCTATGATCCACTGATCGGATCTGTTCTATCGCCCACTTTTGAAAAGGAATTCCATGCGCCTCTTGATTGCTTTCATCCTTCCCTGGCTCACGTTCTTCACGATCGGTCGACCTCTCGCCGGAATCGTCTGTCTCGTTCTGCAGCTGACGATTTTGGGGTGGATTCCGGCGACCATCTGGGCCGTCTACGCGTTGAGCCAGTACAAGACCGACCAGAAGATAGAGAGTGCTTTGGGTCAGCGGCGCGGTTGACGCGACTTGAGTGCACGCGCCGGAGTCGCTCACAGCAACCTCGCGTTTCCAAAAAAAACGGGTCAGAGCATTTTGCGCACGTAGTGCACGATCGGTGTCAACCGTCCGCAACGCTTGGCCGCGGGGCCGTTGCCTGCGATCGATCGGGGCGGCAACGTCGGTCTGTATTCCAACAGGGAAGCGGGGCCCCGCGGCCCCGCCCGGCTCAGACCGCTTTGTCTGGAGCGTCTTGCCGCGGCTCATGCAGCCGCATGACGAGCTTTCCGGTCACCGGAATCGCGTTGAGCTGCAGGTTGAAGCCCTTGGCGTCTTTGTTCTCGAACGCGACGCCGACGCGGACCCAGTTGGCTTTCTCTTCACCGCCTTTGGTGTAATCCTCGACGACGAAGACGTCGAAGCGGCGCGTAGTGGCGGCGGGGATGGAAGCTCGGGTGGGGTTGATCTGTTTCATGGGTGATCTCCTGTTGAAGTTTTGAAGTTGAATGTCGCTCGGGCGACGAGAAAGCGGCCGTTGAGCGCAGTCAAGGCGGGCAGGCATAGGCGACCGTGGAATAAATGTGTCCGGAGCGGGGCGAGAGAGGTTCCACTCGCCTTCAAGCGACGGACCGCGTTTATGCCGGCGAAAGCGCCTTGCCGGCGCGCCGCGCGAGACAAAAGATTTCTCGACAGTCGCCAGAGTCGTTCAACTAGCCGGCAGGAGAGCACCTGAAACGGCAACCGCAGCGCTCGTCTGCGCCGCCATTCGTCGCGTCCACCCAATCGATCGAACCTGCAAACGAGCAGGGGCCACGGTCCGCGTCTCGCGGTCGACGCCAGACGGTGAGCTTCTGGCTTACCGGTGACGGGTGAGGGAAGGCGAGTGCACCGGGTCCGAGAGGAAAAACGGCGTGAGGGGCGCGCGGGCAACGATAACGGTGGGAATCAATCAATCTATCCAGTCAAACTGGAGTCGCGCCGTCCTGATTCAATCGCGTGCATATTCTGCGGCATCGCGGAAGTTGGATCTTCATCGTTAACCTGGGTGGCATCGCTGCCGGATCCTTGGACTCTCGGTCGTCAGGACCCTCGTGCCGCCCCTTTCCCAATCGTCGATCATCAATGCTGCGCAGCGCAGACTAATTCTTTGGGGTTGATCAGCATCCCCGTGAGTGCGAGAGACCACGTCCGTTTGCAGCCGGACGTGGTCTGGCCCGCCGTCAGTCTGACGCAGGCGGTCTTTCAAGGGCGAAATGCTGGATGAGATCATCGACGCGCTGCGGTTCGCCTGAGGTCTTGATGTCGGTGTGCCTGATGTAGGCCGAGAACCAGAACTCCTGGTCGGTCACGTTCAGCAGGTCTGCCTCGGTGCGAAATTCGTTCTCCTCGCCAGCGAGCCTGGCATTCTCCGGGTCCTGCTGCGGATCGTACTTGAGATACCTTGCTCGATAGTCGAACTTCTCCACCTTGTGCAGGTGGTTGGCCTTGACGAGTGCCGCCAAGCGCATGATCTGCGCGGCAGTCGCTCCGTCGATTGTAAACTCGACCACGGCTGGCACGTCATTGTAATGCTCGTTGTCACAGCGCACGTCGGTGCGAAACGTCTTGCAATCGTCCAAAGTTCTGTTCCTCGTCTCACCGCCGTTCATGCTTGCGTCCCCCTGTCCTTCTCGTTGTGGGGAGAGCCGCTCGATTTGCTCGACATTGAATGTATTCGTCATCTGAATCTCCAGTCTTCGTGGGCGGGATTGCCCGATTGCGGCCGAATCCCATCGCAGCGCAGCCGTCAACGGCTGGCCCGAAGGGCCACCGGGCGAGTAGCGATGCGCGCCCGGCGCGTGAGTCACGGAGCGCCTTGACGGCGAGACCGATGGGGTATCATCATCAATCAGGTAAGCCCGTCTCTCCTCATTTCCCGGCCCCCGCGTGGGGGAGCCACACCAGGGCGAGCAATCGTTAAATGGCTGTACTGACAAGGACTTCATGCACATATTGGGCCCCTTGATAGGTCCAATCAAAAAGTTCACTTCCCGCGATACGCGGCGTCAGCGATTGGCTCTGGCCGGCCAATTTGAGACATTCGACCGCTCAAATGCGCGCCGGAAACCTGCCATTCATGACCTGCGGTAAGCTTAGGCCACGCAGCAAGAGTGAGCGCATGAGATCTAAATGGCGGTTGCTGTTGCACTCCGTCTTACGCGGGTGCTTGC
>Ga0116230_10006571_pt1 | contig 11464 bp, 10 predicted proteins | sample S1TSphfallax_3_FD_88678 | JGI IMG/M metagenome (GOLD analysis project Ga0116230, IMG submission 88678) | Host-associated microbial communities from peat moss isolated from Minnesota, USA - S1T2_Fd - Sphagnum fallax MG | ecosystem: Host-associated > Plants > Peat moss > Unclassified | place...
CGGCTCCTCGATGCTGGCGATGATCTTCAGCTGGCCACCGCAGCGCGCGCAGCACTCGATCTCTACACCGAACACTCGCTTCAGCCGTCTTGCCCAGCTCATCGCCACATGCCGCGGCGTCGATGGGCCCTCGGTGTGGCGCATGCTGCAGCAGTTTGGCTGGAGCGTGCCGCGACCGGCGGGCCGGGCGCGCCAGCGCGACGAGGCGGCGATCCGTACTTGGAAAGAGAAGCGGTGGCCCGCCATAAAAAAATCGCTGCGCGGCAAGGCCGAATAATCGTCTTCATCGACGAATCGGGTCTGTCCGAACTACCCTGCCGCGCACGAACCTGGGCCCAGAAAGGCCAAACACCGGTCCTGCAATACAGCTTCTCCTGGAAGCAGCTCTCGGTTATCGCCGGTGTGAGCTATTGGCGTTTCTACTTTCGCTTCTTCCCCGGCTCGATCAAGAGCCCGCAAATCGTTCAGTTCCTCAAAGCCTTGCAGGCAACGATCGGCAAGAAGCTGCTGATCCTCCGGGACCGCCTGCAGGCGCATCGCTCGCGGCTGGTCAAAGAATACGTCGAAGGCCTGGAGGCGCATCGCCTTGGAGCATCTGCCGGCCTATACGCCGGAATTAAATCCGGTCGAATACATCTGGGGCTTCCTCAAACATCTCGCCATGCCGAACTACTGTGCCCGCGACCTCACCGATCTGCGCCAGCGTGCGAGTCGCAATCTGCGCTCGATGCAGCGCCGCGGCACGCTGGTCACGGCATTCTCGAAGCAGGTGGAATTGTTTTGAGATCGTCATCTACTTATGAAAGAGTCAATAATTGAGTTTGCTTCGCCGCATTTCTCAATCTTCGATGACTCACCATTTGCCCGCAAGTGGTATGCGGTCAAGGATTTAACGCGGTGACAGAAACTCCCCACCGGGGTGAGATAGCCGATCAATTGCCGTGTCGAATTCTGACGCCGGGTGCCAACCCGAGGGGCGGACGGCGTATGCGCCAACGAGGGCACCGGTGTCAAACTCTGCTCGGCAATTTGATGCGTGAGATCATCTCGGTCTCACCCACTTTACTCGTAGTCCTATCGGGACTGCTTTCACGTTGGCTGCGTGCCAGACCCGGTGTCAACGGTGATCTTCACGACGTTTGGCGGACACCTTGAAAAGGGCATACTAGCTCTTGTTTCGCACCGAGGATGCCGATCTCGCCGCGCAATCCCCGAGGTCATCGATCATATTCTCGACGGATCGAATGGGTGAAACTGATCACTGACTGGGTCGTAACAGGCCAAGTACGCGATGGACGAGACTAGAGCCAATTGACCACAATTCCCGGCTTTTACTACCGCCGTTGATCAATATGTGACATCTTTCGAAAAGTCGATTCTCGTACACCTCGTTCCCGGATTGGTAAATGAAAATCGCCGAGACAACCCAGCCACTTGCCGGAATGCCACGGTTCCCCGCACTGGATGGCTGGCGGGGAATTAGCATCTCGTTGGTGCTCGCCGGACACTTATTCCCGCTCGGCCCAAAATACCTAAACATGAATGAGTGTATAGCGGCGCTCGGGATGGCGATCTTTTTTACGCTGTCTGGCTTTCTGATCACCACCACTTTGCTACATCGGCCAAGTGTGATCGAGTTTCTAATCCGCCGCCTTTGTCGAATCGTTCCGCTCGCGTGGCTTTTCGCATTAATCGCTCTGGCATTGGCAAAAGCTTCTTTGTACTACTACATCGCCCAAATGTTGTTCTTTGCGAATCTGCCACCCGTGTGGCTGACCGACTACACAGGGCACTTATGGAGCCTGTGCGTCGAGATGCAGTTTTATATAGCCATCGCGCTGATATTCCTCGCGTTTGGCCGTCGCGGACTGTGGAGTATCCCCATCCTTTGCCTACTTGTGACAGCACATCGAATTCAAGAACATGCGCTTCTATCGATCGTGACATCGGTTCGTGTCGATGAAATTCTTGCCGGGGGCACGCTGGCGTTGGTTTGCAACACTGACCGCCTGCCTTGGATTCGCAAGCTTCTTGTTTGGGTCAACCCCTTTGCTTTGTTGACACTTGCCGTTGCAGCGTCGAACACTTTATGTGGACAAATTTGCTATCTGCGTCCCTACTTTGTAGCCGCCATGGTCGGAGCCACTTTGTTTCGCGTTGGAGGAACCGAAAAATTCCTTAAGGTCAAGTGGCTTGCATATATAGCGGCCATTTCCTATGCGCTCTACGTCCTGCACCCTATCGTCGAATGGGGATGGTTTGGGTCTGGGACAAAAATGGTTAAATACGTGAAACGGATTCCAGAACTAGCGGCTGTTTTTGGCTTGGCGCATCTTTCCACGTTCTATTTCGAGGATTTTTGGATACGCAAAGGCAAGCATTGGATTAAACGTATCAGCCTACATCGCAAGACTAGAGTCGCGGATAAAGTCCCATAGAAAGGAACTCTATGCTTGCCGCGTTGTATCGGCCACGGTTCACACGCGTTCGGTGTCCGTTGCATCTTGGCGGCCGTGATTTTGAGGCTGGATACGATGTGCCAGCGAGGTATTGAATCCAAGTCATTGATTTAGTGCGCCGTGCAAAGGCACGGTCTTCCAGCGGGGGGACAGACCCGCCCGGCAACTGTCGCTCCAGGCGGTAGCAATCGGAGCAGTCGTGGCGGTTACTGCCATCGCCGCCTACTTGCTGGTCGGAGAAGGCTTGTTCTGGTTCCTTGGTCGCGGCGTCAGCCTGGGCTGACCCAATACAGCGCGCACGACCCAGCGGGCAGCGAAGATCCCCTCGAGTTGCCGGATCAGTGGACCGTCAAATTAGTCGGTGCCATCGGCGTTGCACCAGCCACGGTCGCTGTGCAATTGGCCCACCAGCAATTGTTTGCCGATATGAATCCCTGCAACGCCTGCCATTTCGGCGGCGCTGCCGACAGCGGCGACGTGGTTTGCATGAAGGACTCCAAGGCACCCCACTCTCCGTACTGCGTGTACGCCTGAATGTCGTTGTAATGGTTGAACAGCTCCCCTCCATTGGTCTTCCAGCCTTGAAGGTAGGTCTGATACGCCGTTAACATCCGTGGATCCCGGTTTGCGGCGATCATGAGATCGGTCAGCGCGCTGGTCGGACCGGTCGGGAAACCAATGAATGTCTGACCGCCTTCATAAGCAAAGACGGGCAAAGCGTAGGGTGCCATGGCGGTCTGATAGCCTTTGACCCAACCAACCGCCTGGCCGATAAAGCCGCCCGCGGGAATCGACGGGTCGTTCTGCGAGGTCAAGGAAGCGAATAAATTGCTGAGACCTCCGTCCGGCTGCGAGGTCCATGCGCTCGGAATCGCACCGCCGAAATAGGGTGCGATGGCTACGACACCGATACCGTGGGCGGAACATGGCGCATTCCCGCTACCCGTCCACAAGGAACAGTTCAATCGTTCCGTGCCCACCCAAGGATTGGCTGCTTGTGCCGCCATGACGCAGACTACGCGGCCGGAATCCGCGCCCCAGACGGACTTCCAGATATCACAGGTCTGCGCCATGCGCATGCCGTACCAGTTGTTGCCATAATCGGCACCGGAGCCGGCATTGGGCCACAGCGCCTTACCCTGCGCGATCGAGTAATTGTATTGGACCGGGAAACCCGAATTCCATACTTCGTTGCTCAGCTCCACGTAAACCTTCTGCGTGGACCCCAACTGGGTGTGGACCAAAGTTGCGAATTGTGTGATGAAGTTGTCGTCCACCATCACGGGTATGTTGACCCATGGGTCAGCCGATACCGCGTTTGCAAGTTGAATTGCAACTTCGTAGGGAACGCCGAGGGAGGTTGACCAGCTCATATACGAAGCGCTGGACCGGGATCCCCAAGACGCAAGCGTGCTGCCGTTGGTCTGAAACCAATCCATGAAGCGCAGCGTCCGAAACTTTGCGATCAGGTTCAGAAACGTTGGGCTGAAAACCTGTCCGGCAGTCAGAGCGCTTGCCTGAGCCGCTTGGACGACTTGGATGTTACGAATGTAGTCGCCCGTGTGGTTGGGGTCGGTACTCGTGATTGTGATCATAATGCCACCGCCGCTTGTAGGGTTCGCGACGTTGATGACGTCGCGCCCGGGCGTCGAGAGACTTGCAACCTTTACCGCATCGAAATGATAGGTAATCGTGCCTTGCCCCAAATACATGACAACGTATTGTCCAGCTGGATAAACGCCATTACTTGTGGAAGGCAACGCGGCCAACAATAGAACGCTGACTTGAGTGAATTTCTGCGCACTTGGCTCATTGACGGCTGTCAATGTGATGGGCCAACCTTGGGTGTCGAGATTCAAGTACTTTTCTTCGTTTGTTTCTGAGTTATCACTGGTTTGCGTCGACCAGCCGGCATTCGTCTTGAAGATATCGAGAAACGGCTGTTCCGAACTGTAGTAATTAACTGGCGCGAGGTTGGTTCCCATAGGAGAACTAGCGTTGCTGGCGGTTGCCGCATGCGCGGCGCCCGAACTGCCCAAGATCCCGATGAGGATGGCGCTCGCCATACGTCCCAGCGCCCGCTTGAAAATGCGCAATTGCACGATTCCATGCATTCTTATCGCTGTCGCTCGTAACTTTCTCATAAGGCAATTTCCATTCGAATTAACTAAATATGACGTTCAGATCCGGCATGTCAACGTAATTCCGGAAACGAGACAAGCTGTCGCCGATATCCGACGTGCATGGAAGAACTTTAAGGGTCTGTGGATCTAAGGTCCGCGCTCTCGCAATCGAAGTGCTATTTTAATGGCTCAAGACCCGCCGGTATAGGTTAAGCGACTCCACAGCGACCCGTTTGATGGAATATTGATTAAGCACGACGCGGCGGGCAGCCTCTCCCAACTGCGCTGCAACACCCTGATTATCAACAATCTCACTAATTTTTGCTGCGAAATCCGCCACACTCTCTGAGCGCGCCAGTCGGCCAGTAACACCGTCTTGCACCGTCTCCCGACATCCGCCAGCATCGCTGCACAAAACAGGGCAGCCCTGATACATCGCTTCTAGAAGCGTATAGCCCGGGTTTTCCCAGCGAGAAGCAACAATGGTGAGAAACGCGCGGGTTCTCAACTCGCAGATCGCGAAATTGCTCATCGACCCACGATAATCCACGCTTTCCCGGAGCTGCGGTGGGAAGAAAGACTCCAGAAATTGTCGAAATGAAACCATTGAACCATCGCTCAATCGCAAGCCGCGATCCGGGCCGACGAAAATGAGCTTCAGTTGCGGATGGCGCTTCAAGGCAAGCAAAAAAGAACGCAAAACGACATCGGCACCCTTGCGACTATCGAACCGCCCCACGAACAATAACAAGTTCGGATCGCAGTCGGCCAAACGCCACACGGGGGTGTTCTCGCCCATGGTCAAGGGATTGACGACATGCGCCGACAGTTTCGGCGACAACTGGTAATAGGCGAGTGTTTCGTCGAGAGTTGACGAAACCGGCGCCACGATCGCAATGCTCCTCCGCAACGCGTCCCCTTCCCGACGAATTTTCTCACGTGCTTCAGGCGTCTCGAGTTCGGCCCCCACGATGGACAGAAATGCAGGCCCGTGCAATTTCACCACCAAAGGAATATTCGTCAAGCGTCTCACGTAGTCGCACCAACCGAAGGACTCCTCCATCTCGATGATATCGATTGGGTCCGACCGATGAATCCGCAAGATAGTCCGGGCCAAGACGCGGGCAAACGCGTAAGGTCCATGCTGCGTACTACCTTCGCGATCAATCCAACGTTGCTGCATCCGGTCCCATCTCGACGCTTTCGCGAGGTACACGTCTTTCACCGGCTCCGATGAATCGAGCCCACCACAGATGATCGACACCCGATGCCCCTCGCCCTCCAGCCCGCGCTTCATCCAATGGCAATAGGTAACGATTCCGTTCTGAGATTTTTCCAGTGGCCATGCCGGCGAGAATAACGCGATATGCATAAAATCCTTTGAACGAATTGCTCCCAACAACAAAACCGCTCAGTGACCCTTGATCCCGAGGTGCAGCCATTTTACGGGAATCAGCGCCAGGAAAACCTGGCTCGCCACAAACGACAAAACAAACACCAAGAGTCCCAAAGAAAGCCGGCGCAATTCGTCTTTGATGCTCAGTAATTGAAATTTATTTTGCTCCCAAAACAGAAACATCAGCAGGGGCAAAGTTGCAATCAGGCCAAACCACAGGAACCCAAAGAAGCCGAAAAAATAAAATCCGAGAAGAGTTGCAGGAATCACGGTGAAGATTCGAATCAGGTTTGCAACCAAGACGATATGCGTCCGCCCGTACGCGACCAGCAAATTCTCAGACGAATTCTGCATCGCAACCACGATCGCGCCGAGCGACAAAATGGTTAGTATTTGCCCAACCATTGCATATCGCGGGTCATAGAGGATCGCTACCAGCGCGGGCGCCGATCCCGCCAGGAGCGCAGCAAGCGCAACACCCAAATTCATAAGCCTTTTGTTCTCGGTGTAGTACCGATCACGGGCGGTTGCACGGTCCATCCGAAAATAATCGGTGCATCGCGCATAGAGAATCACGCGTGCATTGTGCAGGTTGACGCCGTTGATAGGACCTAACATATTGCTCGAGAGCCCATAAAGCCCGAGCAACGAAAGATTGAACAACTTCAAGAGGACCACTTTGTCGTATTGCGTGAGGACAATCGTGAGGGCGCTTGAAGGCAAGACGAAGCGCGCAAATCGAAACTGATCCCTCAAGGCTTCGCGATCTAAGGCAAATCCAATGCCGATCGTTCGGTAGAAAAAGTGGCTGGCTATCGTCAACAAGGTCCGCTGCAGAAGCGCGCCGTAGATCAGGACATACGGACTCTTGTAGATCGTCGCAAGTCCGATCACGAACAAAGACATGACCAGGTTCGAAAGCATGTCCGCATAGTTCGCGATTTTTGCGCGCTGGTATCGCTGGGCGAGCACGAAAGACATCGATTCGGCGCCGACTATCAGGAACCAAATGCTTAGAACCCGGAACGCCCCGGTCAAAATTGGCGATTGATACAAGCTGGCGATTAACGGAGCACAGAAGAATACGAGGCAGAAATTGACCACGCATCGGATCATCCTTACCGTCCAGACAGTGTGGACGAAGGCGCGCTCGTCGCCTCGTTCGTGCCGCACGAGCAATGCGGTAGAGCCAACGTCCGACAACAACTCGAGCATGAACAAAAAGGCCAGCAGAATTCCGAAGATTCCATAGGCCTCCGGATCCAACAGACGGGTAAGCACGAGACTGCTGCCGAGACGGATCACCGCAGTCATGCCATACGTGAACGTCGAGGAAAATAGCTCGCCCTTCAGATTCACCAGGCGAGACAGGAATTTCACGGGTCCCCTTGACGCTGCGGTCGGAATCACGTTGCTCGTTCTGCAATGCTGATACTCGATGTCTGGCTGGCTTGTTGTGCTGCCAACCATTTCGAGACAGGAATCAATGCGGCAACTCCAGTTCAGTTCGTTTGATATAACGCGATAAACACTATAACATTTTTGGGTTGACCCACTGCGGTATGCGGCCTGGAGTTTGACTTCAAAACCGTGACGCGTGTCGCGGCATTTCTAGTCGCGAAGTGCATCGTAATCACGAGTGTTTCCTGGTGTTATATTCCCTCAAAGAACTCGTCGTAGTCTTGTTTTTCGGGTACTGGGTTTTTCGCCTAGCGAAACCGACCTGCTTACTCTTTTGCTCTGACAGCGATTTGTCGATTCGGCGTAACGCATGGTTTCTGTTGACGATGGACGGTTTTCTGAGTCCCAACTTCTGGATCTTCGCGATCATAGCGATCCCGATCTTGATCATTGCTGGCCGCAAGGACACAAATCCGAGCGCTGCGTATCTGATCCTTTTGCACGTCGTGCCGCCACTGGCGTTACGAATTCCGATGATCGGCATGTCATATCTGTTCGACATCGATTTTTATTTCATATTGACCATTTGCTTGCTGGTTCCAGCAGTTCTGCGCATCCGAGCGGCGAAGCCTGTCAGTGTCATTCCGAAGTCACTGCTCTTGATGGATTACGTCCTACTCGCCTACGGGCTATTGACGGCATTTTTATTCGTCCACTACCAAGCCGCCAGCGGAATGATTTACGAGGCCACATTTACGGATTCTCTACGGCGCCTCTTCGTGTTTTTCTTGGAAACATTCGTACCGTATTACGCAATCTCCAGGTCTGGTGCCAGCAAGAATTCGATCACTGAAATGCTGGCGATGTATGCGCTGGGATGTGCGCTGATGGCCGCGGTGGCAATGTTCGAGGCTGCCCGTCATTGGCTCGTGTTTGCCGAGTTCAACGAACGTTGGGGTTTGCCGCTGAGGATGACCGACTATTTGTCGCGCGGCGATACATTACGTGCGATGGCATCAAGCGGCCACCCGCTAGCGCTCGGATTCATGCTCGCGGTCGCTTTTGGCGCTTGGCTTTACCTAGGAACGCTTGTCAAATCAGCATTCATGCGGATTTCGGTCAGTTTGTTTTGGTGGTTGGGAATGGCCGTCGCGTATTCCCGAGGTCCGTGGTTGGGCGCAATCTTCATGTATTTCACATTCGCCGCTTTGCGGCCTCGCGGGATGACGAACATTTTCCGCGCAGCCAGCGTCGCTATCTTGGTCGCCGTTGGATTGATGCTGTCGCCATTGCGCGAACGGATCGTGAACGTAATCCCTTTTCTTGGCGGCACAGTGGACGCCTACAATGTGACATACCGGCAGCGTTTGCTGGCACGATGCTGGGAGATCATTCAAGATAATTTCTTCTTTGGTGATCAGTACGCGTTACTTAGGATGCAGGATCTCCGTCAAGGTGAGGGCATCATCGATATCATCAATGGGTACGTGCAAGTACTGCTCGATAATGGCTTCATCGGGCTTTCGCTATTCCTGAGTTTCATTCTCATCGCCTTGTTCAAGGCATGGTCCGCGAGCCGAGCATCGCGCATCGTCGACGCGGACTTGTCGTTGCTCGGAATTGGAGTCGTCACCTGCATTCTGGGAACGATGCTAATGCTCGCCGATGGCAACCTGGGAACCGGGCCTGGGCGAATCTTTTACACTCTCGCCGCGATCGCAACAGCTTACGGGTACGTCGCGCGGCCGCTTGAGGTGGTTGCGCTTCGGAGAGCAGCAAGATGACGAGGGATGCGTTGGATGTCGCAGTGGCGATTGTGACTTACAAGAGCGCAGCACTGACTGTGGCTTGCTTGAATTCCTTGTGCGCGGAGATCAAGACGTGTGGCCTCAATGTTCACGTTTTCGTCGTCGATAATGACTCCGGCGATCTCCCCGTGATCCGCGCCGCGTGCGAGGCACACGATTGGTCCGGCTGGGTCACCTTGATCCTCTCGCCAAGAAATGGCGGCTTTGCCTACGGCAACAACAGAGCGCTAGCCTGCGCATACGCCCGCTATCAATCGCGATTCTTCTTCCTCTTGAACCCGGATACTGAAGTTAGGCGCGATGCGCTCAGCACGATGGTCAAATTCTTAGAAGATAACCCGCATGTCGGAATCGCCGGATGCGGAATCGAGAACCCCGACGGTTCAAATTGGCCGATTGCCTTTCGCTTCCCCTCGTCATTGAGCGAATTGAGCAGCGGTGTCGAAGTCGGTGTGCTGAGCTCGGTGCTGAAGGGCTGGGAAGTAGCCAGGACGATGTCAAACGCCCCCGAGCCTGTCGACTGGATTTGCGGCGCCGCAATGATGATCCGGCCGGCTGTCTTCGAGACGATCGGTACCTTGGACGAAAACTACTTCCTCTATTTTGAGGAAACTGATTTCTGTTTCCGTGCAAAGCGAGCGGGTTTCGAAACTTGGTATGTACCGCAAAGCCGTGTCATGCATGTGGTCGGACAGAGCACAAAGGTCACCGAGCGGAATGTGCTTCCAAGAAGACTCCCGACGTACTGGTTCGAGTCGCGACGAAGATTCTTCATCGTGAGCTACGGGATTTCCACTGCCATCCTGATCGATCTCGTTTCAATTACGGCGCATCTCATTGGCACGATCAAGCGCGCGCTGTTGGGCAGGCTACGAACTGCCACCCCTCATCTGACACGGGACCTGATCGAAAACAGTCCCGTATGGCCACGTAATCGCAAGGTGCCATCACTTTGCGCGTTTTTTCCAGCGAAGTGACGGAGCAGAACACGGTTCTGCGCCACCTGCACTGACCCGCACAGCCGTTTCAAACGCATTGCGAGAGACCGACGACGTGAACCCCGTCGAGGAAACGCATCGAGACGCGAATCGATTTCGCAGCTTTATGCTAGCATTCTCAACCCAAGACTCATTGGAATCACAGATATGAGTGCCGCACTCGAATCGTCGCTCGCTATCAATTCTTTTTTGCCGTTGGCGCGCATGGCTCAGATGGCCGATGAAACCCGCGTTTCCTACCTTGCGGCCCGGCCCTTTCCTCATTTTTTCATAGATAATTTCTTTGATCCCGCTCTTGTGGATCAAGTTCTGTCTGAGTTTCCGCAGCCTGGTCAGATTAAGTGGCAGAGCTTCGATAACGAGCAAGAAATCAAACTAGCCTCGGCGGCGGAATCGTCCTTTGGGCCGATGACTCGTTTGCTCTTGTATCACCTGAACTCTATCACGTTCCTGGAATTCCTGAGTAAGGCCACGGGTATCGAGAACCTTATTCCTGACCCTTGCTTCGAAGGGGGTGGGCTTCATCAGATTCGTCCAGGTGGCAAATTAGGTGTCCATGCGGATTTCAACAAGCACCGGCGGTTCGGCCTCGACCGCAGGATAAATGCGTTGCTTTACTTGAACAAGGACTGGAAAGAGGAATACGGGGGGCATTTGGAACTCTGGAACCGTGACGTGACGCGCTGCGAGGCGAAAATACTTCCTGTCTTCAATCGTCTTGCCGTGTTTGGAACCACCGATTTTACCTTCCATGGTCACCCAAATCCTTTGCAATGTCCGGAAGGGATGACGCGAAAGTCTCTTGCCCTTTATTACTACACGAATGGGAGGCCCAGCGAGGAAATCACCGGGGCCCATTCGACGGTGTTTAAGGCGCGCCCTGAAGATGAGCAGAGAATCACTTTTCGACAGCGGCTGGGCAAGTTAGCACGAGATTGTGTACCGCCAATCTTGTCGAGGCAGCTCGATAAAATTCGTTAGCGAAGTACTTTTGGGCTTCGTGAATTTAGTCCGCTGCGGTCGGTCGGGGGCTTTCGTCGCAGCGTCGGCATGAGTTGACCAAGCGCAGCGCGAACCCCCAACTCCAGACCATGGCGGTTCTCGTTCACGGCATGGTGCATCCCGAGGTTATTCCCGTAAGCAAAGCCACCATTCTTGGGGGCTGCAATGAGGGTCACCCAGTCGGTCCAACCCGCTTTTTCCACCGCGTTCGCAATTTCGGGTAAATCGCCGGAGGCATTATCGACTACGATCGCACGCAAATGAACCCTGGGGTTGC
>Ga0116230_10006572_pt1 | contig 11464 bp, 13 predicted proteins | sample S1TSphfallax_3_FD_88678 | JGI IMG/M metagenome (GOLD analysis project Ga0116230, IMG submission 88678) | Host-associated microbial communities from peat moss isolated from Minnesota, USA - S1T2_Fd - Sphagnum fallax MG | ecosystem: Host-associated > Plants > Peat moss > Unclassified | place...
ATGATGCGGCGTTCGACCAAGACGGTGATCGTCTTGTCCATCTTGTCGCTCACGACCCGTCCGGTCAGAACACGTTTCGGCATGGTATCCTCTTAACCCTTCGCGGCCAGGCGCATGCGCTCGGCCAGAATCGTCTTCAAACGCGCAATATCCCGCCGCACCACCCGAACCCGGCTGGTGTTTTCCTGCTGGCCGGTCGCCCGCTGAAAACGCAGGTTGAATTGCTCCTTGCGCAGATCGAGCAGCATCGTGCTCAGCTCGTCCTGCGTCTTGGTCCGGATGTCACTTGCGGCGGTCATTTCAAGCCTCTCCAATCCGGTTCACGAATTTCGTCCTGATCGGCAGCTTCGCCGCCCCCAGCGCCAGCGCCTCGCGGGCCAGCGGCTCGGCAACGCCGTCGATCTCGAACACGATCCGGCCAGGATGGACCCGCGCCACCCAGAATTCCGGGCTGCCCTTGCCGGACCCCATCCGGACCTCGGCCGGCTTGGTGGACACCGGCACGTCCGGGAAAATCCGAATCCACACCCGGCCGGCGCGCTTCATGGCACGCGTGATGGCGCGCCGCGCGGACTCGATCTGGCGGGCGGTGATCCGCTCCGGCTCCAGCGCCTTCAGGCCAAAGGCACCAAAGTTGAGCTGGGTGTTGCCCTTGGCCAGGCCATGGATACGGCCCTTATGAGCTTTGCGGAATTTCGTCCGCTTCGGAGACATCATAGCAAGTTTTCCTTAACGCTGCGGCGCTTGTTCAGCGGCGCGCTTGTCCTGCGCCAGCGGGTCCTGAACCAGGATTTCGCCCTTGAATATCCAAACCTTCACGCCGCACGTGCCATAGGTCGTTTTCGCGGTCGCGACACCGTAATCGATGTCCGCGCGCAGCGTGTGCAACGGCACCCGCCCCTCGCGATACCACTCCATCCGCGCGATCTCGGCGCCGCCCAGACGGCCACCGCAATTGATCCGGATGCCCTGCGCGCCCAGACGCATCGCGGATTGCACCGCGCGCTTCATCGCCCGGCGGAACGCCACGCGGCGCTCCAGCTGCTGCGCGATATTCTCGGCAACCAACGTCGCATCGATCTCCGGCTTGCGGATTTCCATGATGTTCAAGGAAACCTCAGCCTTCGCCATGGTGGACAGCTCCTTGCGGAGCGTATCGATGTCCTGACCCTTCTTGCCGATCACCACGCCAGGCCGCGCGGCGTAGATCGTCACCCGCGGCTTCTTCGCCGGACGCTCGATCACCACCTTCGAAACACCCGCCTGGCTCAGCTTCGCGCGCAAATGATTGCGCAGCTTCAGATCGTCATGCAGCAGCTTGGCGTAGTCCTTGCCGGCGTACCAACGGCTGTCCCAGGTGCGGGTAATGCCAAGGCGCATGCCGATCGGATTGATCTTGTGACCCATGTTAAGCGGCCTCCCCCGCGGATTCGATCTTCGCAGCATCCCGCTTCGGCCGGGTGTCACGCGGCGGCTTGCCCACCGGCTCGCGCTCCTCGACCACGATTTTCAAATGGCTGAACCACTTCTCCACGGTCGCGGAGCGCCCGCGGCCACGCGCGTGGAACCGTTTCATCACGATGCCGCGGCCAACCTCGGCCAATTTCACCACCAGCTTGTCGACATCGAGCTGATGATTGTTCTCGGCATTGGCAATCGCGCTCTCCAACGTCTTCTTCACCTGCTTGGCAATCCGCCGCTTACTGAATGTAAGATCAGCAAGCGCACGCCCGGCCGGCAGGTTACGAATGGATTCCGCCACCAAGTTCAGCTTGCGGGGACTCACGCGCATGTTGCGGGTGATCGCCTGCGCCTGGGAGTCTTCCAAACCGCGAACGGCTTTCGGTTTGCTCATCTCAGCCCCGCTTCGCTTTCTTATCCGCCGAGTGCCCGGTAAACGTCCGGGTCGGCGAAAACTCGCCAAACTTGTGCCCGACCATGTTTTCGTTGACCTGCACGGGCAAAAATTTCTTGCCGTTATACACACCGAAGGTCAGCCCCACGAACTGCGGCAGAATCGTCGAACGGCGCGACCAGATCTTGATGATCTCGTTGCGGCCGGACGCGCGCGACGCCTCCGCCTTGCCCAGCATGTACCCGTCCACGAACGGGCCTTTCCAAACAGAACGCGACATCGATCAGCCCTTCCCGCTCTTCGCGCGGCGGATGATCAGATCATCCGTACGTTTGTTGCTACGCGTCTTGTAACCCTTGGTCGGCTTGCCCCACGGCGTGACCGGATGGCGCCCGCCCGAGGTCCGGCCTTCGCCACCGCCATGCGGATGGTCGACCGGGTTCATCACCACGCCGCGGTTATGCGGCTTGCGACCCAGCCAGCGGCTACGCCCCGCTTTGCCGATCTGCTGGTTCTGGTGGTCGGCGTTGGACACGGCGCCGATCGTCGCCATGCACTCGGCGCGCACGATGCGAAGCTCGCCGGACATCAGCTTCACCTGCGCATAGCCCTGATCCTTGCCGACCAGCTGCGCGAACGTCCCCGCGGACCGCGCCAGCTTGCCGCCGGCGCCCATCTTCAGCTCGATATTATGGATGATCGTGCCGACCGGAATCGCCGCCAGCGGCATAGCATTGCCCGGCTTGATGTCGACGCGGGCGCCGGAGACCACCGGGTCCCCCACCTTCAGCCGCTGCGGCGCCAGGATATAAGACAGCTCGCCATCGGCATATTTGATCAACGCGATGAACGCGGTCCGGTTCGGGTCATATTCCAACCGTTCCACCGTCGCCGCCACATCATATTTGCGGCGCTTGAAATCCACCACGCGATAGGCCTGCTTGTGGCCGCCGCCACGGAACCGGCTGGTGATCCGGCCCAGATTGTTGCGGCCGCCGGAAGAATGCTTCCCCTCGGTCAAACCCTTGACCGGCTTGCCCTTCCACAGCTCGCTGCGGTCGATCAGCACGGTACCGCGCAGGCTCGCCGTGACCGGATTGAAATGTTTGAGTGCCATCAGCCGCGCCTCACGCCAGACCGTTAGTGAAATCGATGCTCTGACCCTCGGCGAGCGTCACGAACGCCTTCTTGACGTCGGAACGCACGCCCGGACGGCCCTTGAACCGCTTGGTCTTGCCCTTGGCGATCAGCGTGTTCACCGCGGTGACCTTCACCTTGAACAGCGACTCGATCGCGGCCTTGATCTCCGGCTTGGTGGCATTCTCCGCCACCTTGAAGACGAACTGATTCTTCTCCGACAGCAACGTCGCCTTCTCGGTGATCAGCGGCGCCCGCACCACCTCGTACATCCGCTCCGCGGACAGCTTCACGGTGCTCATGCCAGCCGCTCCTTCAACCCATCAATCCCGGCCTTGGTGATCACCAGCACATCGTGCTGCACGATGTCATACACGTTGGCGCCGATCACCGGCAGAATATCCAGCCCATGAACATTCCGGCTGGCCCGCAGGAATTTCTCTTCAACCGCGGCATCCACGATCAGCGCCGAGGTCCAGCCGAACTGCTTCACTTTCGCGGCCACGTCCTTGCTCTTCTCCAGCGCGCCCACCGCGTCGAGAATCACCAGCTTGCCATCGGCCGCCTTCTGCGACAGCGCGGAAAGCAGCCCGAGCCGGCGCACCTTCTTGTTCAGCGAATAGCCGTGATCGCGAACCACCGGCCCATGCACCGCGCCGCCCGTCCGGAATTGCGGCGCCCGCAGACTGCCTTGACGGGCATTGCCGGTGCCCTTCTGCTTATACGGCTTGCGGGTCGTGCCGGAGACTTCGCCCATCCCCTTGACCTTATGGTTGCCGGAACGGCGCTTGGCCAACTGCCAATGGATCACCCGCGCCACGATATCGAGCCGCGGCGTGATGCCGAAAATCTCGTCGGGCAATTCCGCCTCGCCAGCCGCCTTCGCGTCAAAATCCAGAACATCGAGCTTCATTGGCTTATCCCTTCAGCGCTGCCGGATAGGCGGCATCCGCCGGACGTGCCTTCTTGACGGCGTCGCGCAGCAACACATAGCCACCCTTGGAACCCGGGACCGCGCCCCGGATCAGCAGCAGACTCCGCGCTTCATCAACACCGGCGACCTGCAAATTCAACGTGGTCACCCGCTCCTGACCCAGATGGCCAGGCATCTTCTTGTTCTTGAAGGTCTTGCCAGGGTCCTGGCGGTTACCGGTCGAGCCCAGGCTACGATGGCTGACCGAAACGCCGTGGCTCGCTTCAAGCCCGGCAAAATTCCAGCGCTTCATGCCGCCCGCAAAGCCCTTGCCCTTGGTGACACCGGCCACATCGACGAATTGTCCAACCGAAAAATGCGTCGCCGAAATCACCGCGCCGGTTTCCAACAGTGCATCATCCGCCACACGAAATTCCACCAGCTTCATCGCCGGTTCCACCTTCGCCTTGGCATAATGCCCCTTCATCGGCTTCGTCACGTTCTTTGACTTGGCCTTGCCGATCCCGAGCTGCACGGCCGCGTAGCCGTCATTCTCAACAGTCCGCGCCGCCACCACCCGCACCTCGTCCAGGTGCAGGACCGTGACCGGCACATGCGTGCCGTCATCCTTGAACAACCGGGTCATCCCCAGTTTTTTTGCAATCACACCGGTCCGCATGTTCACACCTAGATCTTGATTTCGACTTCAACGCCGGCCGCGAGGTCGAGCTTCATCAGCGCGTCCACCGTCTGCGGCGTCGGGTCAACGATATCCAGCAGCCGGCGATGCGTCCGAATCTCGAACTGCTCGCGGCTCTTCTTGTCCACATGCGGCGAGCGGTTCACCGTGAAACGCTCGATATGCGTCGGCAGCGGGATCGGGCCCCGAACCTCGGCACCCGTCCGCTTCGCCGTGTTGACGATGTCCTTCGTGCTGTTGTCCAGCACGCGGTGGTCATACGCCTTCAGGCGAATGCGGATGTTCTGGTTGTCCATGTTAAACCCCTGGGTGCCGGCCGCTTACTTCGTGACCTTGGCGACGACGCCCGAACCAACCGTCCGGCCGCCTTCGCGGATGGCGAAGCGCAGACCGTCATCCATCGCGATCGGCGCGATCAGATCGACGTCGATCGACACGTTGTCACCCGGCATGACCATTTCCGTGCCTTCCTGCAGGGCGACGATGCCCGTCACGTCGGTGGTGCGGAAATAGAATTGCGGCCGGTAATTGGTGAAGAACGGCGTGTGGCGGCCACCCTCTTCCTTGGTCAGGATATAAGCCTGGGCATGGAATTTGGTGTGCGGCGTGATCGAACCCGGCGCCGCCAGCACCTGGCCACGCTCGATGTCCTCGCGCTTGGTGCCGCGCAGCAGCGCGCCGATATTGTCGCCGGCCTCGCCCTGATCCAGCAGCTTGCGGAACATTTCCACGCCGGTGACGATCGTTTTGGAGGTCGGACGCAGCCCGACAACCTCGATTTCGTCGCCCACCTTCACGATGCCGCGCTCGACACGGCCGGTCGCGACGGTGCCGCGGCCGGAGATCGAGAACACGTCTTCAACCGGCATCAGGAACGGCTTGTCCTTGGCGCGCTCCGGCTGCGGAATGTAGTCGTCCACCGCCTGCATCAGCTCAAGAATAGCGTTCTCGCCGATCTCCGGGGTCTTGTCTTCCAGCGCCGCCACGGCGGAGCCTTTGATGATCGGGATATTGTCGCCGTCAAAGCCGTATTTGCTCAGGAGCTCGCGCACTTCCATCTCGACCAGTTCGACCAGATCGGGATCGGCCAGGTCCATCTTGTTCAGGAACACGACCAGCGCCGGCACGCCGACCTGACGCGCCAGCAGGATATGCTCGCGGGTCTGCGGCATCGGGCCGTCAGCGGCGGAAACCACCAGGATCGCGCCGTCCATCTGGGCCGCGCCCGTGATCATGTTCTTCACGTAGTCGGCGTGGCCGGGGCAATCCACATGCGCGTAGTGGCGGTTCTTGGTCTCGTACTCCACATGGGCGGTCGAGATCGTGATGCCGCGGGCGCGCTCTTCCGGCGCCTTGTCGATCATGTCGTAGGCGGTGAAGGTGGCGCCGCCGGACTTCGCCAGCACCTTGGTGATCGCCGCGGTCAGCGATGTCTTGCCGTGGTCGACGTGACCGATCGTGCCGATGTTCACATGCGGCTTGTTCCGCTCGAATTTCGCTTTGGCCATTGTTCTGCTCCGTGCAGGCTAAAAACTATTTGACGAAATCACCAACGATAATGGCTGAAGGCCTTGTTCGCCTCCGCCATGCGATGCGTGTCCTCACGCTTCTTCACCGCGGAACCGCGATTATTCACCGCGTCCTGCAGCTCGTTCGAAAGCCGCTCTTCCATGGTGTGCTCACCGCGCTTGCGCGCGGAATCGATGATCCAGCGGATCGCCAGCGCCTGGCGCCGCTCCGTGCGCACTTCCACCGGCACCTGATAGGTCGCGCCGCCCACGCGGCGCGAGCGAACCTCGATCGCCGGCTTCACATTGTCCAGCGCCTCATGGAACAGCCGCACCGGGTCGGCATTGGCGCCGCCGCGCTTCTTCAGCACGTCCAGCGCGCCGTACACGATCCCTTCGGCGGCGGATTTCTTGCCGTCATACATCAGCACATTCATGAACCGGCTGATCACGATGTCTCCGAACTTGGCGTCCGGGAGAACCTCGCGCTTGACCGCGCGGCGACGTCTGCTCATCTTCCCCTCCCCCCGTTACTTCGGCCGCTTCGCGCCGTACAGCGAACGGCGCTTGCGGCGTTTCGGCAGGCCCTGGGTATCCAGCACGCCGCGCAGGATGTGATAGCGCACGCCGGGCAAATCCTTCACGCGCCCGCCGCGGATCAGCACCACCGAGTGCTCTTGCAGGTTATGCCCCTCGCCCGGAATGTAGCTCACCACCTCAAAACCGTTGGTCAGGCGAACTTTCGCGACTTTCCGCAGCGCCGAGTTCGGCTTCTTCGGGGTCGTCGTGTAGACGCGCGTGCACACGCCGCGTTTCTGCGGGCAGCCCTCCAGGGCCGGCACCTTGTTCCGCTTGGCTGCGGGCTCGCGGCCCTTGGCGATCAACTGGTTAATAGTCGGCATGCTTGTCCTGCTTCGTTGGTTTCCCGGCCCCGGAATGTTTCCGCCGGACCATCCATAAAAAACAGCCGCAAGGCGGACTGCTCCTCCTTACGGGATTCTGCTTCCAGCACGCGGCCTAAGCCCCAGAAGGGACGGCGCCGCCCGCGCCAGATTTTTACGAACAACCCGGACCCGAATAACCCCAGACCCGCGAGAGCGCCTTCCTTAAGAGCCGCCTACCCCCAAGTCAAGCATTCCCTCGGCCACTCACCGAGACAAAACCCTGCCAAGATGTTTGGACATGGCTATAAATACGCGCAAGTTTGATCCGGCCAACCGCCGTTGCCGCGGTCATTCGCCTGAAATCCGTCATGCCGGCGTCGTGCGAATGCGCGCTAAAGCGCGATGGCCGGCATCTCCACGACTTTCCCGCAACAAGTTTGGCTTCCCCGCGACTCAATTCCATCGAGGAAAGCCAGCCGCCAGCGGTCATCCCTGACCACTGACGACTGGCGCCAACAACTATTCCGCGGCCATCTCCGGCTTCGCAATCGCCGGGCGCTGCGTGCCCAGCGTCGCCCGGTCGCGGCCCGCCGCCACCGCGCGCAGGCGGTTCATCACGCTGCCCGTGCCCGCCGGGATCAACCGCCCGACGATCACGTTTTCCTTCAGGCCGGACAGAGAATCCGTCTTGCCGGCCGTCGCCGCCTCGGTCAGCACGCGCGTGGTCTCCTGGAATGACGCCGCCGAGATGAAGCTCTGCGTCTGCAGGCTGGCCTTGGTGATGCCTTGCAGCACCGGCAGGCCCACGGCCGGCCGTTCGTCCGTGGCCAGCTTGGCGTTCTCGATGTCGAACTCGACCCGATCCACCAATTCGCCGACCAGGAAGGTGGTGTCCCCGGCTTCGGAGATTTCCACCTTCTGCAGCATCTGCCGGACGATCACCTCGATATGCTTGTCGTTGATCTTGACACCCTGCAGCCGGTAGACGTCCTGGATTTCGTTGACCAGATAATCGGACAGCGCCTCCACGCCCAGCACCCGCAAAATGTCATGCGGCACCCGCGGACCATCCACCAGCGGATCGCCACGGCGCACATAATCGCCCTCCTGCACCGAGAAATGCTTGCCTTTCGGGATCAGATACTCGGTTTCCTCGGACGTCTCGTCGTTCTTGACGATCACCCGGCGCTTCGCCTTGAAATCCTTGCCAAACTCCACCCGGCCGTCGATTTCCGAGATGATCGCATGGTCCTTCGGCCGCCGCGCCTCGAACAGCTCCGCCACGCGCGGCAGACCGCCGGTAATGTCGCGGGTCTTGCTGCCCTCGCGCGGAATCCGCGCCAGCACATCGCCATCCGCCACCGTCGCCCCCTGCTCCACCGAGAGGATGGAGTCCGGATTGAGGAAATACCGCGCCTCCGCGCCATTGGTCAGACGCACGATCTCGCCGGCGGTGTCCTTCAGGATCAGACGCGGCCGCAAATCGGCACCGCGCGCGGACTGCTTGTAGTCGACCACGACCTTCGAGGTCAGACCCGTCACCTCGTCGGTCCGCTCCACCAGCGTGATACCCTCGATCAGATCGGCGTATTCCACGATGCCGGACCGCTCGGTGATGATCGGCAAGGTGTACGGGTCCCACTCGGCCAGTTTCTGGCCGCGCGTGACGGTCGCACCCTCGTCGCCCAGCAACCGCGCACCATAAGGCACCCGGAACCGCGCGCGCTCCCGTTTCGCATTGTCGGTAATGACGATTTCGCAATTCCGGCTCATCACCACCGGCACGCCGGCGGAATTGGTCACCACGTTGCGGTTACGAATTGCGATCGTCCCGTCATGGCTGGCTTCCACGTTGGACTGCTCGGCACCGCGCTGCGCCGCGCCACCGATATGGAAGGTTCGCATGGTCAGCTGCGTCCCCGGCTCGCCGATTGACTGTGCCGCGATCACGCCCACGGCCTCGCCGGCATTCACCGCGGTCCCGCGCGCGAGGTCACGCCCGTAGCAATGCCCGCAGACGCCGATCTTGGTATCGCAGGTCAGCACCGAACGGATTTTCACCGACTCGACCCCGGACTTTTCGATCTTCTCGGCCTGGGGCTCCTCGATCAGCGTGTTCGCCGGCACGATCACGGCGCCGGTGATGACATCCACCACATCCGCCGCCGTGGTCCGGCCGAGCACACGCTCGGACAGGCTGGAGACCACCTCGCCGCCATCCATCACCGCGCTGACCGTCAAGCCCCGCTCGGTCCCGCAATCCTCCTCGATGATGATGCAGTCCTGCGCCACGTCGACCAGCCGGCGCGTCAGATAACCCGAGTTCGCCGTCTTCAACGCGGTATCCGCGAGGCCCTTGCGGGCGCCGTGGGTCGAGTTGAAATAGTCGAGCACCGACAGGCCTTCCTTGAAGTTGGCGATGATCGGCTGCTCGATGATTTCGCCGGACGGCTTGGCCATCAGCCCCCGCATCCCCGCCAACTGGCTCATCTGCGCCGGCGACCCGCGGGCGCCGGAATGGCTCATCATCCACACCGCGTTGGTAGGCTTGCCGATTTCCTGCTTGGAAATCTCCTTCATCATCGCGGTCGCCACCAGGTCCTTACAGCGTGACCAGGCGTCCACCACCTTGTTGTAGCGCTCGCCGGCCGTGATCAGGCCGTCCTGGTATTGCTGCTCGAACTCCCGCACCTCGGCCTGGGTCGCGGCGACCAGCCCGGCCTTCGAATCGGGAATCCGCAGATCGTCCTTGCCGAAAGAGATGCCGGCCCGCGCCGCGTGGCGGAAGCCAAGCCCCATCATCCGGTCGCAAAAGATCACCGCCTCCTTCTGCCCGCAATGGCGGTAGACCAGATCGATCACGTCGGAGACGTTCTTCTTGGTCAACTGCTTGTTCACCACCGAAAACGGCACGTTCGGGCTCAGCGGCAACAACTGGCCGATCAGCATCCGCCCCGGCGTCGTGACGACCAGCGCGTTCTTCTTCACGCCCTCATGGTCGATCGTCTGGATCCGCGCGCGGATTTTGTCGTGCAGCTTGACCACGCCGGCCGACAAAGCGAACTCGATCTCACCGACCGAACCGAAAGACTTCGCCTCCTGCTCCTTGGTCGCGTTGAACTCGGCGGTTTCCAGCGAGAGATAGTATAGCCCAAGCACGATATCCTGGCTCGGCACGATGATCGGCTTGCCGTTCGCGGGGCTGAGGATGTTGTTGGTCGACATCATCAGGACCCGCGCTTCCAATTGCGCCTCGATCGACAGCGGCACGTGCACCGCCATCTGGTCACCGTCAAAATCCGCGTTGAACGCGGTGCAGACCAGCGGGTGCAGCTGAATCGCCTTGCCCTCGATCAGCACCGGCTCGAACGCCTGGATGCCCAAACGGTGCAAGGTCGGCGCGCGGTTCAGCATCACGGGATGCTCGCGAATCACCTCTTCGAGAATATCCCAGACCTCCGGGCGCTCTTTCTCCACCATCCGCTTCGCCGCCTTGATGGTGGTCGCGAGACCGTATTTCTCCAGCTTGGCGTAAATGAACGGCTTGAACAGCTCCAGCGCCATCTTCTTGGGCAGCCCGCATTGGTGCAGCTTCAGCTCCGGCCCGACCACGATCACCGAACGGCCCGAATAATCCACGCGCTTGCCGAGCAGGTTCTGCCGGAACCGGCCCTGCTTGCCCTTCAACATATCGGACAGCGATTTCAGCGGCCGCTTGTTGGTGCCGGTAATCGCCCGTCCGCGGCGGCCGTTATCGAACAGCGCGTCCACGGATTCCTGCAGCATCCGCTTCTCGTTCCGCACGATGATGTCCGGCGCGCGCAGTTCCATCAACCGCTTCAACCGGTTGTTCCGGTTGATCACCCGGCGGTACAGATCATTCAGGTCGGAGGTGGCGAACCGGCCGCCATCCAACGGCACCAGCGGCCGCAACTCCGGCGGAATCACCGGCACCACGTCCAGCACCATCCATTCCGGATGCGTGCCGGAATCCAGAAAATTCTCGACCAGCTTCAGCCGCTTCACCAGCTTCTTGCGCTTGGTCTCGCTGTTCGTCTCTTTCAGCTCGGCGCGCATCCGCGCCTTGTCCTCGGCCAGATCGATCCCCAGCAGAATATGCTTGATCGCCTCGGCGCCGATGCTGGCGCGGAAGCCGTCATCGCCGAATTCATCCTGCTTCGCGTACATCTCGTCTTCCGAGATCAGCTGATGCAGCTTGAGGTCGGTGGTGCCGGGTTCGAGCACGATATAGCTCTCGAAATACAGCACTTTCTCGACGTCTTTCAGCGTCATATCCAGCATCGTCGCGATCCGGCTCGGCAGCGATTTCAGGAACCAGATATGGGCAACCGGCGAGGCCAGCTCGATATGCCCCATCCGCTCCCGCCGCACTTTCGCCAGCGTGACTTCAACGCCGCATTTCTCGCAGATAATGCCGCGGAACTTCATCCGCTTGTACTTGCCGCA
>Ga0116230_10006573_pt1 | contig 11464 bp, 15 predicted proteins | sample S1TSphfallax_3_FD_88678 | JGI IMG/M metagenome (GOLD analysis project Ga0116230, IMG submission 88678) | Host-associated microbial communities from peat moss isolated from Minnesota, USA - S1T2_Fd - Sphagnum fallax MG | ecosystem: Host-associated > Plants > Peat moss > Unclassified | place...
AACAATTATGAGCTAATAATTTTTCATAATATTTCATGATTGGATGATCAAAAGATGTTAGAATTAGCATTCATGGAACATGACACCAAACCAATAACACAATGCTTCAACATGGGAAAAAATAGTCTTTGCCTTTGCCTAACATTAATGATGTTATGCACTCACAAAAAAAATAAAATTCAAACATCACATGAACATGTTCACAAACCTAAACATTTCCGTTGGCAACCCATCCATGACAATTATGAGTTAGAGCATTTGATGAGTACATGTCCGTTATCCATTTTAAAATATATAACACATAAATTTTTGGTCAACAATTCCAAGTTGCAATTTCAATTCAAAAAGTTTATCATCATTTATGTCACATTATATGAAATAAAAAAAATGTTGCACAAACTACCAACTCTTCTTTGGACAACATGTAGTTTATGACAAATATAAATATAAATATTAATGACATTAATAATTTTCAATCACAAACCCAACAACTTCCTTCTCATCAATTGAACACAAATTTGACTAGTTGTAACATGCCACAAAACTATGTCGACATAACACAAGATATATATTTGGAATCAATGAAAAATTCATTGGATCATCAAGTTAATATTTTGAACAACTTAAGGATACATCAATTCACCCATTTGTGTGTTGTCATCAATTATGCTTTAAAAAATTAGTAAAAATATATAAAACAACCATTGAAAATATTGGCTTGATATTCCAATTGATGAAAGTAAACCCTTATTGTGTAAAAGCTATTATTCATTTTTTCAAAAAAATAAAATTCCCAAGTTTTTTGTCCCAACGAACATTAAATTGAACGACCCCACAAACTTTGTAAAAAAACTTAATGAATTACAAGAGCAATTGATATCACCTTGTTTGGCCTTTGTTCAAGTTTGGCAATTGGTTATGGCCAATATAATATTAAAGGAAATATTATAAATGTTCTAACAAATGTAAATTTCACCCAATCAATTTCACCTTATCTTCCACACGATGAAACAACTATTGGTTAATCGACAAAAAAACGAATGGAATATAAATTGCCATATTTGACAGGTAATGTACATCCAACCTTATTATGATAACTTTGCATGATCTCCTTAACAGATCGTTATATAAAGATTCTAATATTTTAATCCATTCAAGATTACTTGATATGTTCACATTGTTTCATCAAATGATGTGCCATGTGACAACAACAATGAAGATGGATTTGAAGAGGGACAAGAAGATATATCAATAGATACTATGGTGCAAAACATATTGTCTTGTGAACAAATTTACGATTACTTTAAAAATGTTATAATTGTGACACCAAGTGAAGATTTCAAACTGTTGGGTCATTTCCAAGACATTCATTGTGAAGAATAAAATTTTCCAACATTATTTTTTGGTCAACCTCATAGCAACCAAGGAATGAAAATGCCATATCAAACAATTGTTCAATGAGAAACATAAAAACCATGATTTTTCCACACACATACCAAACTTGTTTTTTAAAGTTATAAAAATATTGATCCATTGTGTAATATCATCATCTTGGATTCGAATACGTAAAGCAAAACTTCTTGGACATCAACTTCAAGTGCATGGAGTCATTAACAAACCAAACCTAGATGTTATATTACATTAAGATTTATGATACATGGATATTTCATGAATACATACTTCATTTGATTATTTAAGTCAATTAAAAAAGATGTATTTGCATTGATATGTCAATTAAGCCCCTTGACATTTTTTGTTACATTCACTAGTGCTGAGAATAAATGGCTTCCTTTGTTACAACATTTGTATGACTTTAATAGTGAAAAACTTGGATTCGACGTGCCATTTGATAAATTGGAAACAAAACACATTGCAAATCTTATATAATCTGATCCTATTACATGTGCTCATTACTATGACCATCACATGAAATGTTTTCAAAAATTGTGCATGAAAGATGATATGACTTTTGGACCTTCATTTGATTTTTTCTTTGTTACATAATTTCAAAACCATGGAAGTGAATATGATCATGGACTTTTATGGATTGAAAATTCCCCAACATATGGTTTGGACTCTAATAAAATAGTTGAATTTTTTTTGGATAAATATATTACATGTGATAGTGAGAAATTAACTCCAAACTTTTGTGAGGCTCAACGATATCATCACAAAAAAACTTGTAGAAAGAAAAATCAAGCTATTTGTCGTTTTAATTTTCCATGGTCCCCTATGGAAGAAACACACATTATTGAACCAATACCATTTGGAAATTTATCCCCTTTGGGAAAAAAAATTGTTTAAAAGAAATCAATAACAATTTTTTTGATGAGCCTAATAAAATGGACCTACAAACAACACTAATTATGTCACTCATTACATTATTAGAATCAATCTCCATTGATAAGGATACATACATAAATGCATTAAAAGTGAAATTTAAAAAACCAACAATTTTCTTACAAAGATTTTGTAAAGACATATGAAGAAACTCATTTGGTATTCATGTTGGAAATCTTTGGCAAGTAAATATAGATGTTCAATTCATACTTGACCCTTTTGTAGCAAAGAATTATTGTACATTTTATTTAACAAATATTGATAAAACCATCACAAAAGAATTAAAAGTCATAAGTATTAATTGCAATGAAAATAAAATTGAAGCCAACACTTGCATTCAAAAAATGGGGAACACAACTCTCAATGCTCAACAAATGTTAGCACAATTGGTTACATACATAATATTGTCTATTCCACCACACCATGCACCTATAACACTTGAATTTATCAACACATATCCGTTGCAAGAATGTGCATTTGTATTAAAAGATGTCAAATCATAGAAAAAATTACCTTCTAACTCTACAAATATTATGTGTTTGTCAAACATTGATAAGTACATAAAAAGACTTAATTATTTGTCTAATGTTTCTCTTATTGAATTTGTTGCAAATCGTGATATGATAAATGTCAACAAAAAGAGACACAAATATCATATAATCCATTATGTCCATTACAATGAACATCATGACCCATAATTTTTTTTATAGAGAACAATTATTATTACTTATTCTTTTTTTTGATAATGAGGATACTCTCAAGGGCCACCATTGCACATGGCATGGTGCATACAACATGGATGAAAAAAAAAAAAAATTAATGTGAAAAAAAATTGTATATTGCTTCCACAATGATAATACACACATTGGGCAAACATAAAATCACAAGTTGAAGAATTAGCAACAACAAATGATACAAACATATGGATGAATAGTTTTTTGATGGAAATGTTCATTCTCCACCTCAAGAATCATTAATTGTATTGGCATTGAAACATACAACATCAACATTGAATATGTTATTACGCCACATATAGGTATCTCCACCATTCTTGACTCAAATAATGTTGATGCACAAGATCAAAATTTGCCTACCCATGAATTTCATTCATTGCTTTAAAAAATGAATATTGAACAATGTCTTATATTTGATGATATTATGTTTAGAAAAAAAACAAAATCCAAATAAACCACTGCACTTGTTCATTACTAGAGGTGTTGATATAGGTAAAACTTTCATGTTAATGCTTTTGATTCAAGGTCTATTGCGATTTTACAATAAACATCCTTAATCAAATCCATTTTAAAAAAACATTACTCATGACATACACTAGAAAGGAAACATTTAACATTGATGGAACCACAATTCATTCAAGTCTTTTTATTCCTCTTAATTGTAAAGATTTGCCATCTTTCAGTTCAAAATGGTTAGATAGTTTGATAAAAAAATATGATCAATTACAATTGATGGTGTTGGATGAAATCTCCTTGATAGGCAAAAGAATATTAAAATTCACCGATCTTCAATTAAGATCAACTAAACGTGTGCACACAAAGTTTTTCGAAAATCTCGATGTCATTAGTATAGGTGACTTTGATCAAGTTCAACCTGTTCATGATGTTGGAGTTTTCAAAATCAATATGAACAATAGTGATAGTCTAACACCAAATTTTTGGATGGAAAATATCAAATGTTATGAATTGAAACAAATCATACATCAAAGTGATGAACAATTCATCAATATATTAAACCAATTTTGAATTGCCACACATTCACAATCTGCCATAAATATAAATAATCAATATTTTTGTACACTACTTAAAGACTCAAAATTTCCATATTTATTTTTATACAAATGAAATAAGGCTCAAACACAATGAATTGACCTTTTACAATGTGATGGAGATTTGTACATATTTCATGAAGAAGATAAACATCATGATACATGTTTCAAATCATTTCAGTTGCAAAATTATCCGAATTTCACTGCCAAATTACATGTAGAATTTCAAGGTAAAAAAAAACATGTTGGTTGACTTTGTGCTAGTAATTATTCAACACATGATGGTTTAGCAAGTGGTGTAGATGAGATTTTCCAAGCTTCAAGTAACTTGCATAATTCACAAGTCATTTGGATTTTGTTTAATAACCCTAAAAGTGGTCTATTGACAAGAATAAAAATGGCCCACATTTATGACAACAAAATACATCCCATGTGGGCACCCATAGAATCTCTAAAGATATCCAAATTGGTTCAAATTCAACTCATATTATAACAAGGATGCAATTTCCTATTCAACTAACCATAGCACGTACTATACATCGAGCATAAGGATTAACACTTGATCACTTGGCTTTTGATCCTAATGGAGTATATAAACATGGTTTAACATATACAACACTTTCCCATATTAAGAACAAATAAAATCTTTACCTCCTTCAACCTTTACAAAGGAAAAATTTCCAAATTGACTCAAGTGTTGCCATAGAAGTGCATTGATTGCAAACAACTGCACAATGGGATGTCCTAATTCCTACACCACATACACTTTGTCATTCACATGTTCTTATTTATTCTCTTAACACTAGATCCTTATCATTACATAAAAATGATGTTTTCCTTGATTATAATATGAAAACATCCCATATATTATGTTTCAATGAAACAGATTTCAATCCACAAACATCAAATATTATTTCTTTCCTTGATCCAAAAAAGTTTCAAGCATAAGTGTATATAACAAAATGGCACAATGGTAATATATGACAAATTCATAACATTATCATCACATGAAAAAATATTATATGGGGAACTGAATTTATTACAACAACTTTCAATACAAATACAGGAAAAGCTATACATGTAATAGCCATATATAAGCCTTCAACATTATTATTTTCAACATTCATAAATCAACTTCAAATGCTTTTGGATGTAATGCCAACATATTGTCCAATCGTAATAATGGGTGATTTCAACATTGACATGTTTGACCAAAACTCAACACAACCAAAATGAACTTAAAATTTTGATAAACTTAGTACTCAATGAAACTTTAGTTTAAAGAAATCACAACAATTTATGGTACTCATATTGATCACACATGGACAAATGCACCCATTCACCGATGTATCTCTAGAGTTGTTGAAGCATATTGGATTGACCACAAACCGATATATTTTGCATTCAAATTGTCATATTATGTTCCACAATACGATCACATGAGTTAAATAATATCCATACATTCTAGGGCATAGACATTACGTGATTAGCTTCTTGTTTTTATATGAGGAATTTTGAAAGATGATATTTTGGCTAGTAGTGTTGAAACTTGAGATTAGTTATTATAGAGTTATGCTATCTTTAAGAGGATTTTCTTGAAGATTGTATTTTTGCATGGTGAAATATTTGAGCTTTCCATAATTCGGGGGTTTCACCAGTGACATTCATATCTACATATCCGGTCTGAAAACCGGGAAAGAACCGGAGCTGCCTGAAACAACAGTCCGCACTGCACAAAACGATTTTGTTTTGTGTTCGGTTTTCTCGCTCTTGCTCGCTCTCGCGCTGTCTGTCTCTCTCTCTCTCTCGGTGGATTTCTCAAGAAGTTTTGGAGAACAAGAGCTTTGTGGTTACAGAGATGGAATTCAATCGGGATTTTTTTTTTCTGGTTTTGGTTTTATTATTCATGATGATACTGCTTTGTGGCGCGTTAGGCGAGGGGGAGGGCATTATTGGTGGGAGTCTTCTGCAGCGCGTTGCGTTGAAGAGGAAGGTGGTGGATTTGCAACGCATCCGGGCTGCCAACTCTTTGACGGTAGAAAGAGCGAAGCTTCTTGCGCGTTTGGGGAAGCGGGGAGTGGCAGAAGAATTAGAAGGCGGCGGAGGTGAAGTTTTGGCGTTGAATAACCACTTGAACTCGCAGTATTACGCTGAGATTGGAGTCGGTACTCCTGCACAGACTTTCGTGGTTGTCTTTGACACCGGAAGTTCCAACCTCTGGGTTCCGTCTGCCAAATGCTACTTTTCGGTGCGCCTTCTTCTTCTTCTTCTTTCCTGACTGACGCTCAGAAGTCAGTCGCGTGTTTGTTTGCGCAATCCTTTGCACTCGCAATTGTCCCGTGGTTGATGCAGCGAGCAGAAATGCGGGGTCAATAATGCGGGTCTTGATTCGGTAGTCACAATATTTTGCTCCACAATGGCAATGTAGTTTGCCAATTGTTGCGAAAATGAATCATGTAGCCATCCACAAAACTCTCAGGCCTTGATAGCCCTCATATCAAGCAGAGGATTTGGCTCCACTGGAGGTGTCTTACCAGCGAAATATGGAGGGAGATGCCCGTGTCTGTTCTCTTGGTATATATGGTTTCCAGGCAGTAGAAAATGAGGAGTGCAAAGGTTCTTTTGAAGAAAGAAAGAAGACACAGAGATTCTTCAGCGTTGAAATTGAAACATCACAATGTCAAAATTCCCTTGAAAATGACAGAATCGTTAAGAATCTGGTACTCTGGATTATTGTATGTTGCAGGATGCATGCTACGTTCACCAGCGGTACAATTCAAGCAAGTCAAGTTCATACAAGGCAGATGGTGTGCAGTTCTTCGCCTTTATGCACGTTTAACAGTAGGCATTTCTAAATTTGAGATCTATCAGAGATTTTGTAGGCACAGCTATGGTTGTGGTTTTTGTATCTGTAGGCAGGGACATCATTTCAGGATGTTATGGTAGCTGGTCACTACCGTCCAGGGTGCTGTTGAAGGTCCACTGAACATGTGTGTCTATCACTGCTGTTCAAATCGTTCTCATCAGTTTCCTTCTTTTTGTTTGTTTGTTTGATGCATTCCAGGGACTTCATTTGCCACAGGGTCAATCAATAGAGGGTTTTCTCAGTCAAGATGAAATCACACTAGGTGATCTCACTGTGAAAGGCCAGGTGGGTGCACGCTCAACTATCACCCAGCAGGATTGTCATGGTTCAAGCATTTTCTTTTAGGGGCTACTTCAGAATCACCACCATTTTTCACTGGTTTTGTTGAAAGGGGTTGGAAAGTGAAGTGTTGCAGGGCAGGTATTGAGCAATTTTTCTGAAGAGGTTTCCTTGGTTACTGGCTGCAGGTTTTTGCAGAAGCAACAAAGGAGCCTGGGTCTACATTTCTTGGAGCTAAGTTTGATGGCATCCTCGGGCTTGGGTTCAAGGAGATTTCTGTCAACCCACGTTACTCCTGTTTGGTATGTCAAATTTTTAAGCTGGTTAATCTGGTTATCAAGTCTGTATCAGATCATGGTTATAGGCTCTAGATCTGTGTATCTGTATAACTTTCTGAATGCATGACCAAAATGAGCCCTGCTGGTTTCTGCATGGAGTAAATACAAACTGATCTCAAGCGTTCATTGCTCTGATGGGTATGTTCAGGTACAACATGTTAGACCAAGGGCTTGTGAAGGAACCTGTGTTTTCTTTTTGGCTCTATCGTAATGCATCAGAAGAGGAGAGTGGAGGAGAATTGGTGCTGGGTGGAGTGGACCCCAAGCACTTCAAGGCCAAACATATCTACACTCCTGTTACACACAAGGGCTACTGGCAGATGATTCTGTTTCTGACAACTGCATGGTTGATTGCACTCTCAGAGCCTTTCTCAGCATTATCCTGACTGCTTGATGGCAGTTGGTGCAGTCTTTGATAATATTTGTGCAGTGTACAAGTAAGTTTTCATTGAGCAAATTGGAGACTTACTCCCAGCTACTGAGCATCTAATTGCATGGTTGCCTGTTGCAGTTTACTATGGGCGATGTGCTCATTGGTGGACAAAGCACAGGTAACAAGGTGCACCCCATCATGTAAAAATCAATTTTGCTTCTGAAAACTATATGGATCAAGCTCAGCCCAGAACCTGTCAAGTTGTTTACTATGGCCTTGTTCCATTCTGTCTGCTTGAAGAGCTATTGTTGAGAAGCTGTTGTTGTTCACCCAGAGCACGATAAGCAGTGATGCTGGTTTGTTTGTTTTAGGTTTCTGTGCAGGAGTCTGTTCCACAATTGCAGATTCTGGTACATCTTTGCTTGCTGGGCCGTCGGTGAGTAACTCTTTGAGGAACATTTTTCACACGTCCTCACAGGATGCAACATACTACTAGTTGATTACAAGAATGAAGAGATTGTTACCTGATATTAACTGGCGAGTGCTTTGTTGTACCAGGTGATTGTGGCACAAATCAACACGGCCATAGGGGCTAAAGGTGTTGTGAGCAAATAATGTATGCTGGTGGTTCAGCAATATGACGAGCAGATTATTGCACTGTGTCTGAATAAGGTGTCTGAACTCTTGCATATTTATTGAATGTGGTTAAGCTTATATTTTGCACTTTGTCTAGAATTATTAGCAGTTGTGCACCATTGCCTACAGATGAGTCCATGGTTAGTCTCAGCATCTCTGGGTATCACCATATTTTCTTAGAAAAAGTGGCTGGACCTGTCAATCTTGTACTTTTCTTGTGACCTTCAGTATTACTAAAAGATTCCAAGTTGATTAACCTGACATTGGCAAAAGATGTGAACTTTATTGTTGTGTCTGGATTTTTGGATAGGATTGGACTACAGATGAATCCAGGGAAAGTGTGGTCTCAGCTTGGATTATGTGACTTTAATGGTGTAAAAGAAAGGTAAGATGGAGTGGGAACTCTCTTTCAAGACGGACATTGAGATGCATTTTCTGTACAGGCCTTGTTGGAGTCAGATTGGAGAACATACCACACATAAGAAATTCTCAAGATGAAATTCAAGGTCTGTTCTGATGCATACACTTTCAAACAATTGGAATCACAGGTAGTTGCACTGGAAAATAACAATCAATTTGTTGACCATTTTTTGCAGTTGTGGAGGAACCAGTCACATGGTGTGAAGTGTCAATGCCAATTGCATAGAGATACAATTCAATGCATGTTAGACAAGCTTCAGTTATTACTAAATTTAAATCAAAGGTATGTACTTTAAGATTCCAAGAGCTTGTTATTCACAAGTGTCAGAATCTGCTCAAGTTGCAAGCTGTGGGTGATGTATCTACCTGAAATTTTATTACAATCAATCACAAACAGTCTCATAGTGCTCATTAGAAGATGACAGATCTTTGTTCAAATCTTCAAAAGTGTTTATGAATGAATAAGCAACCACAACAGCAACAGAAACTACAGAAACTGGCTGCTTGCAGCTCAAGCTCTTTTGTCAAGAAATGTAGGGATGGCATGAAATTCTGAAGCATTCAGGCATGAGAAATGTATAGATCACATAAAGCTCTTAAAGATTTCAGCCTTGGAAGACAACAATATTTGATGCTGTTGCATGAGAAATGTAGAGCTTGCATGAAGCTCTGAAAGATTCAGGCATTGCAAGACAAACAATGTTAGAAGCTGCTGTTGCATGAGAGCTGTAGAGGTCTCATGAAGCACTGAAAGATTCAGGCATTGCAAGACAAACAATGTTGGAAGCTGCTGTTGCATGAGAGATGTACAGATCTCATGAAGCTCTGAAAGATTCAGGCATTGCAAGACAAACAATGTTGGAAGCTACTGCTGCACAAGATATGTAGAGATCTCATGAAGTGCTGAAAGATTCAGGCATTGCAAGACAAACAATGTTGGAAGCTGCTGTTGTATGAGATGTAGAGATCGCATGAAGCTCTGAGTGATCCAGGCATTGGAAGACAAAAATGTTCTAGGAGGCTGCCAGCAGTACTTGATTACATGATTCTGTACACTTGCTTGCTCAGGTACAGAGAAGAAAGACTAGCTGGAAGAAAGATGGCGGTCAAGTAAGAGTTTTACAAGTCTGAGTAGTTGGATCCCACAAAGCTGGCAACAGAAACTGGCGATGGTGAATTCCATAGGCATTGAAGCTGGCTTTGGTAAGTGTGTTGGTGAGAAGCTGCCCAGGTTGGCCTGGGTAAGATCCGGTTCCAAAGCTTCCAGGACAAGCAGTGGCTGCTTCATTGGGCAAGGTGGCAACACCTTGATAGTATCCAGTGTTGAATGGATTGGTAGCAGTTCCTGCAAGAAGAGTAGCAAGATTGATGACCATTCCATCCGCACCCACCCCATTGGGTGCAATCAGAGGCTTGAAATCCTGAGGACCAATAGAAGGATCAACAGCAAAGGGCCAAGCACAATAGCCTGGACACTGAGTTCCAGGGTTACCGACCCACACATACACCAGCTGCTTTCCCTTCGTCTTGGCACTGGGTTGTAGGAAAGAATGCAATCCGCAGCTTGATAAACAAAAGCCCTGGACATTGACATTGTAAGCAGTGACGACGACATACACTGCTGCAGCATCAGCAGGAAAGTAAGCATTGGCCACTGAGTTTTCCACCAGAGTTTCAACGTCCAAGAGATTCAGGTTTCTTCCCAATGACCCAGATCGGTCTGTGTGTTGGCCTGCAATGCTCACCACAGACGTCACTTGCATTCCTCGGTTATCCTTATAGCTGGTTAGAGTCTTCCACCACATGCTTACAGATGGGGTTAATCCCAGCTGCTGCTCATTCATGGGCGAAATGGAGCGCACGAAATCAGCAACAGTCTGCTTCTCGGATTTTGAAAAAACTCCATACCAGAGAAGATAGACTGGAATTCCAGTACTCGACGTCATCAGAGGACCATCATGGTAGTCCAGAACTAGAGGAGGTGGAGTGTACAAGCTCAATCCTTCTCTACCAGCTTCTTCTTTACTGCCATTGCTACTGCTCCCGCTCCCGTAGATGTGAACTGGTATGACTCCTGCCTGTGTCTGTTGAACTCCACACAATACTACTAGCTGTACAGCAGCTGACCACATGAACAGGATCCAACAAGCTCCCACATGACGCATTGCAAACACATTCGTCATTCCAGTTCCTTCACAAGAAGATTTACAACAACCCATTAAGAGTAGACCAACTGTGCACAGCAAACTCCGGTCTTGAAGGAAAAAGAAAAATACAGAGCTCTAGCTAGCTAGCTGCAGTAGCTACAATTCTTTCGCTGCTTCTGTTCCGGAAGTTCTTCTCACGACCTACAAAATTCCAACTACACCCAAGAAGGAGCTTCTGAGGAGCTGGAGAATATTACAGTTTCATCTCTCCCTCTCCCTCTC
>Ga0116230_10006575_pt1 | contig 11461 bp, 6 predicted proteins | sample S1TSphfallax_3_FD_88678 | JGI IMG/M metagenome (GOLD analysis project Ga0116230, IMG submission 88678) | Host-associated microbial communities from peat moss isolated from Minnesota, USA - S1T2_Fd - Sphagnum fallax MG | ecosystem: Host-associated > Plants > Peat moss > Unclassified | place: USA...
CCCGGCGTCGTCAGCGCCGCGCGCAGCCGCGCGAGCTGCATGGGCAGGAAGCGCGTCAGGGCGTCATTGGCCTCCATCAGCGTCGCGTCCGGCGCCGCGTCCAGCCGCCGCAAATCCTCGCCGATCGCCAGCAGCGAATCGCCCGCCTGCAACCGGCTGGAAACGCCTGCGATCGCCGCCGACAGCTTCACCGCCGCGGCGCGAATCTGCGCCGCCGTCACCGTCTGCACGGGCGGAGGTGCCGAGAGTGTGGGGGCGAGCAGAGTCGCTGCGTCATGAATTGCCGCCAGCTTCTCCGCCTGGTCCGCGGGAAGAAAACTGTCCACGCTGAGCACAGCCTGGGTCTGATACAGGGCCGCATAGGCGCTGGCGGCCTGCCGCGCTGCCGTCATGGACGGCAACAGCGCCTGGATCGAATACGGATTCGTCACCGGGTCCTGCATCAGGTCCTTCAGCGTGCGGATCGCCTCGGTCTTCTGGTTCTTCGTGTGCAGCGGATCGCCATCGAACGGGATCGCGCGGCCCGCCACCAGGCCACCCAGCGCCAGCGCCGCGAAGCCGATCACCACCGGCCAGCGCAGGCGCGCCAGCAGCGGATCCAGCGCCGCGGCCCAGGCAAACCCCACCTCTTCGGCCTCACTTGTGGGCTGGCACAGCGAGAGCAGCGCCGGCAGCACCGTGAGAGTGCACACGAACGCAATCACCATCCCCACGCCGGCAATGATGCCGAGCTGTGCCACACCCACGAAGCGCGTCGGCGCGAACGCGAGGAACCCGGCCGCCGTCGCCAGGGCGGCCACCAAAATCTGCGTCCCGCTGCGCCGCCCGGTTTCGCGCAGGGCCAGGCCCATATCAGGCGTGTGGTGCAGCCGGTCACGGAAGCGCACGGTGAACTGGATGGCGAAATCCACGGCAATGCCCACGAACAGCACCGCGAACGCGACCGACACCAGGTTCAGCGTGCCGATCGCCACCGCCGCGAAGCCCGTGGTGAACACCAGGCCGAGCACCAGCGTGCCCATGATCGGCAGCATCAGCCGCCACGAGCGCACCGCCAGAAAAAGCCACAGCATAACCAGCAGGAAACTGCCGACGAGGCCGGCCACCGCGCCTTCCGCGACCGTGGAGAACTCCTCGTCGTCCAGCACCACCTGGCCGGTCAGCCGCACCTGCGCCAGACCCTGCTGCACCTCGGGCAGGGTTGCCGCGGCGGCGCGCACTGCGGCGGAGGCTTTCCCGCCCGGTTGCAGGCTGCCGTAATCCAGGACCGGGTTGAGCAGCACGAAACGATACCGCCCCGCCTCGTCGGCCAGTCGGCCGCCCAGCAGGCGCTGCCAAGAGAGCGGCGCCGCGTGACCCGAGGCGGCTGCGTCCAGTGCCGCATGAAATTTCCCCAGCGCCGCGCTGGCGCTGCCCAGGTCCTGATGGTGCTCAACCCCCTGCACCACCAGCCCAAGGGCAGCGAAGAGCCCGCGCAAGGACGGATCGGCCGCCAGTGCGCCCAGGAAAGGCTGCGCATCGATCGTCTGGTCGAGCACTGATTCCAGGTCGGCCTTGCTGATCAGCAGGAAGGCGTTCTTCTGCAAATAGGCCAGGGCATCCGGCCGCCGCACACCGGTGAAATGCGCATGATCGCCGGCCAGCCGGGCCGCGAGGGAAGCGGCGGCCGCGTCCGCCTCCTCGGGAATCTCCGCGCTCACCACGGCCACGATCAGCTTGTCGTTCTGCGGGAACAGCCTGGCCAGATCAGCAGCCCGTTGCTTCCAGGGCAGGCTGGACGCGAAGAGTTTTCCGGTATCGGTGCTGACCCCGAGCAGCGAGGCGCTGGCGAACGCGCAGGCGCCGGCCAGCAGCAGCGCCGCGATGATGACGCGCAGCCGTGCGCGCGCGCATAGTTCCACCAGCCGGGCGAGCAGCGCGCTGGTGGCGAACGGGGGAGTCATGGCGCGAGAATACGTGTTCCAAGGTGAAGGCGCCCAGGCTTTCGCACTGGCGGCGCCCGCGTGCAACAGAGTCACCCGCAACTGTGCTCCGCGTGCCACAGCTGCCCTGGTAGCATCACGTCCGCCCGAACATCGGGAGCCTGCGCTCCGGCAGCGTCGCGAACCAGGCCTTGAAGACATCATCGTAGCCGGCGCCAGCGGTGATGATCGCGAGCCGGCCGGGCGGCTGCGTGTGCTCGATACGCCATTCGCCTTCCGGACAGCGGATTTTCCCCCGGATGTTCTTGTAGGGAATGCGAATCACGTGGAACAACCGGATGATCTCGATGCGGTCCTCCCGCAATACCACGCGGGTCACCAGGCAATCGGCTACCATGCCGGCGATGAAGGCCGCGGTGAGAAGGCACATCGCGGCCCCCTCCAGCCGCTGCGACGGCGTGATCCCCCCGGTGAGCAGTACGATATGCGCCGATAGCCAGCACAGCGCCGGCACGGTCAGCACGGCTAAGCCAATTGCAGTCCACCGCATCCAGCGCCATGACCGATAGACACGGGGGTAGGGACCAGGAGGTCTCGCGATCACGGCCGAACATGCTCCAGCGCCGGCAGAATATAACGATATCGAAATATACTGCTGGTTGTCAACCCGGGCTCAGCTATCGCAGCCTGCATCCCGCAACACGGAAGCCACCGCCGCCTCGGGCACATCGCGGCTGGTGAAGGCCTCGCCCACGCCGCGCGCCAGGACAAAGGCGAGCCGGCCATCGCGCATCTTCTTGTCGCTCTGCATGTGCCCGATCAGCCGCGCAGCTGAAAACCGCCGTCCCAACGCGCCCAGCTCATAGGGCATCCCGGTCGCCGCCAGATGCGCGCTGACCCGGTCCGCATCTGCGCGCGCGCAGACCGACAATTTCACCGACAGCCGGAAGGCCAGAACCAGCCCCAGGCTCACTGCCTCGCCATGCAGCAACTCACCCGTGTAGCCGTACTCGGCTTCCAGCGCATGGCCGAAAGTATGGCCCAGATTCAGCAGCGCGCGGCCATCTTCCGCCGCTTCCTCCCGCTCATCGGCGCAGACCACGCGTGCCTTGAACGCGCAGGCCCGTTCCACCGCCTCGGCCTGGGCGGCGCGGTCACCGTTCAATAGCGCCGGGCCATGACTCTCGCACCAGGCGAAGAACGCCGCATCGCCGATCAGCCCCGCCTTGACGATCTCGGCGTACCCCGCCCGCAACTCGCGGATGGGCAGCGTGTCCAACGCCGCCGTATCGGCCAGCACCAGCCGGGGCTGGTGGAAGGCGCCGAGCAGGTTCTTGCCATAGGCGGTGTTGATGCCGGTTTTGCCGCCGACGCTGGAATCCACCTGGGCGAGCAGTGTCGTGGGGATCTGCACGAAGGGCAGGCCGCGCAGCACCGTTGCCGCCGCGAACCCCGCCAGGTCCCCGATCACCCCGCCGCCCAGCGCCACCACCGCGGTGCGCCGCTCCACCCCGGCTTCCAGCAGCGCATCCGTCACATGGGCGTAGCTTGCCAGCGACTTGGATGCCTCCCCCGGCCGCACCACCACGCTGCGCCAGGAAAGCCCGGCTTCGCCTAAGCCTGCCGTCAGCGTGGGCAAATGCAGGCGTGCGACGGTTTCGTCGGCCACCACCACCACGCGGTTTTGCGGCAGCACCGGCGCCAGCAGCACGCCGGCGCGCGCGATCAGTCCGCTGCCCACCAGTACCTCGTAAGGCGCCTGGGCCAATGGCACCGGCACGCGCCGCAAGGGCACGAAGCCGTGCAGCGAATCGATCACCCGGGCGGTTGTCATGTCGGGGCTATCCTCGCCGCATTGAACCACGATGTCGGCCTGCGCATACACCGGATGGCGCTGTGCCATCAGCCCTGCCAGGATCGTTTCCGGGTCGCCGCCCGCCAGCAGCGGGCGGTGGCTACGCCCTGTGGTTCGCCGCACCAGGGTATGCAACGCGCAGCGTAGCCAGATACTGGTGGCATGCGCGGCGATCTCCGCGCGCGTCTGAGGGTCCATGAACGCGCCGCCGCCGGTGGCCAGCACGATGGGCGGACCGGCCAGCAGCCGCTTGATCACCCGGCGCTCGCCCTCGCGGAACGCGGGTTCGCCGAATCGTGCGAATAGTTCGCTGACGGTGCAGCCGGAGGCCTGCTCGATCTCCGCATCCGCATCGCGGAACGGCATCCCCAGGCGCAGCGCCAGGCGCCGACCGATCGAGGTTTTGCCGGCGCCCATCAGCCCCACCAGCACCACAGAGCGGCCGGCGATGATTGCCGGCAGATGCGGCCGCCGCGTGGTCTCCGGCTGGGCGGCGCGGGCGCTCATCATATCATCTTGTGTCAGGCCGGTGTTGCGCGTCATGGAGGGCAAGGCTAGCACACGCGGCTTGCGACACCATGGGAGGCTGCACGCCGGATGAGCCGATTCTTTGCCATCGTCTTCGTCCTTTTTCTCGCCCTGGTGCTCTCCGGCTTCCTGATCATCGGCGCTTTCCCCCCCCACGCCCACCGCCAGCCCGTCGAGCATGTCCTGCCCAACGACAAGTTCCACTAAAGGCCTGTCCGTCAACGAGCGCTGGCGGTCATATGGCACGACGTTTGTGCGGTCCGGTGCTCCAAACGCCGCACCATATGACGTGCCATCCGTTATTTCCGAACAGGGCCTGACGCTGGTGCATCCGACACCCGAACGGACAAAAGGTCTTTGCTTCTTTCTTTCAAGAAAGAAGCAAAGAACTTTTACCCATGGCGCATCGACCAGATGATCGGCAGCCGCCATATCGAGGCGTTTCTCGAAATGCTCGCGGCGGAGCGGGGGGCGGCCACCAACACGCTGCTGGCCTATGAGCGGGACCTCACCGATTTCGCCCGGTTCGCCGCCACGCGGGCGCAGGCTGTGCACCAGGCCGATCGCGACACGCTCGGCGCCTATCTTGTCCATATCCAGGCCGTCGGCCTGTCCGCGCGCAGTGCGGCGCGGCGCCTGTCCTGCCTGCGTCACTTTCACCGCTTTCTGGCCCGGCAGGGCGTGCGCGGCGACGACCCCACCGACCTGCTGGACGCACCCAAACTCCCGCGCACGCTGCCCAAGCTGCTGTCCGAAGCGGAGGTCACGTCCCTGCTCGATGCCGCCGCCACCCTGCCCGCGCGCCGTGGCCTGATCGCAGAAGCGGCGCTGGAAATCCTGTATTCGACGGGGCTTCGCATTTCTGAACTGCTCGGACTGCCGCGCGAGGCCCTTGCCGGCACTGGGGATATTCTCTTCATCCGCGGCAAAGGCGGGCGCGAACGCATCGTGCCCCTATCCGACACTGCGCGCCGCGCCGCCGCCGCTATGACCGCCGATGCTCCGGTCACATCACGCTGGCTGTTCCCCGGCCGCGATCCACGCCGCAAGCTGACCCGCCAGGGCTTCGATCTGATCCTGCGCGACGTGTGTCTGGCGGCCGGGATCGATCCCGGCCGCGTCTCGCCGCATGTGCTGCGGCACGCCTTCGCCTCCCACATGCTGGCGCACGGGGCCGATTTGCGCAGCCTGCAGCTTCTGCTCGGCCACGCCGACATCGCCACCACGCAGATCTACACCCACGTGCTGGCCGAGCGCCTGCAGAAGCTTGTGGAAGCGCATCACCCTTTGGCCGAGAGGATACGCTCCGCCTGAACCGGTCGGCACACAGACGGTGGTGAACCGTTTCTTTACCCGCGTTCCCGTATCCTTTCGGCCATCAATCGAACCGCAGCGGAGCCAGGATGGCGCGCATGTTTCACCGTGACCCTGGCCGGTGATCGTGGCTGACCTGCCTGAACCCACGCCTCAGCCGGACCTCTCGCTCTGCGCGGCGGAGCCCATCCACATCCCAGGCGCCATTCAGCCGCATGGGGCGTTGATCGCGGCCGTGGCCGAAACGGGCCTGATCAGCCACGCCAGCGCGAACCTGGCTGCCTTCATCGGCTTCTCGCCTGAAGCGGTCCTGGGCATTCCGCTCGCCGAGGTGATCGGCGCGGCCGCCTGGCACGACATTGCGGCCGCCGCCGCGGCGCGGGCGGGCGTGGCCGAAGCCATGCAGAGCTGCGTGCCCGGCTTCTGGGGTCAGCGCCTCACTTTGCGCGGCCACGCGACCGGCCCGTATATCTGCGTCGATATCGAGCCCGCAGCGCCGGAGGCGGGTTCGCTCTCCCAGCTCCTGGCTGTGCAGCCCGTGCTGGAGAGCGTGCGCCACGCTTCCGGCGAATCGGAGCTCTGCGAGACCGCGGTGCGCGCGCTGAGCACCATCAGCGGCTACGACCGCGTCATGGCCTACCGGTTCGGCGAGGATGGCAATGGCGAGGTGGTGGCCGAGGTGGTTCGCGGCGGCCTGGATCCGTATCTTGGCCTGCGCTATCCGGCCTCCGACATTCCGGCCCAGGCACGGGTGCAGTATCTGCGGCAGCCCGTTGGCATGATCGCCGATTCAGCCTACGTGCCCGTGCCCCTCTTCAGCGACCCGACGCTGGATGGTGGCGCGCCGTTGGACCTGACCCACAGCGCCCTGCGCAGCGTCTCGCCTCTGCACCGCGCGTATATGCGCAACATGCAGACGGCCGCGAGCCTGACGGTTGCCTTGACGGCCGAGGATGCTCTGTGGGGCATGCTGGTGTGCCATCATGCCACCCCTCTGATCGCCAGCGTGGAGATCCGCGCCGCCGCGGAAGTGATCGGCCAGGTTGTCTCCGCGCGGCTGATCATCCTGCGCGAGCTGGAAACCGATGCGCAGCGCGCGCAGCGCCACGCCCTGTTATGCACCATTCTGCAGGGGCTGAAGGGGCCTGGATTACTGCCCGATCTTCTCGCCGGCATGGCCGACGCGTTCCTGGACGTGGTCGCGGCCAGTGGCGGCGCCATCTGCCTCGGCGACGCGTTCATCTGCGTCGGGCGCACACCGCCGCGCCGTATCGTGGAACGCGCCATGGGCATCCTGAGGCAAGCGGCCGGCGGCCACATGCTGGCGGTGGAGAGCCTGGCCCGGTTGGACCTGGGCTTGGCCGGCTGGCCGGAGGATATCTGCGGTGCCTTGCTGGTGCCTTTGGGCCAGGGCGGCAAGGATGCGTTGCTATGGCTACGGCCGGAGCAGCCGGTGACCATCACGTGGGGCGGCGACCCCGCATCGCACGCGACCGCCGACCCGCTGACCGGCCGTCTCTCACCCCGCGCCTCGTTCCGCGCCTGGCAGCAAGTGGTGCGGGGGCGTGCGGCACCCTGGAGCGAAGCGGACCGTGCCCTGGCCCAGGATGTCGGCACTGCGGTGCAAGCCGAGTCCGCGCAGCGCACACGCGTCGCGCTAGAGCGCGCTCTGGGTGAAAGCCGCGCCAAATCGCGTTTTCTGGCCGGCATCAGCCACGAACTGCGTACCCCGCTGAACGGCATCCTGGGCTATGCGCAATTGCTGGGGATGGAAGGCGGCTTGAGCGCGCTGCAGAGCCGACGGGTGGACGCGATGATGACCGCGGGCACGCATCTTTTGCGAATTATAAGCCGGGTGTTGGAGCTTTCAGAAATCGAAGCAGAGCATGCGGCCTTCGAGCCCGCCATGTTCGACCCGCGCGTCGTGGCCAGCGAGTGCCTGAATCTGGTGCGCCCGATGGCCGACGCCAAAGCGCTTTTCCTGCGGTCGTTCACCGCCCCCGATGTGCCGGCGCTCATGACCACCGATCCCACGCGTTTCCGCCAGATCCTATTCAACCTGCTCGGCAACGCCGTGAAATTCACCCAGACCGGCGGTGTGGAACTGCGCCTGCGCCGGGCCGCGGACGGCATATCCCTGCGGGTGGACGTGGTCGATACAGGCCCCGGCATCGATGTGGCACAGCGGCATCGCCTGTTCCGCGAATTCCAGCAATTGGGCGCGCTGGTGGAGGGCGGTGGCGGCAGCGCCGGTTTGGGCCTGGCCATTACGGCGCGCCTGGTCAACCTTCTGGGCGGCTGCCTGGGCCATAAGGAAAATCCTGATGGCGGCAGTATCTTCTGGCTGGAATTGCCATTGACGGACATGGCGCAGGCCGCCCCGGTTGAACCGCCCCCCTTACGCCAAACCCCCGATAGGCCGCCGGCCGATTCGCCCAATGCCAGCCCTCTGCGCGTTCTGGTCGCTGACGATTCCGCCATCAACCGCGATGTCGCGCAAGCCTTCCTGCTTGCCGCCGGCCACGAGGTGAGTTTCGCGGAGGATGGCATGGAAGCCGTGGCCGCGGTTGCCGACAGTGATTTCGACGTCGTTCTGATGGATATCCGGATGCCCCGTATGGGTGGGTTGGAGGCGACACGTCGCATCCGCGGCCTGCAGGGCCCGCGCGGCCAGGTGCCGGTCGTTGCTTTGACGGCTTCCGCCTTCTCCGATCAGGTCGACGAATGTCGCAGCGCGTGCATGGACGGGCATCTTGCCAAGCCCTTCACCATGGAAAGTCTGCTTGCAGCGCTGGCGCGCGCCACAGGCCCGCGCGATGGCACCGGTTTCGCGCAGGGGGGGTAATGAAGGCCTTCTTTTTTGAAAAAAAGAAGCAAAAAACTTTTGTCTATTGGCGCGCGCTGTGCCGGCAGCGCGCGCCAAGGGATAAAGTTTTTTGGTTCTTTTTTTCAAAAAAGAACATTCTTCCTCTTCCACCACCACCCCGCACACTCGGGCAGAAATGTTAATCTTGCTCGGCTAGGCTGACCAGGTTCCTTTGACGCAACCGGTGCCCAATCATGCGTGTTGCCGTACTTCTGTCATCGCGCGTTCTGTCCGAAGCGCAACGCTGGCAGTTGGCCTCGTCCCTGTACGACCAGGTGCGTTCGCTCATTGAAGGCAGTGTTGCGCTGTTGGCCACGCTTGCCGTGTGCGCGTACTACAAAGACTGGTGGGGCTTTTGGGTGCTGGCTGCCGCGACAGGGGTGGTGACCATAGTGCGTTTGTTGCATTGGCGCCGCTTTGTCCATGCCCGCCGCGACCGCCGCGCAGGCGCGCCATCGCCGGAAGCATGGGCGCGGAGCTACACAATCGGCATCTGCGTCATGGCCTCGTTGTGGTCCTTGCTTGTGAGCAGCGTCACCTTCGTGGTTGCCGACATGCAGTTGCTGATGTTTGTGCTGCTCATTCAGAACGCCTGGATTGCCGGCGCCGGCATCCGCAATGCTGCCTCCCCATCGGCCGTCCTGGGACAGACGCTGGTCACCGTGGTGCCCACAATTGTCTGCACATTCTGCGGAACCAGCCTGCTGGTGCGGGTTCTCTCGCCCGGCTGCTTCGTGTTTATGCTTGTGGTGCTCAAGATCGGACGGTTTTACGGCGCCCAGATGCTATCGCTGATGGAATCCGAGCAGCGTCTGGCGGCGGCGAACGCGGAATTGCTGAAATTGTCGTGCACGGACGGGCTCACCGGTATCGCCAACCGGCGCGCGTTTGATGAGAGGCTGGCAGCGGACTGGGCCTTTGCTGTGCGGGACGCGGCCGATATCGCGGTCGTGCTCGTGGATGTCGACTACTTCAAACGGTACAACGATCATTATGGCCATCTCGCCGGTGATGATTGCCTGCGCGCAATCGCCAGACACGTCTCGGGTTCGGTGCTGCGCGCCTCCGATCTGCCCGCGCGGTATGGCGGGGAAGAATTTGTGGTATTGCTGCGGGGCAACGCGGATCATGGGGCAAGCGATGTGGCGGAACGCATGCGCCGCGCCGTGTACGATGCCAACTTGCCGCATGCCGCAAGCCCAATCGGCCGTGTGACCATCAGCGTCGGGGTCGCCACCACGGCGCCTGGGTTGGACGACGTGCCGGCGATGTTGATCACCCTTGCCGACCAGGCCTTGTACAGAGCCAAACAAGGCGGACGCAACCAGGTCTGCGTTGCAGCGCCGATGCGGACGCGGCAGGGGGCCACGGCGATTTACACGGCGTGAGGGTGGACATTTACTGGGTTCCTGGCGGCCCGTGGTTCCGTCCCAGGCAGTTGGTCACGTAAACTTAACGCCTATTGCAGAAAGTGACCGTAACCGCGCGGAGGAGGGGCAACTTTGTACATCAGGATCCTGGTGGTCACGGATGATGCGGTTCAGTTGCAGGCTTTGGTCTGTTGCCTGGCGGCGCAAAGGTATTTTGTGGAAACGGCGGCGGACGGGATCGAGGCGCTACGCAAGGCGCGCAGCATGGCCTTCGACCTTGTGCTGATCGATGGCCGGCTGCCGGAGGTGGAAGGCGCTGCCGTGGCGAGCCTGATCCAGGATATGGCGCCACGCCGAGGGCGCCCCCATTTGGTTGGGCTGAGCGCGGCTTTACCCGGTGCGCCCGCGCCACCGCCCCTGCCGGACGGTGTGTTCGACACGACACTGACCATCCCGTGCCCGGAGGAAAAATTGCTTTGCCTGGTGGAGCGCCTGGGCCGTCAACGCCGGGATGATGCGGCGCTGACGTGCGATGGGTGCCCGGACGGCAGCGAGAACAGGGATCCGCGCGCGCTGATCCAGCAGGACGTTGTCGATGCGGGTACAGCGTCGTGCGCCCGCGTTCTGGTGGTTGATGACGACGGTAGGCTGCGCGACGTGGTTCAGGCCGCATTGCGTGAGGCTGGCTGCGACGTGGCTATCGCGGGCGACGGGCTGGCCGCCTTCCGCGAGATTGCGCGGGCGCCCTATGACGTTGTTGTGCTGGATGTGCAGATGCCACAGATCGACGGTCTGGCCACGGCCAGGCTGGTGCTGGACGTGCTCTCGCGTGCCGATCGGCCACGCCTGATCGCGCTGACCTCCGCCCCCGATCTGCTGCGCCGGCGCGAGTCCGGCACGACCAGCGTCTTCGACGATATCCTCTCCAAAGCGAACGGCGTGGCCGCCCTTGCCGCTTCCGTGCGGCGCAGCGTGGCCTATCGACGGCGCAATCCGCCGCGCGATCCGATCGGCATAGGCGATCTCGACAGTCTGTCGCGCCTGCTGGGCGCCGAACCCTTGGGGGTGCGGTGCGACATGGCGGGGCAGCCCAGCCAAGGTGAAACGGCAGCGCCGCCTGTTCTGGATGAGGCGGCCCTGGAGTCGATCGGCAAGCTTCTGCCTCAGGCCGTGGTGGCCGGGCATCTGCGTCTTCTGGCCCGTGCGGGCGGGGCCCTGCTGGGCCGGCTGCGGGCACCCCCTGTACCCGGGGAGGAGGCGGACTTGCTGAATGCCACGCATGACTTGGCCGGAAGCGCGGGTCTTCTGGGCTTTAAGCTTCTCTCCGCCCGATCCGCGCAATATGAGCGGGCGAGCCTCGGCGCGCCCGCTGAACGGCCGGGCGCCGCGCGTGATTTGGGGGAAGCCATCGAACTGGCGCTCGCGGCCATCCAGGGGCGCCTTCTGGCAATGGCCGACGCCTGAGGGCAGGCGTCCTGCGCTCTCGAGACGGACACTCAGGCGATGCGGGTTCGGACACGGGCGATCACCAGCCGGCCCTGGATGCGGTGCTCCACCCGCCAGCTGATTCGCACGGGGCGATTGGGCCCGATGGCCTGCCAGGCAA
>Ga0116230_10006578_pt1 | contig 11458 bp, 7 predicted proteins | sample S1TSphfallax_3_FD_88678 | JGI IMG/M metagenome (GOLD analysis project Ga0116230, IMG submission 88678) | Host-associated microbial communities from peat moss isolated from Minnesota, USA - S1T2_Fd - Sphagnum fallax MG | ecosystem: Host-associated > Plants > Peat moss > Unclassified | place: USA...
ACAAACAATACAAATAGTATTTTCAAAAATATTTATAACATACATAATCTATGGTTTCACTCATGCTAATTTTTTGTAAATTGTATTCACACACCAAATTTGAATTGGGTTTTTTGTATTTTTCTAATGATTCCATAAAGCCCTATTCCATTGTTGTGTTCCTAATTTCACTTTAGATTGCAATTTGTTTTCCTATAACTTTTCTACCTCTGAAATTCTATTTGTTAAAACTCTCACAAGATTCCTTTTTTTATGGTCACTACTAATTACTAGCAAGATGTATTCTATAGACATTAAAAAATGTAACCAATAAACAAGTTGTATGGTGTATATCATGTAGCTACTTTGTATGTTGTTGTTTTTTTAATGTGGCTAATATGTTTTTATCATCTATAATTTTTTCAATGAAAATTATTTATTATATGAGTCCTTTTGATAGTCGTTTGCAAAATTGACTTCATCTAATGTAGTAGGTGTACATTTTCAAATGTCCTAAATTAAAACCAAAACTTAAAATTGGATCAAATGAGTTTTTACTTTAATTTCCTTCACATTCATATGAGGGAAAAAAAAACCAACTTGCCATGATTACTATGGTTTTAAATGGTATTTAAAAAATAAATGGTTGATTTTGACCAATTATGTTTAACATTTGACACCTTTTTTGGCTCCTAATTATGTGTTTTGACCCCAAAACATCTACAACCACACAAGCCTTGCTTGCCTTGTATACTATTGTGAAGTCATATTCTAAAAATAACAATAACCACCTAACAATTCTCACTGAAACATGTGATTTGTTTACCAAGTAAACTAAAGCCATATTATTTACATAAAACACAAATTTATTTCCCAATAGATAACGTTTGAACTTATGCAATGCAAATATCAGAACTAAGGCTTCTTTTTTTGTGGTGTTATAATTATGTTTTGCACTAATAAGAAGTTTAGAAGCATAAACTATTTGTTGATCACTCTTCCCTATGACATTCTATGAACTCCTATAGCTAATAATGATGAATACATTAGAAGAAATTCTTAAATTTATGATTTCACATATGATTGATTTTATAGTCATACCAGACATTATATGACTAAAGGCCCTTAGTTATATGGATGAATAGTAAAGGACAATCATTGAATGTTTGACGTAGCACTTTTCATCCTATAAACATTATGGACAAACCATAGAGGACAACCCACATATAATGTTAAAGTATCATAATGAGTGACTAAAATATGATTGGTAAACATTAGACCATTTGATTATTCAAATTTATACCTAGATTATAATTCTTTTCCTAGATTATAATTATAAAAAAAAATTAATAGGTAGGTAGGTAATAGGTCTAGGTAGGTCAAAAAAAACAAGCATGTAGGTAGTACTTTAACCTACTTAACATTACTTATGTAACCTATGTAACTACCTTAGTCTAGCCTACTTACCTAGCCCTTTAGGAATGCACATAAGTTGCCAATGTTAAAAATTGAACCCTTCACCTTCATAATGATAAACCAAGTCCTTACAAATGGACTACAACATCAAAAGGTGTACAATTTTGGTTAAGTTTTTTTATTTCACATGTATATTTCATATCACTACAAGACTTATATGAGGTTGGTAACAAGTGATAGGATGATAGGAAGGAAGAGGGCAAAATTTAAGAAATAGGAAATAAAAGGTAGGTGAGGAAGTAGGTAAGTTGACGAGGTAGGTAAGTGGGTGAGTGGATAGGTAAGTCAATGGATGGATGGGTGTTGAACTATAATTGTTGATGTTATTTTTGGTATTACACATGGTATTATTTTTTTAATGATTATTTTTGATACATTCTATGGTTTATTTAGTTTCATTTTTTGCCATAGATATATTTTCAACTCAAGAGCCATCTTCAATAACTACCCCAAATTCAAAATATAACTAGTTTCCAACATTTTTTTACTAATATCTTGAAATATTTATTCCATTGATATTAGCTTATTATGTAAAACTATAGATTCTTGAAGCTTAGAGGTTTATAAAAAAGGTGTTGTGTCCAACATACCAAGCCATGTTATCTTCCATCCCTCCATTAATCTTGAAGGAAACATTAATATAAATAAATAAAATACATGAGTAAAAATATAGGGTGCAATATATTGGTTATTGTGTAAAATTTTTAAGTTAATTAATAAGAAAATAAGGTACATTTTATTCAAATAATCAATCTAATTATAATATAGGTTATGTAATAATTTGAAATAATGGATTATAATTAATATAGGGTCGCTTTAATATGTATATATTTAAAAATTAAATAATAATAAGGTGATACAACATAGGTTGGACAATTATCTGATACCTCCCTAAAAATGGTTGTTTGATGCACGTAAACCCAAACTCCACATTAAATGTGCCCCGTAGGTCATTGATGCAAAAGAACCTTCATTTGTAGTCTATGTTTCTTAGAATTATTGTATGGTGTCTACCATCTTCTTATTTAATTTATCCTTTTCCTCCTAATCTATAGTAGTTTTTTTTTTGTGGTTTTCTTTCCTACAACACATGTTCTTCTATGATTTTATTTCTGATAGCAACATTTACATCTACTACATTCATTTTTATAGTGACTGTTTTAACATCAATTACCATTTTTCCATTTGAGGTTGATGCATTTTTCCTTGGAACATTTTTTGCATCTTTGCAAATTTTGGACAATTTGTCATTTTGTACCCATTCAAACCATAGATATGACATGCATATGATCCATTTTTTTGAGCTTTCTAATTCTGAGTAGTAGCTTTTATTGTTGTTACAGTTGGTTTTCTTTTTTTTTTCATTATGCGTTTACATTATGCAAAACCATAGTTTATGCAGTGCTTGATAGTCTTTCCTATTTTCCTCTATAGTTTTGATGTTGTAATTTTGTTAACTAATGGTATTGATAGTGTACACTTTGGGCTTCTATAGGTGTCATGCCTTTTTCACACACCATAGCCCTTCCTTATGGAATTGCAATGTGATCCATTTCATTCTTGTAGTTGCAATTCTCAGATAAGATTATAATCCTAGGCTTGAAACATAATAGTTAAACAATTGTTTATAGTGGTGTTTACAATCCATGAGCCAATTTCTATTTATGTTCATAGTACATTTCAACCCATTAAAAATTTCCATGTTTGATATTTTTTGAACTCCATGTAGATCTATTTGTCATTCTATGTTTTGCGATGACATTTATAAAAAGCTTGTGTCAACTTAGAAAAACTATAGATAGGAAATTCTAACATGTAATTATGGCACAATTTGATGCCATCTCTTTTAATGTATAACTAAATGCATTGATTTTTTCCTTTTTAGATGTTTCTCCATTTGTTCTTACTGTTGCATTAAATACCTTCACATGAACATCTAGATTTGCTTCTTTCTCGTAATTTGGATACTTCAAAGTTGATGGATATGGCTTGACCATTGAAACCCTTGCTCCAAAATTCACCACCAATGTGGGTTTCTATCCTTCATAATTTATTGAATTAATGGTGGCCATCCCACAAATATCTTTGTTTATGTTGTCATAATTAGTGTTGTGTATAAAGTTTGAAGTTTGAAATAAGCATTGTTAGCTTGCTTGGAATTCCATGAGTTTTGTGTACTTTCATTAGAAGAAATGTTATTCATTCTAACCATATTTTTGCGACTTCTATGCGACTAATGACCAAACCAACTGATTTTACGACTAGCAGTGGGTTTGTTTTATGTGTCCATGTAGTTGCAACTTGCTGTAGTTGCATATGTGACTACAAGAAGGTTTGAACTAGATTCTAGTTGTAAATGCAACTACAACTTATGACTAATATGATTTTCATTGAAAATGTAGATGAAAAGTTAAAAATGCCATCCAAATTTTATTGCATTCATTAATGGATGATAATGCAATTGTTTTTGCAACTATAATGAAAGTTTTTGCAACCATAATAGTATATTCTACACATGAACAAAAAAACATAGAGCACACATGGCAAACTTTGCTATTTCAATTGAACTACTATCCTTTCAATGTACCCCATCCATGGGTCTTCTTTGCAATTATCCATGGGTTTTCCATGATATAATATCTAATAGCTAATAGTTTCCTAGAAAAGGCTATTATAACCTAATTGGTAAACTAAACTAGGGTTACATTAAACTAAGTAGGCCTATGTACATTGGTAGCCTAGCCTAGCTTGCATACTTAGTTAATTGGCTTAAATTATCTATAGGGAATATAGGTTAGTTTATTAGGTGTAGCTAATAGGTTAGGCTATGAAGGTTAGACCTAATTAAGCTAGGTGAGCTAGGTAGGTAGTTGGTAGCTAAGCTAGGTTAAATTGTAAATATTTTATCATGTGGATATATGATTTTTTATAATAATAATAATAATAATAATAATAATAAAGTAGGTTAGGTAATAGATAGTAAGCTTGTAGCCTAGGTAATATGCACTAAGTAGGATAAAAATAAGTAGTAAGTAGTTAAGTTAAGTAGTAGGTATTTTATTGTGTGGTATATGTCATAGTGTTTTTATATTAATTGATTAATTAATATGGTAGATTAATTTGTAAGTAATAGGTAACAAGTAACATAAGTAGTAAATAGTTAGTGAAAATAATAAATATTTTATTGTGTGGATATATGATAATGTTTTTGTATGGGACAAAGGATGTCATGATATTGTTGTAGTGTTTCCCTTTCATTATAATTGTCCCATATCCTTTGTTTACAATTTCAAATTTATAAAGTATATAAGTATGTGAAAGAATCCATTAGATTCATGGAATGCTCTATAAACATAGTGTATGTGCCATTTGGGATGAACCAATCAAAAGGCTTGTCCCCAACAAAATAAATAGGATCCTACCTATTGACTTAGCCTATGCTAGGTATCTTTTCCTACCCTAGCCTAACCTAGAATAGGTTGCTTGTTATAGTTTAGCTTAGGATAGATTTTAATTAATTAATTATAATATTTAATTATTGTAATTATAATATATCTTTTTTTAACAAATGGAAAATTGTCACGTGTTTTTTGGCCATTGGCTCTTTAAATTATCACATGCTTAAATCCTAGCCACCCATCAATGGCACATTTGGTAACATGTGACTATCCCAAATGTAATCACAAATTGGGGTTCCACATCATACTAAGGATCATCCATGGAAATGGATGAGAAATTTTTGCATAGTTATTAGGTTTACGACTACATAGGTTTACAATTACACTTTCAACTTCATGGCCATGTCATGTCTTTTGTAGCTAACTATCTTATGGCACTTGTCCAATGCAACTAGGCTCTTTTTAATTGCATGTGTCCATTACAACTACAAATGAGTCACAAATTCAATCATTGATTTTCAATTTTCTTTTAATGTTTTCCTCTAAGTTGAATACTCACTTGTACCTAGTATGTATTTTCACTATTCTTAGATTGTTTCTTTTTTCTCCATGGCTCAAACTTTTGTTTAAGTTTACAATCTACTATAGTTATATTTGGCATCATAGATATAATTTGTTATTATAATGAAACAATAATTGGTTTTTAAGGTATCCCATTCATCATTCTATAAGGCATTTCTTGATGGTGGTGTTAACTTTTAAATGACTTAACCTCTAATTATATAACATTCATTTGTATTCTTTATGGTGTAGGATCTAGTCTAATACAAAATGGTTTTACTTTATTCTCATAAGGAGAATTATGGATCTGTAGTTTATTTTGCACAAATTAGCTTTCACCCAAAACAATTTTTAGCATCCTTTCTTCTAAATTGTTTTGAATTTGTTATTCTAACTATGGTTGTTTTATACAATCTTTGTCCAATATCTATTGTCCCACATGTCTAACAAATTCAGCCTTCAATTCACTATCAATTTGTGGACATTATGTGATCACATGTCCTTTAAATCTACAAAAAACATAGATTTTGGAAAGAGTTTGAACCAACTTGGCTAAATCCAAATAATCATAACTTCTACATTATGTATTCCTTCTTTCCCTTTCAATTCCGCTACTTTTGTGGTCCAAAACATTCATATGCAAATGTTTTTAGGTAATTTGTGTTTGCCCACTTTGGAATGTTGGGCTCGTAGTTATTTTCCCCGTCCCAATCTTCTACTAATTCATAATATTTCGGCAATGCTAACTAGTATACGAATGATAAGTTTGTGTGCCTGTTGTAATCATTCTTTTGACTATTCACAAATTCTAGACTCGAAGAATTTCCAAGGTCCACCATTAATAAGTTGTCCCATGGATTTATCTATTCTTGATGTTCTTAAACAACAAATGGTGTTTAGAAAACATGGATAACCCCTTCTTTTGTGTATACGTCAAATCTGATCCCCTTCATTGGAAATTGCCTTCTATATAACTAAGGCATCTCTAAGAACCCCATGTTCACACTTCTCTTCTTGCTCCAACTCTAATTGAAGACACCCGATGTCCTATAGGTTGTTTTTCTATTCGCAAACTTTTTGGTTCCAAAACTGTACCTTTGTTTGATGTTTGATACACTTCACAGTTTGCATCTCAATTTTCTTCAAGATTTGAATTCATATTTTAGAATTTAGCTTCTTGATCCCTCTACCGCTGCAGATTTCAATTCACCATCAAATTCATATTGTTTTATTAATGTATAAAAAATGAAAAACATGAAAATCTATGGTTCATAGTCCAATAGAACTCTAAACTACATATTGTATCTCTATTCTATCTCTAACAACTTTCAAAGTCCATCTCTATGTGTCAAAACAAAACAATCTTCCAATCCTCATAAAATTGTAGAACTACATCTAAATCTTTTCCCTTAAAATGTTTTAACCTTGTTCAAGTAATCAACCATCTTCATCTTGCCTTTTTAAATATTTAACATTCAGTTGGTAACAAGGCCCATCAAAGTTTAATTTTTGTTCTTTGCAGGGAGCCATTTTATTGCCCCATTTCAAAAAAATGACACCTCAACGATACCTGAAAATTGAAGCTTCTACTTGGAGATGTAGTTCCTCCCCTTATATGGAGGTATGGCCCACTTATATAGATGAGAGGGGAAGAGATGTAGGGAAACCATAATGGGATAAATCCAAATGCTATTTGGAATAGCTTTGGGGAACACAATATGAACATGGGGAACAGATAAAAGGAACATGATGGGAACACACCCAAATAATACTCATTCCCACACACCCCACGAAAATAAGAGGACCCCTTATTATGTGCAACATATGCATTTCACTGGTTGCATGCAAATTCTATTCCTAAACTTGGTTGTTAGCATTTTTTTGTTGCAAACCCCAATAGAAGCACTGTTGTTGCCCCCCTCACTCCCCAAAATAAAAATAGAAACACATTGGTTTCTATGTGGATGCCTCCTTTTAGTTTATATGTATGATAATTCAACCTCAACCAATAAATATGAAATAAAATCAGAAGACAAGAGCAAGCGCTTTTAATTGAAGTTAACTCCAAATTAAAAATAACCCCTTCTTGATTTGCCACCCATGGTTTATGCAACCATCGGTAGACATAAAAAATAATACCATCACCCTAGCAAGAATCCCCCCACCCCAAATTTTTTTTAAAAATGCTTTTTTGAATGCGTGCTCAATCTTCTCATTGGTTGTCTGAAATTTTAATTTCTTAAACTCTTTTTTACCCTCTTTTACCTTTAGTAATATGATATACCCCTCTGCCTTGTTATGAATTGGGGGTAGTTATTGAAGGGATCCAAATTAACAAGCTCCTATATCCAAAGTTGTGACAGACTGAATGAAAGCATTTCATTATGTTAGCAAGCTCCTCTATATGAGTTGTTGTGTGACCAAGCACCCACGAATGCACCAATTATGGATGTGGGTGTTTTGGCCATTTTCGCCTGAACCGAAACCATTTAACCTAAACCAAACCAAACATTGAGGTGGGTTTGTTTTTTTTCCTTTTTTCACTAGCCTATCCTTCCCTTAGATTTCAAAAATTCCCACAATTTTCTTCCCCTCCTCTTCCTTCTTCTTTTCCTCCTCTTTTTTTTTTCTTTTTTGTTCTTATTCTTTGCCACCATCATCTTCTTTTCATACATTGTCATTGTTGTAACTTCTTGTTCATCAATTTTTTCCTTTTTTTTATATTGATACTGTTATTGTTATTTTTTCCTTTGTTCTTTTGTTGTTGCTATAGATTTTTCTTCTTAATCTTTTTTTTTCCTCATTTTCGCTCCTATTTTAAGTTTTTTTTTTCATCTTTTGTTTTTCTCTTCTTTTCTATTGTTGTACAATTTTTTCTTCATCTCATTCTCTTTATGTTTTGTTTTTTTCCTTTTTCAAACATTTTTTTCTTTTTCACCACATTATTGCACCTACTATCACTGCTTGCTTGCTGCATCATCACTTAGTTATGCACATCACGTCAGGTTTGTTTTTGCCTTTCTTTTTGTTTTGTTTTGGTTTGTAAAATAAGAGCAGAAGCAATAATAAATTTAAAAACAAAGGAGAAGAAAACAAAGGAATAAAAGAGAAGGAAATAAATTTTTTGAAAAGAAAGAAGATGAAAAGAAAAAAAATTAGAAAAATATTAAGATTGTTTTTTTTTTCTTCTTGTCTTTTTAATTTTTTCTATTTTTCAAATTCCAAATGAAGAAGTTTGTTTTCTTTTCCTTTTTTCAGTTTTTTTTATTCTTTTATTCTTTTTAAAAATTCAAGAACAAGATTTCTGATATTTTTCCCTTCTTATTTCTTTGTTTCTTTTTTTAAAGATTTTTTTTTTTGGAGGTTTTTTGGCCTTATTTTCAAAATTTTCTGTTTTTTAAATGCTAAAAGAATTATTATTTTTGTTTCTTTTCTTATGTTTGTCCTTAAGAAATTTTTTCTTCCCATATATTTTCTCTTTTTTTTGGTCATTAAAATTCTAAAAGATGAAGTTTGTTTTTTTATTTCTTTCGTTTTCTATTTTCAATTTTTTTTCAAGTTTTCTTGTTTTCTCTTAAATCAAATAAACAATATATGTTCAATATCATTTAATTTTTTTTGGATCTAGTTTACATTTTTCAAACTTGCATATTAATGTGTATCAAGTGTTTGATGCCGCCTTTGAGGAACTAAAAATCATCAAAAACTCAGCAGAAATGAGAAAAGTTACAGCCCATCAAAGTACCAAGGATCAAAAAGTTGAAAAGGAGGCACACAGAACATTTGGAAGTTGGTTTCTGAAAGACCAAACATTCCTTCCACCTTGCTTCCTTTCCTTGTCTTTAGAGTTTGAAAGGTGATTTGTAAAGCTTAAGATGGCATTCTCATTACACTTCAGATTACTCAAATTGAACAAGCGATGAGAAAATTATGAGCTTTGAAAATAGCAAGAGTCTGAAAAAAGAAAAAAGAAAAAACGAGTTTGGAAGTGTTTTGTTACCTGGAAATGTGGGATAGAATTTCGAACACATGTAGGGTAAAGCTTTCTCTCCAGTCCCACGTTTTACACCCGCAAATGTTCCATTAACGATGCTTCAAGCACACCCATGTCATGCGATGCAATATGTGAGTGTGTAAGCTCCGCAGTTCGGTTTCATCCTGAGCTCGACTTCCTTCCATCGGTTGCAGCTGTGCTACCGAGGCGTAGTGTGAGACGGCCTTTGGCCATCCACACCGGCAGCTTCGTAAGGACGATTGTGCATGGTGAGCCACGTATGGACAATTCCTTTCGTACTCTTCATTGCTTCGATTTCCCATCCGTTCACTGTCTTTCTTCCGTCTCAGTCCTTCGATTCATACGCTAGTCTATTCTGTGCTAGATAATGCGCCCCTGGGCCCCTGGGGCGCATTCTGCATGCCAGTGACCCTTTAGAGCGAGGCCGGCCCAGACCTAGGTGCAGAATGCACCCTAGAGGCGCCTTCTGATCTGGCATAAAGGCATTTCGAGGGGTCTGATTCAAGGGATTTGGACGATATTTCTTTCGAAATAGGCACCTTTTCCCAGAGGACCTGCTTCTGCAATCTAAGATGCCTGAAAAGTGTGTAGAATTTTCCCTAGAGCAATCTTTCATGTCGATCTCACACTTTGCGAGTTGTACTAGGTGCCACAAAATGCTAGCGTTGGAGAATTGTAGACCCGGTTTGTCGTGAAAATTCTATACACGAAATGTTAGACTCGTACAACTCCCTCTATGACATGTGGGAAGTTTCTCAATTATCCCCCTTAGAAATCCCTCTTAGAACCAGTGTCACAGAGAAAACTGGTTCTTTCCCCAATCTAGGTGCTTTCCAACCGGGGAAAAATGGCTAACTTCCCCTTTGATATTGGTTCACAGTACCCTTCTAGATGCCATACTTCAACTGTCCCTTTGAGGCTCCTTTGGAATGTTGCACAATTCCCTGTTACTTACTTACTTACGTTTGTCATCTATTCTTGGGTTACACTGGTACCTTCATAGTGATTTGGACGACGCGCTTCACTTGATGAAGGCCAAATTGCTGGAGTTCTTCTTGCGGTTTCCCCCTGCGCTCGACGGGTGTCCAGCGCTCCCAGCCGCCGCTGCAGGTGCTGCGCTCGCTGCATTCTTATCTCAAGGGTTCTCGCGAGCGGCCAGCTCTCGGACGAAAGGTGCGGATTGAACTTATACCTGCTGCAAAGCTCGGACGACATGCAAACAAAAACAACCTGGCTCACCATCACTATACAGCACGACGCCATGCTCACCTTTTCATCTCCATCAGGCTCTGCCGAGCTTGCGTACGAGAAACTCGAAATTACACCACATGGAAAGGTGGTGATCGACCCGGCCAATTCCCCAGGAATCCGCACGGCAGCTGGTGATTCTAAACAGACAAGCAGTTCTCGTACAACGCACTCACTCTGTGACATGTGGGAAAGGTCTCAGTTATCCCTGTTAGAAATTCGTCTTGAATTCGACGTCAAAGGGAAAATTGGACTTTCCCCAATATGTGGTTTACAACCAGGGAAATATGACCAACTACCCGTTGCACATTGGCTCAGCGTAGTACCCTTCTAGATGGCATAAATATACTTTCCCTGTAACGCTCCTTGCGAATGTTGCAAAACTCCCTGTGTTGCACAATTCCCTGTTTGTTACTTACGCGTATAGTCTATTCTTGGATGTCAAGTTGGACGGTTTTCCCACAAGGGAGGCATCCAAGAGCTCCTTGTGGTACAGTCGAGAAGGTAGACACTAGCTAGGAATGTGATCTGAAATCCGTTTGTAATCATTTGACCTTGAGCTGATTAATGCTGCAACAGAGGCATTGTCTTAAGAATGATCTCTTGTCAAAGGCCTAGCACTCTAAAGCTCCTATAATATATATATATAATCCTACCCGCTCTGCTACCACCATATAACTTGGACCACCATACTTGGAAGATGTCTGACGCATGGGCACTGAAGAAGCTCTTAGACATTTTGGACAGATGTGGGAGGACGGTGTACAGCCAAATGATATCA
>Ga0116230_10006581_pt1 | contig 11453 bp, 13 predicted proteins | sample S1TSphfallax_3_FD_88678 | JGI IMG/M metagenome (GOLD analysis project Ga0116230, IMG submission 88678) | Host-associated microbial communities from peat moss isolated from Minnesota, USA - S1T2_Fd - Sphagnum fallax MG | ecosystem: Host-associated > Plants > Peat moss > Unclassified | place...
GGTGCAGTTCAATTTCAAAACCCTCGGCAATGTTGGATTCAGCGCCCTATGAAGCAGATTTGGACGATGTGGTTGTGCGCGCTCCTGGCCGCGGCGGGGCTTGGCCCCGCCGCGCTGGCCCAGAATGCGCCCACCGGCCCGGCGCCCACCGGCCCCGACAGCGCCAGCATCGCCGCGGTGGTCAACGGCCAGGTGATCACCAGCGATGACGTGGACGCCCGCGCGCGGCTGCTGGCGGTCTCCACCGGCATGCCGCTGACGCCGGACGCGCTGGAACGGCTGCGGCCGCAGATCACCAAGGAGCTGATCGACCAGACGCTGGAGCTGCAGGAGATCAACCGGCGCAACGTGGTCGTGCAGGAATCCGACATCGAGAACGCGATCGCGCATATTGAACAGGGCAACAATCTGCCGCGGGGCAGTCTGCGCGGACATCTGGAAGCAGCCGGCGTGCCGTTCAGCACGCTGGTCGCGCAATTGCGGACAGAGATCGGCTGGCAATCCGTGTTGCACCAGGTGCTGGGGCCGGAACTGCGGCCCACGCCGGGCGACATGAACGCCGAGAAAAAGACGCTGGCGGCGCAACTGGGCACCACGCAGTATCATGTCGCGGAGATTTTCATCCCTGTGACCGACCCGGCGGATGAGGATACCGCGCGGAATTTTGCCGCGACGGTGATCCAGCAATTGCGCACCGGCGCGCCGTTTCCGGTCATCGCGGCGCAGTTCAGCCAGGCGGACAGCGCGCTGCAAGGCGGCGATCTTGGTTTCCTGGAATTGAGCCAGCTCGACCCGGCGGTGGCCGCGGTGGTGCAGACCATGCCCGCCGGCGCGATCAGTAACCCGATCCGCGTGCCCGGCGGCTATGACATCGTGGAGCTGCAGGAGGTTCGCCGCGTCGGCGCGGCGACCTCGAGCGTGCTCTCTCTCCGGCAGGTATTCGCGCCATTTCCGGAGCCGATCAGCGGCGGCCAGGTCGGGCCGGCGCAGGCCGCGGTAATCCAGAAGCTCGTGCAGCAGGTGCGCGGCGCGCATTCCTGTGACGACATGACCGCGTTGAACACGGGCTACGGCAATGTCCGGCCGGCCGATCCTGGCCCGGTCAACCTGGCGGACGTAACCCCGCCCCAATTCCAGCAGGTGCTGGCCAACCTCGCCATCGGCCAGGCGAGCGAGCCGCTGGTCGCGCAGGACGGCGTCTCGATCGTCATGGTCTGCGGCCGGCAAAGCGCCGCCCAGGCGCTGCCCTCCGACGATGACATCACCAACCTGATCGTGGAGCGTCGGGTCGAGCTGGAATCGCAGCAATTGCTGGACGATCTACGGCACCGCTCGATCATTTCCGAGGGCACCTGAGCCTTGAGCCTCGCCTGACAGCCATACGGCTTCGCCGTGGTAGCCTATGAGTCCGATCCGCTCTGACGGGGAGCAAAACCGCAAGCAGCCGGACGGGCCGGCATTGGCTTATCTGAGGGTGATCGCGAAGGAACCGGAGGTGGTGGCGCGGGCGCTGGCGGGAGCATAGGAGGCGATTCCCCAGCCTCGCCAGAAACAGCTTGTTACAAGCGGGGTCTTGAAGTTCGCGAATTCCCGCATAGAATTTCGGGGTGTTGGCCGGTGCCGTTGCGGGCCGGCGGCAGAGCAAAATCATCGTTGATGAGAGGCAGCCATGAGGATGACAAAATTCTTGCGGTTATGCACCGTCGTTGCGGCGCTTTTGTTGGCTGGGGCCGTGCTGGCCCCGCGCGCGGCGCACGCCTATGGACGCGTCGGCGTGTTTTTCGGATTCGCGCCGGTGGTGGTGCCGCCGCCGGTTTATTATCCAGCGCCGGTGTATTATTATCCGCCGGCCTATTACGCGTCGTCGCCAGTATTGGGCGCGCCGCCCGGGTTCACTTGCTATGCGGGGCGGTATGTCTGCCCGCTGGCGGTGGAGCATCCGATCGGCGGGGCCTGCGCGTGCCCAGCCGAAAATGGCGGGCGCATTGGGGGTACTGTACGTTAACGTAACCAGAAACGGAGGGTTATGAAAATGCTCTATCGGATTGGTATGGCGGCTGCGGCGATGCTGGCGGGAGCAAGCGCGGCGCACGCGCAGAATGCGGTGCAGGAAGTGGTGGCGGTGCCGCCCGGTTTTACCGTGGTCATGGTACCGGCCGGCGGAGCGCCAATGGAGATGATGCCGGCACTGCCGGACCCGGCGATGATGCTGCGGCAGGCCGAAGCAATGATGGCCGCGGCTCAGGCCGGTGCCTTCCCATCGCCCGAAACCGGCCTGGCCCAGGCGGCGCTGCGGCAAATGCCCGCCGTGAACGGTCCCATCGCCAGTGAAATGGTGACCACGGTGTCGGATGGCAGCACCACCTGCACCGAGCGGGTGGTGTATCCGGCAAATGGCGGCAAGGTTCAGTTAAGCGCGGTCGGGAACGGCTGCGATCAAGCAAGTCTGCCAGGGACGACCGACACCGTGACGCCAGGCGCGACGCCAGGACCCGCGGCGGTGCCCGCCTTGCAGGTCGCCCCGAAGCCCGCGGCCCCAGCGCCGCAATTGGTGGTGGCGGAGAACAACTGAGCGGGCTCTATTCTATCGCGCAACCGCACGGGCCGCGAGCGTGATCGCCAGCAACAGCCCGGCATCCAGTGCCAGGGAGACCGATAGCGACGAGTCGCGGGCGACCAGGCCGATGATCACCGGGCCGGCCAGAAAACCGATATAGCCGAGGCCGACCACCGCCGGGACCGAATGGTGGGCGGCCATCCCTGGCACGCGCGAGGCTGCGGAGAACACCAAGGGCGCGATATTGGCGCTGCCGATCCCGACCAGACCGAAACCGATTATATCGGCGGGACCGTTGGGGATCAGGATGGCGATGAGACAGCCGGCGGCGGCGAGCAGGCAGCCGGTACGCATGACAGTGGCAGGGCCAAAATGGGTTGTCGCGCGGTCACCGAAAATGCGGGTGGCGGCCATGGCGCAGGCGAAGGCGGCGTAGCCGAGGGGGGCGGACGAGACCGCCATGCCGCGCGAGAATTTCAGGAAAATCGCGCTCCAGTCGGTCACCGCGCCTTCTGTGAGGAAGCAGGTGAAGCAGCACAGGCCGAGGACGAGGGTCGCGCCATTGGGCAAGGCGAAGGGCGGCCCGGCGCCGGGCTGTTCTTGCTCCGGCGGCAGCAGGTGGCGGGCCTGGGTCAGGATCAGCAGGATCGCCGCGCTGGTCAAGCTCGCGCAAAAAGGGACGTTGAGGCCGAGGCGGAGCAGCAGGCTGGTGGCCAGCGCGGCGGCCAGACCGCCGATGCTGAACATGGCGTGGAAGAACGACATCTGACGGCCGCCGCTGCCGGTCTCCATCACCGCGCCCTGCTGGTTCATGGCGACGTCGATGGCGCCGAAGGCGAAGCCGTAGAGAAACATCAGACAGGTGAACCAGGCCGGGGTGGGGGCGAGGCTGAGCAGCGGCAGAATGACGGCGAACGGTAGGACGGCGGCAATCAGAACACGACGGCTGCCGAAGCGGGCGATGATGGGTCCGCAAAATGGCATCGCCACCACGCCACCGCTGCCGCCGGCGAGCAGCATGAGGCCGAGCGTGCCGTCATCCAGATGAAAACGGATCTTGGTATAGGGAACGAGGATCGCCCAGGCGATGACGCCGAGCCCGGCCATAAAGAAAAACAGCCGCATGGTGCGCAGCTGGACGGCCGAGGAAGTCATAGCCGGGGTTTAACAGTTACTGACTTCAAAAGTCGCTAGGCTGAGTCAGCCGTCGTGTTTTTTTCAGACCCGGAGCGGAGCGTACCTTAATGGTACGCCAGCAACGTAAGCTGAAAAAAGCGCGTCAAATGGCCAGCCTGTTAGACTTTTAGATTCGGCGGCGGCCGAGCAAAGCGTGGTACAACACCAGCACGATCACCGCGCCGACCACCGCGACGAACAGGCTATACAGATTGAAGCCGGTCACCGGGACCGCGCCAAGCGCGGAGAAAATCGCCCCGCCAACCAGCGCGCCGACGATGCCGAGCACCATGTCCAGCACCGGCCCTTTGCCGCCGTTATCGACGATCAGGCTACCGATCCAGCCGGCGATGATACCGAGAACGATCCAACCGAGAATTGACATGGCAAACGGACTCCAGACCGGGGTTAAACAGGACGGGTACATGTGAAGGCGCGGTTAGCCGTACAAGGTGACGGGACGTACTTCACGCCGCGGCAACAATTTGTTGCCTGTATCTATACGGCGCTATGCAGCCGCTTGGCCTCGACACCTTGCCAGATGATCAGCACCGGCACCGCGATGACAAAGTCGCGGGCGCGCCGGAGCAGCGATAGCGACAGCGCGATATCGGGCGGAATCCCGAAAATGGCCGCCAGCACCGTGTACGCGCCCTCCTGGATGCCGATCCGGCCCGGCACGAAAAACGCCAGCGCCATGATCGCGTGCAGCATGGCCTCGATACACAACGCGTCGGTGAAGGAAATCGCAACGCTCAGCGCGCGGAAGCCGATGAACGAGGCGGTCGCGGTGCCGAACCAACAGATCAGATGGGTCAACGCCGCCAGGGCCAACCGGTCCCGGCGCGCATAGACCTGATCGAGCGCCGCCTGCAGCCGGTCCAGATGGCCGGCCGCGCTGTCCCCCGCCGAGCCGGCGATTTTCAGGGCGATCTTGCGAAACGTCGCCCCGCCGCCGCGCTGCTGCGCCAGGATCAGCCCCACGCACATGACCATGGCGATGCACAACCCGATGGCGACCGGCACCAGCAACTCGCTGGACGGCGCCTTGCGGGCCAGAATGGACAGGCCAATGCCGACGAAAATCAGTTGGGCGAGAAATTCCGTGGTGAGGTCGGCCAAAGTCGAGGCGGCGGCATCGGAAGCATCAACCCCGCCCAGCGTAATCACGCGCGCGCCCAGGACGTAGCCACCCACCTGGCTGAACGGCAGAAACTCCCCCGTCGCATCACGCACCAGCCGGCCCCAGATCATCAGCGGCAGGCTGCCATTGCTCCGGCTGCTCAGCAGCAGGCGCCAGCAGATGCCGAGGCCCAATGTGATGACCAGCTGCGAGGCGATATATTCGATGAACCCGGAAATTTTGACCGAGCTCAGAACCTTCAGCACGTCCCCCACGCCGAAATAGATGACCAGCCCGGTGACGACGGCGACGCCGGCCAGCGCGAAGGCGGCCGGCAGCAGGCGGATGTGGGATCTCACGCGGCTGTTGCGGGTAGTTTCTTCGGGCGAATGAACAACCGGGCGAAACGGGCGAGTTTCGGCATGGTGGTCGGGCGGAGCAGGCGGGGGTCGTAGCCGGCCATGCGCTTTTTGTCTTCCTCCAGGCAAATGTCGATCAATTTCGCCGGGTCCATTTCATCGGCCAGCGCTTTTGAACCATTTACGGTAAAGTTGGCGTCACCGCCATCCAGCCCGTCAACGTCGCGGGCGATGCCGATGCGCTCCCAGATCAGAAACGCCCAGACCGCGGCGGTCTTCAGCGCGAAATACGGGCGGCGCCAGAGCGGCATGGCGGCCTTGTGCCAGGCGATCCAGTTCGTGAAAAACAAAATATGCCGGCCCTCTTCCTGGACCACCGGCTCGAAGGTCTCCACCAGCTCGGCGGGGAAGAAGCCGGAGCGCCGCGCCATCTCGAACAGGCCGTAGGCGAAGAAGCTGTCGATGCATTCGGAATAGCCGGTGACCATGAACCCCCATTCCGGGTCGCGCGGCAGCGTATAGGTTGGCTCCGGCTGCATCGGGATGCCGTAGGCGGCAACCAGGCGGGACAGCACGTCCCGATGCCGGGATTCTTCGCCGGCCATGTGCAGCAGCGCCTTGCGCAGCGCCGGATCCGCAATGGTGGCCGCGAACGCCTCGATCCGCATCGAGGCCTTGATCTCGGTCTGCACCGCGATGTCCCAGATCGGCAGCGAGGTGATCCGCGCCAGGGTCTCCGGCTCCAGCTTCGGCCAGTTCAGCACCGCCGGTTTGTACGGGTTGTATGTGGCGGGCAGCAGCTCGGTCAGCATCGCGAAATGCGCCGTCGAGCCCGGGCGTATGCGGCCCGGGGCGGAAAAATTCCAGTGCCGGGCGTTGAAATCGGCGGTGATAACGGCAGCGTCTTCCATGGGCCTCACTCGGTTGCGGGCGGGTTGCGCCCGGTTCGCAAACGCGTTCTACACGACCGCGCCGGCGCCGCGTATATGGGGCGGGTTGGCGTATCTGTGAATTGTGGAGCTTTGCTTGCCCGAGACGGACCTGACGCTCGTGACCGGCGCGACCGGCTTTGTGGGCGCCGCGGTGGCACGGGCGTTGGCCAGAAATGGCCAGAAACTGCGCCTGATGACGCGCCGAGGCAGCGACCGGCGAAATCTCGGCGGCATTCCCGCCGACGTGGTCGAGGCCGATCTGGCCGCGCCGGAAACGCTCGCCGCGGCGGTGCAAGGCTGCCGCTATGTCTACCATGTCGCGGCGGATTACCGGCTCTGGGTCCCAGACCCTGCGGCGATGCGGCGGGTGAACGTGGACGGTACGGTGACGTTGCTGAAAGCCGCCGCCGCGGCGGGCGTGGAACGCTCCGTGTACACCAGCAGCGTGGCGGCTTTGGGTCTGTTCGGTGACGGCCGGGTCGCGGATGAGACGACGGCGGTCACACCCGCGATGCTGGTCGGCGCCTACAAGCGCAGCAAGTATGACGCCGAGCAGGCGGTGCGGGAATTGGCCGCGGCCGGGCAGAACATCGTGATCGTCAATCCCTCCACGCCGGTCGGCCAGGGCGACGTGAAACCGACGCCCACCGGCAAAATGGTGCTGGACGCCGCGAACGGGAAAATGCCGGCCTATGTGAACACCGGGCTGAACATCGTGCATGTGGATGACGTGGCGGCCGGGCATCTGCTGGCAATGCGGCGGGGAACACCCGGCGAGGCCTATATCCTGGGCGGCGAGGACATGATGCTGCGGGATTTCTTCGCGATGGTCGCGGCGCAAGCGCGCCGGCGGGCGCCGAAACTGCGGCTGCCGATCCTCCCGCTGGTACCGCTGGCGGCGGCGATGGAGCGCGTCGCGGCGCTCACCGGCCGGCCGCCACTGATGACGCGGGAGATGTTGAAAATGGCGCGGAAAAAAATGTTTTTCTCGTCGGCCAAGGCAAAGCGGGACCTGGGCTATGCCCCACGGCCGGCGCAAGAGGCGGTGGCGGACGCGCTGGACTGGTTCGGGACGCAAGGGCTGTTGAAGTGATCGCGCTGCTGGCTCTCCTGGTCTGGCTCTACCTGGTGTTCGCGCATGGCCGGTTTTGGGCGTCCGGCCCCGAACTGCCGCCGGCGATACCCCGCGCGCTGCCGGATGTGGACGTGGTGGTGCCGGCGCGCGATGAGGCGGAAACCATCGGCGCGGTGATCGCCTCGCTGCTGGCGCAGAATTACGCGGGCAGGTTCCATATCTTCCTGGTGGATGATAATTCCACGGACGGCACGGCGGCGCTGGCGGGTCAAGCCGCAAATCTGACGATCGTGACCGGGGCCGCGAAGCCGCCCGGCTGGACCGGGAAATTATGGGCGCTGGCGCAGGGGGTTGAGGCATCCAGCGCGCCGCTACTGCTGTTCGCGGACGCCGACATCGTTCATGACAAGCGGCATTTGTCCGCGCTGGTGGCGCGGCTGGAAACGCCGCGCGTCGACATGGTCAGCGAAATGGTGCGGCTGAACTGCGAAAGCCTGGCCGAACGGGCGCTGATCCCGGCCTTCGTGTATTTCTTCCAGATGCTGTACCCGTTCCGGCGGGTGAATGACCCGTTATCCGCCACGGCGGCGGCCGCCGGCGGGACGGTGCTGATCCGCCGGGAGGCGCTGGCACGGATCGGCGGCATCGCGGCAATCAAATCGGCGCTGATCGATGACGTCGCGCTGGCCCGCGAGGTGAAAAAATACGGCCCGATCTATCTCGGTCATTCCGGGCTGGCCGCCTCGATCCGAAAATACCCCGAATTCATGGACATCTGGCGGATGATCTCACGGACCGCGTTCACCCAGTTGCGTTACTCCGGCTTCGTTCTGGCCGGCACGCTGCTGGGCCTGGCGCTGGTCTGGCTGGTGCCGGCGTGGGACGTCATGTTCGGACATGGCTGGCGGTTTCTGTTCGGCCTCGCCGCATTCGCGCTGGCCGCCGTGAGCTACCTGCCGACCCTGGCGCGCTACCGCCAGAATCGCGCCTGGGCGCTGGCCCTGCCGGCCATCGCCCTGTTCTACATGGCGGCCACGCTGGCCTCCGCGGTTGATTTCTGGCGCGGCACCGGTGCGACGTGGAAGAGCCGGGCGTATAAGGCGGCGGAATGAGCGCGGTGAACGACAATCTGGCGAAACCCGCCGCGGTCGAACCCGCGGCCGTGGAGGCGTGGTCCGGCAAGGACCGGGGCGACGAAAATTTCCCCGTCGGCTCCTGGCTGATCGCCAGGAAGCTGCGGCCGCATGTCCACGCATTCTACGCCTTCGCGCGCAACGCGGATGACATCGCCGACCATGAAACCCTGACGGCCGCCCAGAAAATCGCCCGGCTGGACGCGATGGAAGCGGTGCTGCTCGGCGGTGATGACGCGGCGGCGCCAAGCGCCGCGCGGCTGCGACATTCGCTGGCGGAAAGCGGTGTCGCGGCAATTCACGCCCGCGAGCTGCTGGTGGCGTTCCGGCAGGACGCGACCAAGAACCGCTACGCCAACTGGGCGGAGCTGCTGGATTATTGCCGTTACTCGGCCGCCCCGGTCGGGCGCTACGTGCTGGATCTGCACGGCGAGGACCGCGGCACCTGGCCGGCTTCGGACGCATTATGCACGGCGCTGCAGGTGGTGAACCATCTGCAGGACGCGGCGGCCGATCTGCGCCGGCTGGACCGTTGCTACCTGCCGCAGGACTGGCTGACCGCAGCCGGCGCGGGCGTGGATGACCTGGCGCGCGAGCGGATGACGCCAGGCCTGCGCGCGGTCTTCGACCGTATGCTGGCGGCGACCGACGGGCTGAATCAGGCGGCGGCGGCACTTCCGGGACTGGTGCGCGCGCGGCCCCTGCGGGTGGAAACGGCCGTGATCGCCGGCCTGGCACGGCGGCTGACCGGCCGGCTGAAACGTGGCGACGCGCTGGCGAACCGGGTCAAATTGCAAAAATCGGATTTCCTGCTTGCCGCCGTCACGGCGCTGCCCCGCTTCGCATGACCGCGGCGGACGTGGCCGAAGTCACGGCGCTGGTACGCGGCGCCGGAACGTCATTCTATCACGGCATGAAAATTTTGCCGCCGGCGCGGCGGGACGCGATGTACGGCATCTACGCCTTCTGCCGCGTGGTGGACGACATCGCCGACCAGGCCGGCCCATTCGAGCCAAAACGCCGGGCGCTGCAGGCCTGGCGCGAGCGGATCGCGGGCATCTACGCCGGCGCCGCGGACCAGGCGATCACCCGCGTGCTGATGGCGGCGGCAAAAGCGTATAAATTGCGCGAGGCGGATTTCATCGCGATCATCGACGGCATGGAAATGGACGCCGGCGTGCCGATCGTCGCCCCACCGATGCCGGTGCTCGATCTGTATTGTGATCGCGTGGCGGCGGCGGTGGGGCGGTTATCCGTGCGCGTCTTCGGCGATGACAGCGCGCAGGCGCAGGACGTCGCCTACGCGCTGGGCCGCGCCTTGCAGCTGACCAACATCCTGCGGGACGTGGCGGAGGACGCGGCGGTCGGGCGCCTTTACCTTCCCCATGAATATCTGGTGGCGGCGGACGTGCCGCTGGCGCCGGAAGCGGCGGCGACCTCGCCCAATCTCCCGCTTGTCGGCTTCCGGCTGGCGCAATTGGCGGATCGGTATTTTGACCAGGCGGAAGCCGCGATGGCCTTGTGCAACCGGCAGGCGATGCGGCCGGCGCGGCTGATGGCGGCCAGCTACCGGCCACTCCTGGAAATCCTGCGACGCCAGAAATTTGACTATACCGGCGCCAAGGCGCGGCTGCCGAAATGGCGCAAGCTCGCTTTGGCGGCGCGGCTGTTCCTGCCATGAGCACGGACACGGTCTATGTCGTGGGCGCCGGCATGGCCGGGCTGGCGGCGGCGTGCACGCTGACCGAGGCCGGCCGGCACGTGGTCCTGTTGGAGGCGACCAAGGCCGCCGGCGGCCGCTGCCGCTCTTATCACGACGAGTCACTCGGGCTCCGGATCGATAACGGCAATCATCTCCTGCTGTCCGGCAACACCGCCACGATGTTCTATCTCCTGCGGATCGGCGCGCGGGGAACGCTGACCGGGCCAACCGAGCCGGTATTTCCATTCATTGACCTGCAATCCGGCGCGACATGGAGCCTCAAGCTGGGGTCCGGGCGGATTCCCTGGTGGATTTTCTCGCCCTCGCGCCGGGTACCCGGCACCAAGCCCTGGGACTATCTGGCGCTGCAAAAACTGCGCACGGCCCGCATGGATGACCTGGTTGGCCAGATGGTCGGCAATGCCGGCGCGCTGTACGAAAAATTTCTTGAGCCGGTGGCGGTCGCGGCGTTGAACACGCCGCCGGACATCGCCTCGGCCGCGCCCTTGCGCGCGGTGCTGGCGGAAACCGTGGAGCGCGGCGGCGAGTCCAGCATCCCGCGCTGGGCGCAAGTGGGCCTGTCCGAAAGCTTTGTCGATCCGGCGCTGGCCTGGCTGCGCGAGCGCGGCGCCGAAATCAAATTCGGCAGCCGGATCACCGAGCTGGACCCGAAATTGCCGACCGTGCTGGCGGTCCCGCCCTGGGTGGCCTCCGGCCTATTGCCGGGACTGATCGTGCCGGACGCGTTCGAGGCGATCTGGAACGTCCATTTCAAAGCGAAAATCGATCCTGGCGAAGCGGGGTTCTGGGGCCTGGTCGGCGGCACCGCGGAATGGGTGTTCGCCAGGGGCGAGATACTGTCCGTGACGATCTCCGCGGCCAATCGCCACGCCGATACCAGCAATGAGGAGATGGTCGCGCGGGTCTGGGCGGAACTGGCCCGCGCATTTGGCCTCGGCGCCGAAATCCCCCCGCACCGCGTGCTGGTGGAGAAGCGCGCCACCTTCGCCGCCACCCCCGCGCAGCTCAGGCGCCGCCCGAAGACGCGGACCGGCAACCCGAAGCTGATGCTGGCCGGCGACTGGACGGATACCGGCCTGCCCGCCACCATCGAGGGCGCCATTCGCTCCGGGAATAGCGCCGCTCTGGCTTTATTAACACAAAGTTGAGTATACCGGCCCGGATGAACGCGATTTTAGATGAGACCATCGAGCGTGCCCATGCCAGCCTGGCCAGTGAACAGCGGCCGGACGGGCATTTTGTGTATGAGCTGGAGGCAGACGCCACGATTCCGGCCGAATACGTCCTGCTCGAGCATTTTCTGGACCGGATCGAGCCCGAGCTGGAACGAAAGATCGGCGTCTACCTGCGTCGCATCCAAGGCAACAGCGCCACC
>Ga0116230_10006582_pt1 | contig 11453 bp, 9 predicted proteins | sample S1TSphfallax_3_FD_88678 | JGI IMG/M metagenome (GOLD analysis project Ga0116230, IMG submission 88678) | Host-associated microbial communities from peat moss isolated from Minnesota, USA - S1T2_Fd - Sphagnum fallax MG | ecosystem: Host-associated > Plants > Peat moss > Unclassified | place: USA...
AAGAGTTGACAAACTTCACTCACTCACATGGGCCTGCACAAAACCCACACAAGGTGGTTAGTGTGTAGTTGGAACATTTTTGGTGTTAGGACTCACCACGGGCAATATAGACACACAAGACTCACCACAGCCCGAACTTGGGGGAATCCACCACCTTCCCCCTTATAGTATACTCTGCACCTCTCCACGGGGCCCACATCCAAATGACTTTTTATTTCGGGACTCCCAAGTGGGAGTCCCGAAATCGCCCAAGTTGGGACTCCCATGACTTTGGAGCCCCATAACTTTGCGAGCAGACCTCGAATCAAGATGAAGTCTAAATCAAAGTTGTAGCCCTCATCGAGAGCTTTCCAAAGGTATGTCGCACGCCATCTGCATACAAGTAAATCGGGTCGATTATTGACTTTTTTTGGTCGGGAGTCAAATTGGCAGTTTGACTCCTGACCCTTCTTTGGGCCATAACTTGTGTTTTAGATGTCCAAATGAGCAATGCAAGCCCATTTTAAACATCTAAGTTCTAAGAGCTTTCCAATGATATAAAGAACACCACAAGCCATTGAGTTTTGACCCCTTAAATCGCTCTTTGAATTTGTTGGGAGTCCACTGGGACTCCATCTCCCAAAGTGGGAGTTGCCTTGGGAGTGTGAAGGTTCAGTCCTTCACACTTTCCTACATTCCTGGGAGTATGTGATGTGACTCCCGGGCTTTCTTTTGGCCTGCACCCTTGCAACCCCTTTGCCATGGTTGCGAGCCCAAAACTAGGGTTGTGACAATAGACTCACAAGACTCACCACAGCCCAAACTTGGGGGAAGCCACCACCTTCCCCCTTATAGTATTCTCTATGCTTGGCCATGGGGTTCGCACCCAAATTTCATTTTGTTTTGAGACTCCCAAGTTGGAAGTCCCAAAATTCTTGAAATTGGGATTCCCGCAACTTTGAAAGTTCATAACTTCTTATGCAAACCTTCGATTGAGGTGACTTTTAAAGAAAAGTTATAGCCTTCATTAGAAGATTTCCAACAATATGTGGCATGCCACCTGCACGTAGGTAAATCAGGGCGATTCTTGATTTTTAATGGTTAGTACTCAAATTGGCAATTTGACTCCCCACCTTTCTTTTGGCCATAACTTATGTTTTAAGTACCCAAATGGGTCATGAAATCCCATTCTAGACATGATTGTTTCAATAATTTTCATTGGTAGAAGGAACTCTTCAATCTAATTAATTTTGACCCTTGCAATCACCCTTTGAAGATTCAAAAGTCTATCGAAATTCCAACCCCCAAAGTGGGAGCCCACTTGGGGTGTGTGTGGGTTCATTCCTCACACTTTCCTACACTCCCAGGAGCATGAAATGTGACTCATGGGCTTCACTCTTGGCCTGCACCTTTGCAAGCCCTTGCCTTGATCGCGAGCCCAAGGTTAAGGTTGTGACACTAAAGAAACCTTAGCTCTTATGAAGATGGAAATTGAACGTACTATAGGAAACACACTTGTGTCCACATTTGGAGAATGGTACCTTTTTTCACCGATGAGTTTACTTCTTCTTATTCATAATCATTATTTTGCACCCTAAGTTCAAATGTCTCACAATCACTCCTTTGCAACATGGGTTCTTATTATTTACATTCCATGTTCTACAACCTTGCTTCTTATTACTTATATAATCGTTGTTCCCCAACTTAGGTTTTGATCAATCATAATCAATGTTTTGCAACCCAGGTTGTTATTAGTGCAAATCATTGTTCTCCAACCTAGGTTCTTATTAATCACATACTACACATGTAGGTTGTTGGAGGGGTTAAAACAATAACCACAATTTCTAAGATTATCGCAAAGTCTTTGAATGCATGGAGTGAAACTGGTTGTGGAGACAACACCATGAAATGATTCATAAGGATGAAAAATCTCTAAGAATACCTACAATATGTGAAAAAAATGGTTGTAGAAACATTTAGGAGGAAGAAAAAAAAAATGTCCAATAAGAATTACAATTTTATGACCAACAAGTTAAGGGTATTGAGGAGAAATCCAAGTGGGGGTGGTCGCCTTTATATTCATTGTTGAAGCGTTATCCTTTACAAACTAGTCTTTAGTGGTAATGGGAACACACAAAGGAGGAGTTGGAAATCATCACTAAAGAGCTTGAAAAGGAATTAGAACCCTTCTCATTAAACTATGCATGCCCGCATATTGTTAAAGTTTTCAAAAAAAATTACAGAGCATTGTTTGGTAGACAACACCCCTTAGCACATCTAAACAAAGGTTTAACACAATGAACTATCCTCCATTATGTTCGTGAGTAAACCCACTTTATGAGGTTAACCATTGTTGTGTAAGATGTAATAGACTACAAAATTCTTTAGTTCCCAAAGATGTAATACAACATTGAAGATGTTTTGCAAGTTTGAGAAGACTTGTTAGGTCTATTAGGTTTTACTACAAAACCCAATGGTTGAAAAAATATGGGGGTTTATGGCTAGAAATGTTCATAAAGCGATTTTGGACATGCATGATCTTGGACTAAACAAGCAATTGGAAATATGTCGTGTAGTTTTTCCACTGGGCCAGGTGATAGGCCTGCACTAAACAAAATATTACATCTTCACACTAATACCCCTAGTTTTATTTTGTTTCTACTACACAATTCCATTCAATATGCCATAGTGTATTCCATAATGTGTTCATTTGAATGTTCTATTGTTAGGTTCTTAATGAAACTTTGGTGTTGAAAGAGGAAATAGACATGGGTTGGGTTTTCCCAAGGAAGGCAAACTTTAGGATGGTAATGCCCTTCATTATAGGGGAGGTAAATGCCAACAATTGTTAGTAGAAGTTATTGACTTCCACCTTCGTGAATTATCCCTTAAACTAGGGAAGGTAAAAGAAACATATTAAAATAATGTTTCCACCTACAAATTGGCCAATGCAACAATAGAAGGTATATACACATGTTTCATATTTCCAATTTATCTTTACTACTTTAGTTTTCAAATCATAACTAATTACTAATTTATGGTTTATATTCCAATTTTTAGTGATTTGATGTCTGATCACTCCTTTTTAGAAGATTGAATGACCATATCTACTAGTAACACTTACTATGACGAATTTTATGCAAGAAGTTGAAGAGTTTCAGGGATTATATTTGTTGTAGATAGTTGTAAGTCATGAAACATTGAAGCGAAACCCTAGCCATTTAGTTGGTATATGTAATCTTACATCAACAATCCCACCCCTACATCACCACTCCCATCAAATGTTGTCTTTGTTGCCCTTACTAGGTTCATGCGAACACCATCCTTTTCCATTGGTCTACAATGTTCAAGGCAATATGCATTGAGCCCTTTAAGATCACTACCAAACCTCAATGACATGTTTTCCTAAGTTGTGCATTTTTTGAGCCAATCATAGAACTCGACCCAAAAGGTGCAAGTAATGTGTTGACATGTATGGCGGGATCAAATATTGGTGAATCAAAGGACTATGTTATGTTTGTTTAACTATCAATCTTTGATTTCATTGGCAGTTTGGCACTAGTTGTGCAAAATTTAATTCAATCCAAAGGTGGGACCAACAATTTTGCCATCTCAATTGTGATTACAAGTGAATACTTGAAATTAAGGCTTTATGTTGACATTGGCCTACTTGACAACAAAGAAGGGTTCTTGTCTACTGATGTCGTGGAATTCTTCAAGGTGTGGTTTACACATGGCCATTTATTAGGGTAGTCTATGGACATTACCCGCCCCCACTTGTGGAATATTATGAAGAACTGGATTAAAAAAAAGGGAAAGTCATAAGATATTGTTATTAAGTTTATAAGAAAGAAGTTTAGTGTGCCCATTGAAGTGAAGGTCGTTTTAGTCCCACTTTAAAATGCAAACCATTGGAGTGTTATTATAATGAGTGATGATGTTTTTTTATCATTATGATTCGTTGAAATTTGCAAACATCTTTCATTTGCTAGTATTACACTGTTTCTTTGCCAAAATTTCGACAATGAAATAAGGTAAGTTGTTTAGGACAAATGAATCGAAGCAAGCCATGTCTAAGACGAGTTGGACTTGGGTTGATGGATTGTAGCAAGTGTTAGATTGGGAGCGTGGATTTTATGTCGTAAAGTTCACACAAAGTTTTGCAAGTGGATGACACATGATAGTTGCACTTGCCTTAAGGTATTTTTTTTAAAGTTCATTATCCCATTTCTTTTTTCCTAATTATCAATCATATTTACAACTATAATTACACATTTGCTTGCATGTAGGTGACATAGATTTGGTTATCAAAGGATGAAATAATCCAAAATTGATCAACATTAATTGGAGCAATCAAAAAAACATTGCACAACACTAATGCTCCAAGCAAGGCATTGTTGATTGACTTGAAAGAACATCTAAAAGTTGTTGAATCAAACCACTTCAAAAAAACCACCAAGTATTCAAAGGAGTGAATGACTTAAAAGGATGGTGTGTTTTACAAGTCAGTCAATAACATAATCTAGTCATGCTTCTAGGTTTTGTTGGCAAACAATGTTGTATGTTACCAAGTTCTTGTTGTAGAACATTTTGGACATTATGCGAAATGTCTCAAAACGTTTTGGACATATACATGGTTTGAAATGTCTTCGTTTTAGGAATGACTAGTGCTTTTGATCATACTCCTTTGAAAGTCACAAAAGCCTAGTTTAAAGACTTGTAGGAAACCAATAAAAGAATTGACTCTATTGTCTTTTGCCCTTATGCAAAAAACTAACTTCTCACCTATTGTAAGAAATACCTATGGTGGATTTGTGTGTGTTTGTTTTGAGCCATTCACATATAATTGTTATTACTACAAGTCATGTAACAAGTATGGAGTGTAACTCTACATTTTTTGAGTTTGCTAAATGTAGGGTTGCCAATAGTCAAGGTAGTTAAAACATTAAATAGTTGTGAGAGATGTTGATTACAAGTGCTTCGAAGTGGTTAAATGTAACCTTCACAATTTGGCATCAATCCTACGAAATGTGAGGCAAGAGACTCTATTATTTATTTGAATAGTGGAAGTTAATAATGTTGCAAAAGCTAGCATAAGCAATTAGGAAAATGTGCCATTAGTGACAATGCTAATGGGTGAGCAAGTGAGCATGAGTAGGCGAGCTTGTTCAAATGAGCAGGAAAGGAATTGTAAAGCATATTCCATGCCATGTCATGGAATATTTTTAATATTTATTTTTTCTGCCACATGGACATTATTAAGTGACATTGCAAAATATTCTGCCACATCACATAATATTTCATGACATGGAAAATATTTTTGATAAGCCATGGAATATTTTGCCACATCACATCCATGGTTTGTTTTAATGTGAACAATGGCTTATTGACTATGAACATGGGTTTGGCTAAGAAAGTTGTCAAGAATAGCATCGTGTGAACATGTGAAGGCATTCTTGCTGATTTAACTTGATGCATTTTATCATCCCTTGTGCAAATAATGTTCCAAATGTTTAATGTTATTGGACAATAATTAAAATATTCTCAAAATTGTTGAAATGGCTGGGAATTGCATACTTGATAATTATTTGATAAAAATTAACTTTTCAAAATATATTAAATATTTGTAAAAGATGTGTTGAAATGGCCGAAGTATTATACATAACTAAACATCACTCTACAATGATTGAAAAGTTACAAAATGGAAAACAAAACGAATGGGCCAAAATTAGTATCTAAATTTATTACATACTCCAACTAGCTACAAAGAGGTTTATGAATGAGATTCTAATGTATTATCACAAGATTTTAAAAGCTTTTGAGTGCTTCAACAAATGTTGAACTTCATCTCAACTCCATGTGCAGTGATGAAAGAACTATTTTGTGAGCCCACAAAACATGACCTTTTACAAGACATGATACACATGTTTACAATGCACATATACCCTGCAACCACCCAAAGAACCTCCCAAAATAAACACATGAACATCTAGGGAAATTTCCAATAATCACATCATATCCTTGGTCATCTAAAAAAAATTGTAAATTCATCCATACCTAGGTGAGGGACCATCAACAAAGGGGGAAATAAGATGCCATCCTCCCAATTATTGGTGTGCTGCTATGTTATTTTGAAAATGGAAGGTCGTCTCACCTTCTTGCCACCATGAGTTGCGGGCCAACAGCTTACATCGATAAGTCGCACAATGTTATGAACACTCATAATAGGCACATGTGAAAATGTTTGAATTAGACAATTAGGAACCAAATAAACTTCAAACACAACTTCGATTAAAGGAAACCCATTTTTTCTAGAGTTGTTACCTCCTTTTGAATTGAGTTAATACCTTCTTGGATGAACCATATAGTTGGAACTAAAGGCCTAACAATTGCATATTTTTGCATTATCCCACCAACACAACAATTCAAATCATCGAGACAAAATTAATGCATATGGTGCTCCAATGATCCAATATGAATCTATACCCAAAACCTTAAGTAACATGGAGTAGGAGTTCCACTTATAGATTTGTAGAGGTTGATATTTGTTAAGCATTTGAGCCCCATGGTTTTCTGGAGCATAAAACATCGGACTACAAAATCGGGTGGGTGATTTCTAATCTACCACTAGCCATCAACACAAATATTTTCCTTCAATTTCAAGCCACCTTGAGATACCAAAGGTAAATAAACACTATAACAACATGGCAGTTGTTGCATGCCTACATTTTCGACAACATTGGGTTGAACAACAATAACTGTTATTTGTGCACGAGAAAAATTGACATGGTAAGGATGATGAAACTCATTGTTTGCACCACGAAGACAATTAGCATGTTGTTTGGTAGACCCAAAAACCTCCTCCCCCTTGAAATGCAAAGTGTAATAAAAGAAGGAAGATTTAGATGTGAAATTTGCCACAACAACCACTATTTTAGGATGATTAGATTGTTGGGCCCTCCTCAACAACAATTCATTCCTATCAAGTCCATGACCAATTGGACCTTGTCACAAGTATTGTTTACAAAACATAAACTATTTGAAAGCTTGAACATAATCATCAAACAATGTTTTGTATAGACAAGTGTCATGATTTTTCAATTATTGCAACCAGATGTTATGCACATTTTTGACTAAATTGCAAGTGGGCATGTCCATCCACTCCTCATCATCAAACTTTTGTAGATCAAAGGAAAGGAAACATTAGAAAAATCTAATGTTATAATGGAAAAAAGAAATAGATTACAAATGGAAGTTCAATGAAAAATGGACATTTAACAATTTTGAATGCACATAAGAAAAGGGAAGTCATAGGAAGTTCATAGAAGAAGTATTCACATGAACCGTGAAACCTCCCTATTGTTTGATACGAAAATGCCAAAAGTTAAGCTCATGGACACCTGCTTCGTAAATAGCCCTAGATGAAAACCACCAAGAATGAATTAGAGCATAATGAGTATCATCATCCCCAAGGGATGTGGCATTCTTGTATTGGTGGCAAATAGCCTTGTGCTCATCTTATAACTCATGTTTAATCAGTTGTTTAATGTGTTTATCGAATGATTGAATCCAATGGAATAAACAAGTGCACTCCTTATCAACCATCTTGATAGAGGAGTCCTTTGAACCATAAATGATTTTGACTACGATCTAATTGGCTTGTGCGTTATTAGCCATGAATCCTTTGAAATTGGGTTTTAGAAACCCATGCTTTCATATGGTTTCATTAAGTTTTCTCCACATAAGTCATTGAGCTTTGATGTCCTCAAATTGCATATCACAAACCGTTGTGGTCAACACTTTACAATACATAGGATTGTACATAGTTGTCCAGCTATCAACATGCTTCACATGATTAAACATGATCCAAGTGTTTTATAAATCCCCTAAAAGTTGCATTCATGTGACGAAGTTGACTCCATTCCCCAACACCATTTATTGACATCTTGAAAATGAACACCTTTAATCCATGAATTTGTCTTGGGAAGCAACATTCTTGGATGTAATCATATCGATTCTTGGACTTCAATTCAAGTATGCTATCAATATAGCCATCTCCTGAATGATGCTTGAAAGAAACAACAAGGTTATGATTGTTAGGAGAGTTAAATTCATAAAACTTGTCCTAGATGTGCTCCAACTACTCATTTTTAAAAAGCTCCATTGTGCCATCATTAGAATCATCAAACAAGTAGCTCACCAAAAAGGTCTACTAGCACCAAGGGTAATCAAAAGTTCCTTGCATCATGCATGCAATCCACCTCCTATACAATCAACCTTATAATCTCCTTGACATTCCCAACACTTTCCATTTACAACATGATGGTTGTGAATATCAAGATGAATTGCCACTCTTGACATAGATTGAAATCTATACACATCATAATAGTTTTGCCCACCATAATCGATGACACATAAGGGAGGAGAATGGCATAATTTGCATCCAAGTGATAAAATGAAAAACATTATTGTCATTTGACCTAAAGCTGGAACATGAGCACACTCACCACACCAAAATGTTTCATTATGAATGGCAGAGCACATAAAGTTCTTACAATCATCCTGCACACATCACAAGTGACCTAAGCAACAAGCTTTCCTAAAGTTAATCCTTAATGAAATTTTTATATTGGTTGTGACGAACTTACATTAAACATGGCCATTGTATTTTCCATCCATGCCTTGCATTTGGGAAAGGTTATGAACATTCAAATGGATTGGTGACAATTCAAACAAGATGTCACCATCGAAAACATTCAACAAGAATTGGACTTTTCGCAAAAGGATCTTGTCATAATTCAAAGTTTGTCTTGGCAGCACCATCCTACATAAGCAAAAGACAACAAACTAAATACTCCCTATAGGGGTTGATGGCTTTGATAATAAGGAGGCATCAAATTGAAGAATGCCTTTCAACAATTTTGTCAATGAAGGAAGGGGTGTCAAGTCCTCACCCAAAGAGGAATCAGACAATTTAATGAAAATAAAGGATGTAAGGCCAATAAAACATTGAAAGAAAGTCTCATCAACTTTGAGTCCTTGCTTCGCAATCTTAACCACAAAACTTGTGGTTCCTACCATAAGGATGGTTTCATGAGAATTATGAGCCAAATTATCACCAATAATGTGATAACAGACATATCCAACCACCCATTATCTCCCTTGTGAAGAGGTTTTAGGAATTTGGTATAAAAAACTTTAGACAAAGTTATTAAAATCATACGAAACATCCTTGAACATATGTAAAGAACATGGTTAAAAAATAAACATAACGCACATACAATGTTTAGAGACAACAATCGTCCCTAAATCGTCTACCATGATGGTGAGGTCCAAGCATCTAGGAGCATGAAATGTTGCCATGTTACAAAAGGCACAAAAGTAGTAGTGAAAGAACTCAAAAGGATTTGAATCAACAAAAACATAATCAAACACTAGGGTACATTTTGAAAGGTTTGGAGGAAGAGGAAGAGGAATTGGGAAATATAATCCAAGCAAGGAGCAGGTTGAATATGAAATTGAACAAAACATAATTACAATGAAAACCACAAATAAGAAAGTTAGGTAGTGTAGTAATAAATGTTAGAATAAAATTGTAAACTTATGTGCTTGTGGCCAAACACAATCTTTGTTGATAAAATATGGTGCAAAAAATAAAATTTGGGATGGAGTGATCACTTTGAAAGTTCAAATGGAGACCCAACTTAAAATTTCTACAACCTTTGATACATTATGTGGATTATATAAATGTGGTGCAGGCTTGGAAATAAACAAAAAAATGAAGGAAAATATAGAGAGCCATTAGAAAACGAAATTATGTTTCATTCAAGAAAGATCAACTTTTGGAAGGATAGATGAACGAGAAAAACAAATGAGCAAACACCAAAAAAACTCCAATAGATAAGTGGCGACATGACATTAAGAGAACATGAATATCATATTGGAACTAGCAATTATATTAACATAAACATGGTTGTTATTTATGCAATGTGCATAAATCCAAAAAAAACACTACAAAAAGAATGGGTGGAAGAAGGCATAACATGATAGGGTAATAGCCTCATGCAAACAGGTGGAGGACAATAGTTACATCCAAGGTCAGGAGAAGCACATTGGAACATGGTAGTGAGTGTTGGATCAATGATAAGATATGTAATCCATACTCTTCATTAATCAAATCGTGTGAAATACTTTTGTGACAAGATTTTAATAGGGAAAGTGAAAGCCATAGGGAATAATTATTAAACATAGTTGGAACATGTTGCAAAAAGGATTTAATTAATGTTTGTTATATTAAATTCCATCGATTGTCACAAATTACGGGAAGTATTTTCTAGAAAACAAATTACATTATATTGAGGAGGCAACATTCCTAACAACTTTCATATTTCAACAAAAACCAACAACATATCAAACATAAGAATTCATCATTATTCGTGTGAATGTTAAAATTAGGTAAAATTTACATAAATTTCATGAAAAAGGGAAAAAAAAAACATTGGAATTTGTAATGTCATTTCTAGGTTGGTGGAAAAGAAAAAGGATTTAGAAAAGGTTGGAAATATATATTATGGAACATAACTTGTTATAAAGAAATATGTGAAATATGTGCTCTTGAAAATGTGTACATTGGGGCCTTGATGAAATCCCTTGAAATTTCGTATGCATGATCATTAGCAGATTTTATTTATAGCAAAGAGGTTAAATTAAGTTTCTAACCATATAAAAAGTCTTTTGATTCAATCACAAGTTATTAATAAAATCTAAACATGATGGCAATTGTCGCAACCCCACTTTGGGCTAAGTGTGAGGATGAACTCACACCCCCAAAAGTGGGAACTTGGAGTCCTCCGGGACTCCCAAAAATTCAGAGCTTGATTGCAGGGGTCAAAACACCTCACATTGCGGTGTTCTTTATACCATTGGAAAGGTCTTGAAGTGTAGATCTCCAAAATGGCCTCTCATGAGCCATTTGGACATCTGCAGCCCAAGTTATGGGAAAAAGAAGGACCGGGAGTCAAATTGGCAGTTTGACTCCCGACCACTAAAAGTCAAAGTCGGGTATCAACCCGATTCCGACATCTGCAGAAGGATACCGACATGGTGTTGGAAAGCTCTCAAAGAGAGCTACAAGATTGCTTCAGACCTCGTCCCAATCGGAGGTCTGGGCAATAAGTTATGGATGCCCAAAGTTCTAGGAGTCCAACCAGGGACAATTTCGGGATTCCTCCTTGGGAGTCCCGGGAAAAAGTGCCATTCGGATGTAGCCCCCGCGGGGAGCTGCAAAGAATACTATATGGGGGAAGGTGGTGGCTTCCCCCGAATCCGGGCCGTGGTGACTCAAGTGAATCCAAGGTTGCCCATGGCTAGTCCTAACACCAAAAGGGTGTAGAATGAGTTCTAACCGACTTATGGTTGGTTTTGGATGCAGGACCAAGTAACTAAGTAGTTTGTCCCTCTTCCTAGTCTAATCC
>Ga0116230_10006584_pt1 | contig 11453 bp, 5 predicted proteins | sample S1TSphfallax_3_FD_88678 | JGI IMG/M metagenome (GOLD analysis project Ga0116230, IMG submission 88678) | Host-associated microbial communities from peat moss isolated from Minnesota, USA - S1T2_Fd - Sphagnum fallax MG | ecosystem: Host-associated > Plants > Peat moss > Unclassified | place: USA...
AATCGCGCGCCCTCGCCGCCGGAAAATCCACCGAGCTCGCGCACCGGCTCGGGTTGCTGACGATGGCCCACGAGGATTGCGATACCGTTCCCTATTTGTGGAAATACGCGCGTGCCTTCGCCCTCTACGATCATTTTTTTCAAGGGATGTACGGTCCATCGACGCCGGGCAATATCGATATCGTTGCCGCCCAAACCGGTCAGACGATGGCGGCTCGCGATCCCAAAACTGCCGTGGCGGCGAACGGTGCCGGACCGGGCGAACCGATCGTCAACGACCTCTATCCGGCAAGCGGCCCGTATCATAACGGCGAGCCAAAAATGAAGCAGCTCGATCAGACCTACGCGAACGTGCTCCTGACGCTGACCGGAAAAGACGCCGGTGAAGACGTCAAGGTCGACGCCGACGGCGTGAAAGAAGACGTCGCTGCGCTCGTCGCGAGCAGCAAACCGAACATCGGCTGGGGCTGGTATCAAGAGGGCTTCCGCGACGACGGCAGCGGCACGTATCCGGCGTACGTCACGCACCACAACGTGCCGCAATACTTCGGCTACATCCGGCAGAACGCGCCGCTCTGGAACGGCGTTCACGATCTGACCGACTTCTATCCGGCGATCGCGAAGGGCAGGCTCGGTTCGCACGGCGTGTTCTTCATCAAGGGCGGCTACGCAAACCCGTTCGGCTGGAAGCCGGCGAATCCGGATCCGGCCGTGCAGAAGGCGTTCGCCGGCGACGACGACCACCCGGGCTACTCCGACTCGCAGCTCTCCGAAGCGCTCGTCGCAAAAACCGTCAACGCGATCGCGCACAGCACCTACTGGTCGCAGTCGGCGATCGTCATCACCTGGGATGATTCCGAAGGCTTCTACGATCACGTGCCGCCGCCGCAGTTCGAAGCCTGCCCCGACGGCAACCCGTGCGGTGACGGCCCGCGCGTACCGCTGATCCTGATCTCGCCCTATGCGAAAGCCGGTGCGATCGTCAGCGACGCCGGCGATCACGCCTCGTTCGTGAAGTTCGTCGACACGCTCTTCGATCTGCCGCCGCTCGGCTCGCTGCCCGACGAGAAGCCGTATCTGCCCGAAGGGCCGCGCGACACGAACGCACGCTTGACGGATTTGGTCGGCGGATTCGATCCCGCGCGCCTGGCCGGCACGAAGCCGCCGATCCCGGCCGCCGCGGCGGAGATCCCCGACGCCGCCGTCGGCACGTTTCCGCCGCCGATGTCGTGCGCGAGCCTCGGGATGCGGCCGGTCGTGCCGCCCGGCGCGCTCACGTCACCGCCGGCGGGGTTTGCGCCGCGCTGAGCCGGGTTCAGATGTGATCGGTGTGCCAGCAGCGATCGGCGTCGTCGGCGAGGATGCCGCCGGCGCCGGATCGCCACGCGATGCGCGCCGCGGTCGAGAGTGGCGCCACCATCGCGATCGCCGATTTGCGGCGCTTCACGGCGCCGCGCGGTAACGCCGCACGCGCGACATCGGGCGGCAGCCAGCCGGCGACCTTGCGCAAATCGCCGGCCGCGGCACGCAACAGCGGCGCGACCGCGTCGAACCCCTCGTCGCCCGTGTAGGCGAACTCATCGAGCACGAACGTATCGGTCTTCGGTAGCCGCCGGCCGAACACGTAGGCGAGCGTCGATTTGCCCTTGCGTACGTGCAGTTCGATGCGCGCGCCGCTCTCCACGTGCGAGCGCGCGGTGATGCGCAGCCATTCCCACACCAGCGGTGTCCGCCGGAATGCCGTCGTGCGGCGCGCGTCGAGCGCGTCGAAGCAGCGCCGCACGCCGCTCCAATCCGCATCCGCGATCGGGCTGATGTCGAGCCGCCGTGCGGGGAGCGAATCCGCGCGCACGCTGAACGTGCGCGACGGCAGCGCGACGAAGCCGAGGCGTTCGTAGAACGCCGGATGGATGTCGCTGAAGAGATAGGCGAGGTCGGTGCCGCGCGCGCGTTCGCTATCGAGGAAGGCGCCGAGCATCGCGGTTGCGTAGCCGCGGCCGCGCAGATCGGGCGGCGTGAACACGGCGCCGATCCCGGCCGCCGCATACGTCCGGTCGCCGCAGCGCAGTTCGCGTTCGTAGCGCTTGCACGAGGCAACGATCCGGCCATCGATCACGAGACCGAGCGTGCGGAAGCGGCGCTTGCCGTACGACGACGCCGCAACCGCGTGAAAGTCGCCGGCGTAGTCGGCGTGGCTGCGTCCCGCAGCCCAGAGCGGTGCGGAGTCGGGTAAGACGACGCGTGCGTACTCCTCGGGAGCGATCAGCGACAGCTGCACGTTCCCCAGGGTCATCACGCTGCGCACCTCAGACGAGCGGCAAGGTCGGGTAGGCTCCCGCCAGCACGTCCGCCGGGTCGTGGCCGAGCCAATCCTTGAGCACCGTTGCGTAGACGCTGCGAAAGTCGGTTTGGAATTTCAGGTCTCCGTTATCGAGGTCGGTCAGCGAGGGATGATCGCCGTAGACGCCGCCCTTGACGCTGCCGCCGATCACGAAGAGCGGCATCGCGGTCCCGTGATCGGTGCCGTTGGAGGCATTCTGCGTCACGCGGCGTCCGAACTCCGAGAACGTCATGGCCAGCACGTGCTTGTCGATCTGATGTGCCGCGAGATCGGCATAGAACGCCTTGAGCCCGTCGCCCATCAGCTTGAGCAAGCGGTCTTGCTGCGCACGCTGGTTGGCGTGGGTGTCGAACGAGCCGATCGAGACGAAGACGATGCGCGTGCCCGCATCGCTGCCGATCAGCTGCGCCGCAAGTTTGAGTTGCTGTGAGAAAGTGTCGTTCGGATAGACGGCCCGCGGGGTGTAATCGGCGATCTTCGCGCGCAGGGCGTCGCCGCCGTGATACGCGTTGCGCGCGGTATCGGCGATCATTTCGAGATACGGTGATTGACCCGGCTTCGCGCCGTCGTAGAGCGCGCCGGCGCTGGTCTTGGCATCTTTGATCGTGTTGTACGCGTAGCCACCGAGCGAACCGATCGCGGGCACGTCGACGTGCTGCGCGACGAGCGCCGTCGGCAACGTATCGCCGAGCGCGACCGCTTCGAACATCGAGGGCGGTTTCACGTTCGCGGGATAGGTCCGATCGAGGTAGCGTCCGAGCCAGCCGACCTGCTGCGGGCGCTCCGGCGACGCCGTCTCCCAGATCTGCGTCGCTTCGAAGTGCGAGCGATTGGGATTCGGATAGCCGACGCCTTGCACGAGCGCGACGCGGCCTTCTTTGTAGAGCTCCATCAGCGCGGCGAGTGCGGGGTTGAGGCCGATGCGGTCGTCGAGTTTGAGCACGGTGTTCGGCGCGACGCCGATCACCGGGCGCACGCGGTGGTACGCATCGTCGCTGTACGGGACGACGGTGTTGAGGCCGTCGTTGCCGCCGCTCATCTGAATCACGACCAGCACGTTGCGCGGATCGATACTCGCACCGAGCGCGGGCAGCGGCTGCGCACCGGCCGCACGCATCAGCGCGAGCGGCATCGATCCACCGAGCACGGCGATCCCAAGTGACGAGGTGAGGAACGATCGGCGACTGGCCACGGGGAACTCCTAGTTCAATTGATTGACGGGCAGGTTGAGCGTCAGCGCGACCGCGCCGCGGATCTTCTGTTGGTAGTTCTCGGGTCCGAACGCCGTGGAACCGACGGCGTCGGATTGCGTGAGGTAGCCGACGATCGTCTCGCGCACGTCGCGCGTCACGTCATCTTGAAGCGCCGCAGCGACGATCGCCTCGACGACGCGCGACGCATCGAAGCCCGCTTGGGCAACGATCGCATCGGGCTGGATATTCGGCGCGTCGGCCTTCGGCGGCGCTTGCGCAGCGAGCGCGTTGACGTAGTTGAAGCGCGCGAGGAGCGTGTTCGTGTTGATCCAGGCGGGGCCGCCGTCCCAGCCTTTGACGCTCGGCGGCGCGAGCGGTTCTTGGCCCATGCGGCGCAGTGCATACGGCAGATTCGCGGGGATCTGTGCCGTGCCGGCGTAGCGCAAGAGGCCGATCGTAAACTCGATCGGGCTCTTGGGGATGGCGCGATAGGCGCGCGTCGAGTAGAAGACGTTCGAGCGCAGGATCGTGCCCATCGTCTTTGCGATATCGTAGCCGCTCAGTGCGTAGGTTTGCGCGAGGCCCTCGATCAGTTCGGGCTCGGGATCGGAGTAGACGAAGTACTCCAGCAGCGCGCGCGCGATGAAGCGCTGGTGGACGGGCTGCGAGACGATGATCGCGACGATGTCTTGCAAGCCGAAGGGGCCCGTCCGGCCGAGAAACGTCTTCGGTCCATCATCGTGGAGTTTCGGCGTGAAGACGACCTGCTGCGTCTTGGCGTTGTAGGGCCAGCCGGTGAAGGCACGCGCCGCGTTCTTCACGTCGTCTTCCGTGTAGTTGCCCAAGCCGAGCGCGAAGAGCTCCATCACCTCGCGCGCATAATTCTCGTTGGCGTGAGCTTTCGTGTTCGAGCGATTGTCCAGCCAGACCGACATCGCGGGGTCGACCGAGACGGAAGCCAGCAAAGTGCGGAAATTTCCCATCCCCTGCGCGCGGAACAGATTGATCTGCTCGGCCATGAGCGCCGCCGGGACCTTCTCGATGCTCGTTGCGAAGTGGCCGTGCCAAAACAGGGTCATCTTCTCGATCAGCGGCCGCTTCGTGCGCAGCATCCGATCGAGCCACCAGATCTGCGTCCCCGCGCGCGCAAGCCCGCCGTTCGTATTGTAGAGGACGTCGTTCGGCGGATAGGCGGGGAACGTGACATCGTCGCCGTCGGGGTGGAGCAGCGCGTCGACGGCGCCGTGCATGCCGAGCGACCGCGTGCGATCGACATCCGCGGCGGTTCCGCCAAAGCCGGCGCGACGCAAGAGATGCGCCGCATGCCGCGCGGTGAAGCGGCCGGAAAACGGGGCAAGCGGGGTGACGTCGAGCGAACCGGGCGGGCGATACCCGACTTGCGGGTCGGTCGACGTATCGAGTTTGACGTCGCGCATGATCGTGCTACGAGATCATACGCCCGGGAATTGCGGGCAAAGATTACAGGCCGGTGAAGATCCGCGCTGCTCCCCGGCACGGGGCAGAGCAGGGAAGCGAATTCTTCCTCGGAATTTCTTTTTTCCGCCTCGCCAGGATGGCACGGGCGCGAATACGCGGGGGGCTGGGATCGCCGCGTTCACGGAGGTAGGGTCTGGTGTCGACCGGATTGAGCATTGCGACGAACACGCTCGCAAACGCCGCATCGGAGAACCTAGCACGCAATCAAGCCGCGCTGGAGACCTCCGTTACGCGCCTCTCCAGCGGACTGCGCATCAATTCGGCCGCCGACGATCCATCCGGCCTCGCCATTTCGCAGAGCCTGCAGTCTCAGGTCGCGGGCTTCGATCAAGCGACGCAAAACGTCCAGAATGCGACCAGCGCCGCGTCGATCGCGGACGGTGCGCTCGCCGCCACGACCGCGCTCTTGCAGCGCATCCGGACCCTGGCGGTCGAAGCGTCGTCCGATAGTGCCTCGAGCGCCGACAAAGCGAACCTGCAGGCCGAGGTCTCCGAGCTGCTGCTCGAAGTGAATCGGGTTGCCGAGAACACGACGTTCAACGGCGTCTCGCTGCTCGACGGATCGCATGCGGGTTTCCAGCCCGAGCAAAACGCCTACCTCCGGATCACGTCCAACAGCGTGCTCGCAAGCGCCACGGCGACGGCACCGGCGCCGAGCGGTCCCGTCACCGTCACGGCACCCGATTACGTCTACCCGCTCCCGGGCGTGGCCCCGACCGGGACGCTCAGCGGGCTCGTCGCCGGAACGACCTACACGTTCAGCGGGACGATCGACCCGGGCACTTGGTTCTGGGCGCTCAGCCTCGACGGCTCGTTCGTCACGACGGGTGTGCTCGGTGGCCCCGTGTCCGCATCGTTCGTCGCGACGGGACCGACCGAGACGTTCAGCTTCGGCGTGTTCGGCACGGGCACGTTCACCGTCTCGGGCGTCACGGCGACGCCGGCCGGCGGCGGTCCGCCCGTGACGGCGGCCCCGGTCACGAGCGCCGCCGGCCTGCTCGTGGTGAGTGCCGTCGCGGCCAACGCGAACTTCAACACCACGGCGACCGGTGCGCAGGGTTTCACCGCCGGCGCGACCGGCACGCTCGACGGCACGATCGAAGTTCAGGTGATCAACACCGGCACGTCGATCGCGGCGCTCGAGACGTTCTTCTCGAGTGCGGCGACGACCAACCCCGCGTCGGTCTCACCGGTGCTGCAGGCGCCCGACACGATCTCGACCCTCTTCGACAACGTGTCGATCACGTTCGGTAATTTCAGTACGGCCGATGTCGGAACGACCGCCTACATCAAGGTCAGTCAGAACGTCGCCGCGGCATCGAACCCGAACGCGGCCGCGCTCACCATTCAATCCGGGGCGAACGAAGGCGCGACGCTCCAGGTCGGCTTCGCCGGGGTGAGCACGCAGGCGCTGCGCATTTCCAACATCAACCTGTTGCTCTCGAGTTCCGCCTCACCGTCGCTGGGCGCCGAAGACGCGATCGGTCAGATCGACAACGCACTGCAGTATCTGCTCAACACGCGTGCGACGATCGGCTCGGCGATCGTGCGGCTCGGCGAGGACGCCCAGAACGATACCGGGGCCGCCGTGAACCTGCAGGCGTCGGCGTCGTCGATCGGCGATCTCAACGTCGGCAGCGAGACGACGAACTTCAACAAATTGCAACTGCTCGGCTCGATCGGAACGCTGGTCCTCACGGACGCGGAAGACAACGCGACCTCGGTGCTCCGCCTCTTCCGCTAACCGCTAAGATCGCCGGGCGATCAGAACTCGTGGCAGGCCGTGCACACGGGGGAGTCGGCGCCGGTGAGGACCGCGGCGATCCGCGCGACGAGGTCGTCGTCGAGCGGGGACGTTCCGGCATCGCCCCAGACGATCGTGCCGGCGATCGTCATTGCGTGCACGTCGCGTGTCGCGACCGCGTCGCCGGGCGCGCAGAGGAAGCCGTCGGCGGCCGAAAAACGCGCCGTCGCCGCGCGGCGTGCCGCGCAGCGGATGCAGACCGTCATCGCGATGGCGTGCTCGATCGCGATGATGCGCGGTGCCACCGCGGCGCCGGCGGCATAGCGGCGTGCGTCGGCCGCCGGCGGGCCGCTCAGCGGTGCCGCACGCTCCGCGCGCGCGGCGGCGGGCGGCGGCTGAAGGCCGGCGATCTCGACGAGCAATTCGGGCGCCGCGATTCCGCGCGTCGGCTTGCCGGATGCGCTGAGCGTGACCGTCTCATCGGCGCGTCCGAGCGCGACCGCCAGCGCGCGCCGATCTTCACGCGCGAAGGTCTCGCGCAGCTTCGCATGATGTTGGTACCAGGTGAATTTCGCGGTTCGCGACGTGCTGGCATCACCGACGTTGTCCTTCGCGATCATGCCGTAGACGGGGCTGAACAAGAACGCGTCCGGGACGTAATACGGCGGAAACGAACCCGCGCGCAGATCGACCACGAACACATGCGCGAATCGCCGCCACTTGATACGATCGATGGCGGCGACGGTGACGCCGCTCCCGGCTTGCAGGAGCGGGCCGTTCTCGGTATTCGCCAGACGCTCGCAGGCGAGCAGTGCGCGTGCGACGTCGTCGCTCGCCGTCCGGCGCAGCACGCGCTCGAGCGCGGCGGCGAGTGCGTCGATCAGCGCGCGGCGGCGCCCGGTGCGCGCGGCCGTCTCACCGGGCCGCGGCGCGAAGAGCCCCGCGTCGTCGGCGATTCGAACGAACGCCGCGCCGCCCGGCGCGTCGCGCAAGAGCGTTTGCCAGCGGACGCGCCGGGCGCGGAAATCCTCGATGCGCGCACGCGCATCGGCGCCGAGATCCACGTCGCGATCCCCGCGCACGACGTTCGTGCCGAGCCGCAGATCGCGCTTGCGATCCCAGCGCCGGTCTTCTTGCGCTTCGTCGACGGGGAGATCGAACAGCAACGCTTGCGCGCTCGAGGGCTCACCGCACAAGAGCGCGAGCGACGCGTCGTCGAGCGCGAACGCCGGAAGTTGCAACGCGCGCAGGAGCCACGCGTGCGCGAACGGATCGACGGCACTCCATGCGGGTGCAAGCGCGTCGAGCACGTCGTGACGTTCGAAGAGCGTCCCGTCGCCGTCGAGCGCGACCGGGACGTTGCGGTCGACGAGCGCGTCCTCGAACGGTGCGAGCGCGCGCAGCGAACGGTGCACGACCGCGATCCGCTCCGGCGCGCAGCCCGTCGCGATCAGCGTCGCGACGCGATCGGCGACGAAGTCGGCTTCGCTCGCCAGCGACGACGCGCGATGGATGCGAACGGCCGAGCCGGCGACGATCGGACGGCCCGGTTCGATGACCGCTTGTGCGACGGCTGCGATCTGCGCCGGCACGCACGTTCCCGCGGCGAGCGTCAGGGTGGTCGCGGCAGCCTTGAACACGCGTTCCGGCCGCGCGCCGGCGAAGGTGCGCGTCGCCGCATCGGGATCGCCCGCGACGGTGACGCCGCGCAAGTCGCTGCCGAAGAGGCGCTGCAAGAAGGCAAACTCGGCACTGGGCAGATCGTGCACGTCGTCGACGACGGCGCAGCGGAAGCGCGCGCGGACGAGCCCGGCCACCGGCGGCCGTTCGTCGATCAAACGCGTCGCCTCGACGAGCGCATCGGTCGGCGTCAGGCAGCCGTAGGCCACCTGCGCATCGAGATAGGAGCGATAGAGTTTTGCGATGATCTTCGCGAGATCGAGCTCGCGCCGCCGCTGGTGTTCGCGTTCTTGAGCGCTCACCGCAAGCGACGGCCGGTACTCGTCTTTGGTCGCGTAGAGCAGCGCGGGCGCTGCGAGGTTCGGCGGGCTCGCGTAGAACTCGGTGGCACCGCGCTGCGCGCGCGAAAGAAACGCGTCGGGCCCGATCCCGGCATCGCGTAGTTTGCGGATCAACCGGAACGCGGCGCCGGCGAAGCGCTGCGGCGCGCGCAGGCCGGGGATCTCGGGATCGATCTCCGGACCGATGTACGCTTCCCAATCGGCGCTGAAGAGCGGCTCGATCGCACGCTCGAAGATCTCCTCCGCTTCGATCGCATCGATGCGTTCGATGTCGTACGCGAGACCGGTGTGGGTGGCGTGTTCGGCCAGCAGCGTGTACGCGAGTTCCGCGAGCGGCTCGCCGCGATGCGGGCCGGGCGCGGCGAACGCACGCGCGCGCTCGCCCTCGAGCAGCGTGGCGATGCGCTCGGCAAGCAGTGCGCCCGATTCGGCATGGGCCGAGCTGACGATCGTCGCCGTCACCGCCAGTGCCGGATCGCTCGCGAGCAGCGCGGCATAGCGTCGCGCGAGCGCGTCGGTCTTTCCGCTCGCTGCGGGGCCCGTGACGGCGATGAGCGGTTGATCGAGCGGGCTCTCGAGCGCCGGCTGCAAGCCGATCATCGGGCGAACCGTGCGGCGGCATCGAGCGGCCGTTCGCGGCACGCATCGCGATACGCGCAGTAGGTGCACGCGTCGGGATCGGTCGTGGCGGGAAACTCCGCCAACGTCCCGCTCGCGAGCAGGTTGGCGATCCGTCCCATCTCGTCGCGCGCGCGCTCGAGATCGCCGATCGAAAGTGTGGTCCCGATTTCGAGCTCGACCGGTGCGACGTCGAGCAGCGCGTACTTGAGCGGGACGAGCGCGAGCGTCGTCACCCGGTCGCCGGCCGCCGTGCGCGCCCAGTAGTAGAACGGCAACTGGAATTCGCGTAGCGCGACGACCTCGTCGCGATAGGCCTTGGCCGTCTCGGCGATCGTGCCCGTCTTGTAATCGATCACCGAGACGCCGCCGTCGCGCGTGGAGCGATCGACACGATCGATGTAGCCGACGAAATCTTGCCCGTCGATCACGAGTTCGGCGGCGAGTTCGCACCCGATGACCGTGAACGGTTCTTTGCGCGCACGTTCCACGAGCCAGCGCACGTACCGCTTCCCCGTCCGGCGCGCGCGCCGTCGTTGCAGTTCCGCCTCCACGGGCGCGTCGAACCGCGCCCGAAAGCGATCGAACGCCGCCACGATCGCCCCATCGAGCCGGCTCGCGAGATCGGCCTCCGGAATCCCGGTCACATCGGGAAACGCGAGGTGGAACGTCTCGAGCGCCGCGTGGAAAGCGGTGCCGTAGAACGACGCGGACGACCCCTTGTCTTCGACGGCCGAACACGCATAGCGGAAATACCACTTGCGCTTGCACTCGGCGTACGCGTTGAGCGACGACGCGCTGAAGTGCATCTTGCGCAGCGGCACCGGGCGCGTCGGGAGCGGTGCACGCGGCGGCGCCGCGACCGGGTCCGCGAACGCGACCGCACGGTTTGACGAGCCGCCGAGTTCGGCGCTGAATTCGGCGATCAGATCGGCGCCGGTCCAGGGCTCGGCGAACGTGCGCGCGGTGTCGAAGGCGTGCGTGACGGCTGCGAGCGCGGCCACCGTCGGTGCGTGGTCGAGGGTGAAGCCGTTGGCAAGCGCCGCCATCACGGCGCTCGCGGCGGCGTTGGGCGCTGCGTAGGCGGCGATCACGGCGTGCAGCGCGCTCGCGAAGTGCGTCGCACGCGTGCGTGACTGCGGCCCGAGCGCGATCTTCCCCTCGCCGATCGTCGTGATCACGGGGCCGCGCTCGCCGGCGGCGATCGCGAGTGCCCGTGCATCGTCGAGTGCGACACCGGAGATGCGCGAACACAGCACCTCGCGCACGTCCGCTTCCGCGCGACCGTCGGCGTACCGCAGGATCGCGACGACGGCGTCGATCAGCCCGCGGTCGAGCACCGGCGGTTCGATTGGTCCGAGCTCGAGCGGCTCGAAGCTGAGTCCGAGCCCCGACGTCAGCCGGCGCCAGGCGAATGCGTCTTCTTCGGTTGCAAGCAGGGCGCTATCGATCGCAAGTCCGTCGCCGGCTAACGCGGCGCGTTCGCCCGCCAGCGCATGCCGGCGCGCTTCCGGAACGTCGAAGGCGTTCGCGAACGCGAGCAGCGTGCGATAGTCGGCGGCGAGGGCATCGAAGGGTTCTTCGCCACCGCGGTCGATCGCCGCCAGGGCGCGCGCGGCGAACGATGCGCTCGCGCGGATGTGTTGCGGCAGGCCGACGTCGCGCGTCGCGGCAATGCGCCGCACGATCGCGCGGCGTTCCGCATCGCCGAGCACGCGGCGCCCGGCGATCGCGGCCAAGAAGCGCGCCGGCGTCACGAGCGTTTGCGGCGCGCCGGCGCTGCGCGCGGCGAGCGCGGCGTCGAGTCCGGCGACGAGCCGCCGTTCATCGACGAGGATCGGGATCACCCGTCCGTCTTCGGCCCGCGCGGCCGGAACCCCCAGCCGCACGTGGAAGTCCGAACACCTGATGAAGCGATTGATCGTCGGTGTCTCGGGCGCGAGCGGAAGCGCGTACGCGCTTGCCACCCTGCGCGCGCTGCGCTCGGTGGGCGGCGTCGAAACGCACCTCGTGCTCTCCGAACAAGCGCGCCGCACGATC
>Ga0116230_10006585_pt1 | contig 11452 bp, 7 predicted proteins | sample S1TSphfallax_3_FD_88678 | JGI IMG/M metagenome (GOLD analysis project Ga0116230, IMG submission 88678) | Host-associated microbial communities from peat moss isolated from Minnesota, USA - S1T2_Fd - Sphagnum fallax MG | ecosystem: Host-associated > Plants > Peat moss > Unclassified | place: USA...
ACAAAAAAAAAAAAAAAAAAAAAAAAAAAAAAAAAAAAAAAAACAAACAAAAATCAAAGTGAATATAAAAAAAAAAAAAGACTAAAAAAAAAAAATTAAAAAAAAAAAAAAAAAAAAAAAAAAAAAAAAAAAAAAAAAAAAAAAAACCTGACATATACCATAAGGCAATATAGGTACCTATAATTTACTCGTTATTTACTGGAAGGGTAAATTAATCATTCAAACTAGGGACCGGGTGTCAATGGCAAGGCCCCCAGCAGAAGGTCCTGACCCTCGCACCCACCGGTTCTCCCGGTCACCGCCTGCGCGAGTGGGGGGGAAGGTATCTAGTATCGACCACCAAGCCCACCGATTCTCCCGGTCTCCGCCCGGATTGGTGGCGAAGGTACCGACCCCCACGCCCACCGGTTCTCCCGGTCTCCGCCTCTCAAGGTCCCGAACGACCTGCCCACCGGTTCTCCTGGTCTCCACCTGCTGGTGTGGGGGGTCACTTCGACCGGAGAAGCCGGTGGCTGGATGACCGGATGACCGGGAGTGTCGTCTCTCTCCCTCTGCTGCCCTTCTCTCTCGCTGCGCTTCGCTTCTACGTGTCTTGTGTTTGCGTTCGCTGTGTGTTCTTGTTGCGCTGCGTGCTGTCGCTGCGCCTTCTCTTCCCGATATGGATTCCACTCATGCCATGCAATGCCGGGTACTATGCCGCTGTTGAGACTTGTAAGAGCTTCTTCTCGCCGTTTCCCGTTCCCTTTTTCTCTCTACTGTTTTGATCATGTTTTGTGTCTAGTTTTCCTATTTCCCTTTGTTTTCTCCCTCTCTCTAGCAGAACCCGCCCGTCGCAAGCTGCAAGTCGCCGCTACTACGGCCTGGCCGTGGATGTCCAGTGTGTATGTCGAAAGGCAGAGTGACTTTATTGTCAGAGGGTAGTAAGAGAACAATGGACTAGCCCAGAAGCCGTCGACATTGATGATCATCATCTTGCGAGAACATCATCATTTTGCGCTTGCCGTCAGTGATGCGGCTTGACCTGCGAGTTTTGTTTCCTTTTTCTCGCAGCTGAACTTTCTTCTTGTGGTTTCTCTTTCGGGAGGGAGCTGGATCCATATAGTCTAGGGACATTACAATATATATTTTCTACTGTCTCTTTCATCTGCATTCTCTGTGTTTCCTTATTGTCTTCGAGTTTCAGAGCGGAAGAGTCGAACGGCGGAATCTGGAAGTGCTGCGGGAAGGTTTTAAGCTCTAGTCTGTCTGATCTTCCGTCAGTTTCCTCTCTCGCATTTTCGGGGCATTGTTACAGGGTCTCATGATGTCCGCTAAGCTTTGGTGGCTTTGCCATGTTCATGCTTTGTTTGTAGCAGCATGTTGATCTCTTCGGTCTGTTTCTAGGCTTGTTTCTATAACCTTTCCAGCGGCTTACTAGATCCTGGTTGCATGCATACTCTCTTTCGTGCAAGAGGTTCTGGAAAATGTTTTGTGAAGGGAAGAGGCGTGAATGTGCTTGCCCAGGAATAGTCATCCATGTACATTTACAACGATGGTCATCACGGAGACTGATCCTCCCGAAATTTTTCTTCGCTTTTTGGTTTCAGAACTAGGTACTAGGCCATAGGAGATGATGTGAAGCGCGGCATTGCTGAGCGGAGGTCGCAGCCAGCTTTGAGGACGGATCTCGCAGCACGCCAACATGAAGTCAGATTCGCCTATCGACTTTGCCATCTTTCAACTCACTCCCACCCGGACGAGGTGCACTTGTAGAAGCGCCATTTTTCCTTCTTTTCTTCTCTGGAAACAAATGCACCTAGGACCTGCTGCTGCATTTGCATGAATATCGGAAATGCCCTCCCTGCAGCTTGTATCTGGAATCAAAGTTGACAGTTTTATCTTCATATGGTTGCAAGCAGCATGTTTGTTACTAGCACATAAGAGGCAAAATATCAAATTTGAAGCTTGCTCTGTGGGCGATCTGTTGTTATAGCTGTTTTTTTGTCTCTTAGCATTCTCTTTTCAATGCATTCTGATGGTATTTCAACAAATGTAGAAGCAAAAACATGCATCACCCAAATCAATGGTGCCAGTGGTAGATTGCTTTTTGTATATGTGGTGATAAACAAGTCTGGTTTTTTAAATGAGATACAACTGTTGGGGATTTAGCATTGGGTTCCCAAATAGTTGATGTAGTCTTTGTTGTTGCGGTTCCAAGTAACTTGGTCTATTGAATCCTCTGTGGCAACTCACTAGTGGATGCTAATAATCACCCTCAATTATTGGGTTTAGGTGTGAGCTGCTTGTGGTATGTGGGACTGAGGCGGAGAAATTATCAGCGGGCTTACTACAGCCTTATCTGGAGCACCTGAAAACAGCAGAGGAGCAAGTGAAGAAAGGGGGCTACTCCATCAAACTAGAGCCACCTCCAGAATATCCGAATGGAACTAACAAGGATGCACCTTGGTTCACCAAAGGAACTATGGAAAGGTAAAAACTGGAAGTGATACTAGCTAGATAACTTCTATCTTGGTCTGGGAAGCTCAGCCTGCCATTCTACTTGTAATTAATGAGAAGATATTGGAGGACTGACATTGGTCATGGTGAGGAAGTGGACACTCTTCTTTGACCACAAATCTCACTCATATTCATTCCTTAACGGTAACAGTGAATTTCTTAAATGCTGGCAACTTTCACAGTTCTTTCTCTGTTTAAATGAGAAAAAAATTGATATTGAACTGATCATAAGTCAAGTTGCATCCAATAGATGAAGGGGATCACAATGTCTGCTTGGAGACTTCAGGTTTGGGTACTATTTGTTCATGTATAGTTTGTTTGAGTTTCTGGTTAAGTCAATTTGATTATTATAGGGTGAGTTACATTAGAATGATTGTCCAATTGCACCTTGTCTGCTTAGAGTCATCAGATCCATGCAATTTTGTTGCACCCTAATATATGGCCAATCCTGCATTACACAAAAAAGGCTTGTGGGCTGTACACATTGTCATCCTATTGTGACCAACCACCATCTGCTCAATGACAGAGCATGTGCAAACTTTTGGGTCACCCTTCAAATCCCTGCGACTAAAGTAATTGGCTGATGCAGGGTGTGTTTTGAAGTTTTGAGTCTGGCCAATAGGCACAGGTTTTACATTTGGTCTTTAAGGTTACAGATCAGAGGAAGTTTACTCTGTGTAGACTTAATTCTTGAATTATGATTTTTTGAGGCAGGTTTGTGAGATTTGTTAGCACGCCAGAACTATTGGAACGAATAAGTACAGTGGAATGGGAACTCTCACAAATTGAGGAAGCCATCAGCCTTCAAACCAGTGACCCCTCTTCAGTATGTCTTCTAACTCTCTCTGCTTTCAGGTGATGCAATCTTTAACATCTGTTCCCTGTAACTCTGAGGTGGTAGCAGCCCTCATTTTCAATTAGCATTCAAGTGCTAATACAAGTCTTGTAATGAACCCAATGTATGACTGTTTGCTGGTATGTTCTCAGGTTAATTGTTGTACTCAAGTCTTAGTGATAGTTTTGTGCCCTACTGATTCTTTTACCTTGACCTGTTGGGGCAGGGTGATGTGCCAGGATTCAATGCTTCACCCACCACTCCCCCATCTGGTATTCACTCTTTAACCTGTTTCAATATTTTGTGCTTTTAATTGATTTGCCCTTGGTGGTGCAACTAGTAGCATTTATCACATCAGTAGAACTTGGTTAATATCCTCTGATTTCTAACTCTTGCACATATTTTTACAGGGACCAGAACACCTCTACCCCTGGTTTTGGACAAGCCTGGAATTTCACCTCCACTTAAGGTTGACCCCTATGCATTAATCAGTAGCAGAAAGTTACTGACTGATCATCTGCTGTCCATTGAATCTGTTAATAACCTACATGTTAATGCTTGTGTGACTCCTTTTGCTGGTTTTCAAGCATGTGTTCTGGGAAAACATGGGGATTTCTTCTGTCCTTCCTGCATGACATGTACCTGATGATCTATGTCGCATAGCTGGGCACAAGCTGTGTCAAGGCTGGTTGGTGCTTAAAATAGAATGATTGGAGTCATGTTTCACCATATTGCCATGACTTTGGATTCATTGTGTGTGAGCATGTGACCTTGCATTGTTCAACAATTGTGCCTTGTTGACCTCATTGACATTGATGCTTTAGGCTGGAGTTGGGCTAACTTCAAGTATGGTGGGCTGATGCATTCATTGGGAATTGCAGAGGCAGGAATCAGTAGATGGAGCTGAAACCCCTGAAGCACCAGAGACTTCCAAGTGAGGAATTGATTTTTAGAGTTTTTGTCTACTCCTTTGCTTTCAAGGTTGACTTGGAAAATAGATCTTTAGGAGGAGAGGGTGGAGTAGCAAGATTGCATAACTTTTGAGCTTCCATTTGTAGTGTTTAGGTTCTTAGGTCATGGGGGTTCAAAATTCTTGTTTCAGGGTTGTCAGCTTCTCAGCTTTATAAGGTGGTTGTCACAGGAGACGGTTGCTGAGGGCTATGGATTCCCGACGGCTGGCACTACAGAAGGAGCAAGGCATGGCTTTTGCAAGGGCAGGAGCTGCTGGCTTTGACATGGAGCATTTGACCCATCTTACAGTGTTTGCTGACTGCTTTGGTGCTACTCGCTTAGGGTAGAACTCTTTCTTTGACCGAACCTTAAGATTGCAATGCTGGACCAAAGTTCTGTTGAGAAAGACTAAGTTTATGGGGATCAGCTGGAGTGAGTTTTCCCAACATGACAGATGGGTGTTATGTCATTCTCTAATCTCTCCCTTCGTTTTTTTCTTTTCCCAATGAGAAGATTATCTTATTTATGCAGTCATTTGTGTTGCTGAAACAGGGATGCTTGTGCTAAATTCATAGCCTTGTGCAATAAGCGGAAAGAGTCGATCCTCTGGATGGAGGAAATGGAGCTTGCTGCTGCTGCTGCAGAGGCAGCAGCATTAACATCAACTCCTCCCCGTCTTATTTCAAAGGATCAATATGTGGATATGTGGACAGATGCTCAGGGTGGTGAGGCTGATATCCTCCGAGTTGAAGTTGGTGATGATGTCTCTCACAGTGGTCAAATTGGTGAGGATACAGCTGGTCGGGGTTTCCAGAGGCCAGATTTGCAGCAGGGTCGACGGTCAATCCCATTTGATTTGCGTAATGGACCAGCTGCTGGTTCAAACCAGAACTGGGTTGGGGATACCAATGGTGAGTACCACTCTCGAGGTCGAGGTCGATTTAATCACCCAGGTTATGATGATGCTTATGACCAGGAGATGGCAGAACGAGGCTACTCAGAAGATGGATCCTTCCCTGCCAATGGAGGCGGGCCAAGATGGAGGCGGATTTCAGGGGAGGGTGTTAGCCATGGATACCCAGGGCCCCCATCCCGGGGGTATGCAAACGGACCTGATGGGGACTATTATCCTGACTCACATATGTTTCCTTCACCCCGGGGTGCCCAAGTAGGCTATCCTCCCAACCAAGGAGTAGGCTATGTTGATGGTAACAGGAGCCAAGGGCAATGGTCACAAAGACAGGCTTCTGATCACCATTGGCAGTCTACCCCTGGCTATTACAATGATGGTCCTGGGTATGTTCACTCTGGAGAACCAACTATTCACCCAAATTTGGAAGGTGGATATGGGAACATGATATCTCAGGGTGAGAAGGATCTTAATGTTGTGGCAGCCATTGGGAATGCAGGGCATACCCCACCAACTTCTTCTGCTATGGAGGGAATGGTTTCAGATAATAAGAGTCTCTCTGACACAGAAGCTGATGGACCATCCCCAAGCCATAAGCACTCACGGCGTTCAGCCCGCCACTCAACGTCACCTAACAGGCGTTCATCATCACCTTTGCGGAAAGTACAAGTTGGCCGCTCAGGAAGTCGGCGGTCTGGAGTGGTGGTCATCCGCAATATCAATTACATCACCAATCCAAGTGTGAGTGTGGAGAAGAGTGCTGGGAAGGATTGCTCAGAAGCCAGTGAAAGCCTCGATGAAACTGACTCTGCAATGGGTGATGAGGATGATGAGAAGAAGCTAAGTGGACCGGGGAGTCTCAGTGTGAAAGATGCAATAAGTCTTTTTGAAGTTAAACGAAGGGAATCCCGTGATTCACCTAAGAAAAGGCTATCAAAACAGGGGAGTCGAAGGGGATCTATTGGTAATGCAGAAAAACCAGTGTTGAGAAGGTGGAGTAGCACAGCAGGTGAACAAATTAGTGAACCAAGCATGACCTCAGAAAAAAGTGATGGGGTGGATGGCAGTGATGATAGCTTACAGAATGTTGCCACAACTGAGCATTCTGAGCATTCTGAGACCACTGATCTCTTGCAAGATAAAGAACAACCTGGGCCACCTTTCCATCATGGATCAACAGAGGAAATGCTGTCTGTGCCAACTAGATCAGTACAAGTCTCTCGCTCAGGTTTAAATTTTGAGGCAGAAGCTGGTATGCGAGTGCAGAATTTGACAAACACGGAGTTGTCAGAACCATTGGAGGACACCTTCATTCTGCCCCACCGAGACACACATTCTCTGGTCCGAACTTCTCTTTACTCTGAACCTGAGAGCAGTGTTGTTCAACCATCAGGAACCCAACTGGATGATTCCTTCATGATACCTAAACGAAGTGGACAAGCTTCTGAGATGAACGAGCTTAGGGAAGTAAACCAGGATCATGAAATGGTCCTTGTTCAGAAACCAGAATTGACTGATGAATCTTTCATAGTGCCTGACCGAGCTCAGGCACATGAGCAATCAGAGCTAGGTTGGAGGAGTGAGCTTCACTTGGATGCAGAGATGCCAAGTAATAAAAAGAACAAAGTGCAGACTGAGGAGACAACTACTGCACCTGAGGAGTTGTTCATGTTCCCTGATCGTCAAGGAGGTCGTGAATCATTGGGCTGGAGTACTGCTGTTGACTATAGCATGGAGTGCCTGGCACCAGAGACAATCGATCAGAAATCTGCAGCTGCTGCAAATGCAAATAACAATGTTGATTCTGCCAAAGAATCCAAGGTGAAGGGCCAGCCCAGCACCAAAAAGGTAGAAAAAAGGAAATCAGAGGTGGTAGCTCGCCATGCCCGACTTTCTGAGAAGCATGCCCCCTCAGCTGATGCTCAATTGCGTGCTGAGAAATTACGAGCCTTCAAGGCTGACCTTGCTAGAAGCAAAAAGGAGAAGGTATAGATCATTCCCGTGCTCCAACATTGTGCTTTGGGAGTCATATTGTTAGGTCTGTAACACAATTGAATCATTTAATTGTTCAGGATGAGGAGGAAAGAAAGAGATTGGAGGCATTGCGAGCTTTGCGTCGGGAGCGTATAGCAGCAAGGAGCAACCCTGCAACAGCTGCAGCAACACCCCATGCTTCACAGCGTCAACTTTCATCTCCAAAACCTAGTCCACTGCCAAAACTCTCACCCCAAAAGTCTACCTCTCGACCCCTCCGTGGGAGCATGAGCACCCTTGCACCACCAACTATATCAAAGTCTTCACGGATCTTCCAGCGCCGGGCCTCCACAGCACTTAAGTCTTCTTCGAACCCCCTTAGCCAATCTGTACCATCATTTGCTGAGCTCCGAAAAGAAAACACCAAACCTTCAGCAGTGCGATCAAGCTCAATTTTTGAGCGGGGATCCCTCAAAAAGAATCAGTCTCTGCCAGCCAGACATGCTTCCACAGCTCCTTTGGAAGCCAACAGGACTCAGCCATCTAGTAGACTCATTTCTTCCATGTCTGCAAATAATGATGATAAAAAGCGCTTGAGAAGCTCGGCAATAAGGAGATCTGTTTCAGAACTCAGTACTGAGTCTCAGGAGGTCCAAGTCTCTGCACCACGAAGAACCACAAAAGTTGTTGAGGTTGAACAGAAGGAACAATCAACAAAGACAACAAACCATCTTTCTACCATTCCAAGTGGAGCTCTAGATGCCAAACCTTTTCTTCGGAAGGGAAGAAGCACAACCTCAGGTGCCACACCTGCTGCAAGAAAGCTGAAAACTGATTCTGCAGCTGATCATTTAAAGGTTCCAAATGGGAATCCTCCTATGCCTTTGCCTTTACCTCTCCCAGTGGAGGCTCCTCCTTCAGCTCAGGACTTGAACCAAATACCAGCTGCTTCCCGTGATTTGGCAACAGATGAGACCAATGAGAAAGCTGGTATTCGACCTGACCTTATTCCTGCTGATCCATCTGCCACCATTTATGCTATCCAGAGCCCTCCTAAGGTTATAAAAGAGGCAAGTGTGGACCTGCTGCCTGATACTAATGGTAACAAGCCCCATGTGTCACAAGCTCCACTTGAGGTTCCTGTTGAAGACTATGTTGCCCCCCGTGCGCCAGAGACCTTGAAGCCTTACAGCAATGGTTACACTCTTGCACCTGAGCCTGTGGTAGCTGAAGATGAGTTCTCGTCCTCATTCACCCCCACTGCTGCAGAAGAGTCACCTGATCATTCTGAAACTCACATTTCTGCATTGATAAATTCATCACCAGTGGTGTACATTGCACCCCGGGCTATGATGTCATCATCACCTATCTCAACACCTACTCGAGCCACATCAGCACCAGCAGAGGTGTATGATGCCCCATTGGCCACTGTGACAGATTATACTTCACCCAAGTATGATGCACCAAAAGCCATTGTTTCTTCCTCCTCTCTGGATGCCCTGCCAGTTCTTCAGGCATCCTTGTCACCTGAGGAAGTTGGTAACACTAACAGCTCTGGTCGCTCCCGGAAAACTTGGGGGAGTTCACAAAAGCTTGCTCTGACAGGTGACAATGATAATAAGGAATCACCCAAGGGCCTGAGAAAGCTTCTGAAGTTTGGACGGAAAAGCCGGAACTCTAATGCAAATGATTCAACTACTTCAGAGGGGGATGAGGACACAGAGGCAGCAAGTGAGGCTGGTTTTTCTGAGGTTGTGGTGAAGATTGAGAAAGGCAGGCAGAATGGGAGTCATTCCAAGAATTCCAAAAGGGGATCAGTGATCTCGAATGTGAGTATGGACGTTGATGACGAAAGCAGCCCTGGTATGTTGATAAACCCAGAGTTCAAGATTTTTGGTGCTCATCAAGTCCCATCTTTTAGCCCTTTACTACTAGGCAACTATCTTTTGCCATATCTTGATTGCTCATCTTCTGGCAATTTCACTTGAGATGGAGAGCATACTAGAGTGACAATTAGGCATCAAACGAATGAAGGGATTTCCTGATGGTGCGCTTGGACTTCAGGCTCCCCATTCTTCTTGCCATGAGTAATAAGTGATCTGACCTGAATCTCTATATCGACCGCTAGTAGAAGGCAGAGGTCAGAGAACTTTTTTGGATATGTATATATTGGAAGTGCCTGCAACCTACATTCTTCCACCTTGCATCTTCCTGCAAGTAACAAATATGTGCTGCACAGTGCAGCTTCATGCATGCCAGAGGTTATCCATCATTGGGACTATCCTGGTGCCCTTTTGTGTCTTCTTGCATATAAGAATGGGTCTACAGAAGGAAGGAGTGTAATGGCTTTTTTCATTTCAGTGGATTTTTTATTCCACTGGATCTGATTGTAAAATGGTATTTTGGGGAGTCATTGTCATTCATTCACCTGCAAGTGGGGCATGACTGAACACAGGTGGAGACATGAGAAGTGCAAACTCTTTTTTATTGTTTTTGAAATTTGTAGCTATATCATTGTCCTAACATCAGGTTTTGGATTTTGCAGGATTATCTGTGAGAAGCTCACTTCCAACCCCACCTTCTGATTCCAAGATGCTGGATGGCAAATCATCAGGTGGAAGCTCTGGTAAAGGTAATCATTGCTATTGCTTCAGAGAATTGTTGATTGCATACTGTAGTGTCATAGCACTGTTGACTTGCAATTCAACTGCCATCTCTGTGTACAAGTCATTGTAGCATAATATTGGGTGAAGTTGCTCTTGCATAGTTCATTCTGACTTCACTCCTCTCAATACCTTCTCCTCAATCCTTGTGTTTTTCTTGTTTATCTGTTTGTCTTCTGTTTCCCTTGTTGGGTCCTCTCTTGGCCGCATTTGCTCCTAGCATAAGAATTTGCTACTCTTGTTAACATGTATTTGTGGAGTATCGATCTACTGTTGAATTACATTCCTTGGAGTTATAATAAGAAGCTAACTTGCTTAGGATTTGGGCAGAAACCGATATATCCTTATTTGTGCCTTGTGATATAAACCAGTCCTACTGATAAAGTGTCTTCTAGATTTTCCTTTTTCTCACTTGGACTCCATTTTGGATTGCAGCTTCTCGATCATTCTTTGCAGCATTCCGGAGCAAAACAAATGAAGCAAAATCTTGATCACGAGCTGTGTAGCGAACTTGGAATCATGCTGGTGCCAAACAAATTTGTTGATTGGAAAGTTGGGACTGTTTGTTGAATGATCTGAAACACCTGGGTCTCGTTGCAATTTTGTTGCCTTTGGGCGATGAAAACTTCTGAACACAACAACAGCCATTACTAAAAGTGATGACATTTGTGAACTATATGGTCTAGTGGTTTTTTCCCCTCCATTACTCTATTGTGGTTTATTGATCAAAAGATTCTTATATCCAGCTATGCATACAAAAGGCACAGGCATATAAGTAGGTGAAATCTGGTACACCACCCCAGTATTGTGCTTCAATGTTCAAGAGAAGCTATGTGCTTTGTTGATATGCAGCATTGGCGGGTATAATAGTTTTCTAAAGAGAAGTATTGCCAGTTTGTTCCAGCTTTGTTTTCTAGTGCTGGTCTCCTTTTATTAAATGTTGTTAGGAAAATCTGTGATTGGTGAAAAAACAGCATTTGGTGAATTAGAACAGGAGTTGGCTTTCTGTGAAAAGGATGTTTGTTTCATCCTTCCATTTCAACTTTTCCCCGTTGTCTCCACCTGTCATATAAATGCTGATGATTTTACTTGTTTTTCCTCTCTCCAAGTGTGTATTGTTTGTTGGATGGTTTCAGGCACCTTTGATTATGCTATGTGTATTGTTGGCCTTCAAGCATCATCTATTACTTTGGAGGTATTCACTCTCTCATGATTCTAAATGTCAGCAGTAGTTCTTTTGTGCGTAAACCATGTCTTGAAACTCTAATTTCAGAAGCCTCTTGTTACTTGCAAAATGTTCAACTTTCCGGTTTACTAGTGGGCTGAGACATTCATTGCATGGTCGCAAGCAGAGTTTCTGAATAATTTGTACCATGGTGTTTGTCCTTTTCATGTTGATCAAAGTATGATGCATCTGCTACAGTTTGAGAGATCTTGACATAGGTTACAGCTGTGATGTAGCTCTGAGTTCAAAACGTTGTTGAAGTAAGCAATCATTTTGGTGGAACTTTCTCTTGGTTTTGAAGCATATTTTAGCAAGATCCATTTCTAAGTGTAAGATACCACTGACATCAGCTACCACTAGAGTTCTCATGTCTGCACCTGAACCTAGTATTTAAGTGA
>Ga0116230_10006587_pt1 | contig 11448 bp, 9 predicted proteins | sample S1TSphfallax_3_FD_88678 | JGI IMG/M metagenome (GOLD analysis project Ga0116230, IMG submission 88678) | Host-associated microbial communities from peat moss isolated from Minnesota, USA - S1T2_Fd - Sphagnum fallax MG | ecosystem: Host-associated > Plants > Peat moss > Unclassified | place: USA...
AAGGAAGCGGATTTCAAGGCCGTGCTCGACGCGATCTGATCCGAAATTTTTGATTCGTAAGACTCTGAAACCGCCGGTTCCCGGGTGAATCGGCGGTTCTTCTTTTGGATGCCTGTTACCGCATCCTCGCTGTAGCGCGACCATCCGACCGGCAGGATCATTTCTGCAACTCTGGGCATGGCGGCACGGTTGCTGAAGCGACCCCTGCCGGCAGGAGCTCAATTCACTTGCGTCTTCCGATCGCTTCAAACAGCGGGTTGGTGATCACCACCTCCGTAACCGGCGCGTCCACATCCGGCAGATCCGCCGGGGCGACGTCCGGGCGGTACAGTTTGCCGCTGAACGCTTTCATGTATTCGGTCCAGTTGCTGTCGATGCCGTTGGGTGCTTCGCCCCGGCAAGCGCCCAGGGCCATCATCAGCTTGGCGTCCATGTTTTCGATTGCATGGACCGCGAGCGCTTCTGGCGTGGCCGGGGTTTTGGGGGAACCGAACTCAGTTTCGCCATGATGGCTGAGGATGATGTGCTGCAGCACATCAATCAGCGGCTGCGGGATCGGCTCACCCAGCTTGGCTGCGGCTGCGTCACACTTTTCCTGCACCCATAAGGTCGCTTTGACAATGTGCCCGATCAATTGCCCGCCATCGCTGTAACCAAACGCGGTTTCGTACGTCAATTCCCAGGTCTTGGCGATGTCATGCAGGAAGATGCCGGCCACCACCAGATCGCGGTTCAGCCCCGGATACAGCGGGCACACCGCTTCTGCGACCTCGACGGCGTTGAGCGTGTGCTCCAGCAACCCGCCCAGAAACGCATGATGAAAGCTCATCGCCGCCGGCGCACGGCGGAAATCGTTCATGAGTTTTTCATCCGCCAGATAGGCATCGACCACCGCCTTGAGATGTTTGTTGCGGATCTTCCCGAGCAATTCGGTCAACTTGCCGAACATCTGCCCGACGTCCCTGGTTGAACACGGAATCAGGTCGGCGATATCGAAAGTCTCCGGCTTGGCGTGAAAGAAACCTTCAACAATGATCTGCAGATTGCTTTGATAATTTTCAACATGCCCGCGAACGCGGACCAGCCCCTCGCTGGGAAGCGCGGTGAAGGTTTCCCGCGTGCATTTCCACATGCGGGCGGTGACGGCGGTGGTGCGATCACCGATGAAACCCTTGAGGTAATAGGATCCGTTGCTGGCGGCCGCCAGCTGCTTGTTGGTCAGCACATACACATCGTCGATCAGATCGCCGGGCTTGGCGTCCCGCAGATAAAATTGTCGCATCTTTCAACTTGTAGAATGTCGGGAGGGAATGGGCAAGCCGGGAGAAGAGAATCAGCCACAGAGGTCGTGCCCGGATTTCCGGGGGTCGTCTAAAACGCGAATTTCACCGGCGACTTTATCGTGACACGGGCCTCCGGCCCGTGCGTGGTGCAATGATGCTCGCGAATGGCGTCGACTGCAAATGGATTATCGCCAGCACGGGCTGGAAGCCCAGGTCACGATTGAAGTTGCGATTCCGCGGACAATCGGGCACGCCCGCGACGGATGGGGCACAGATAAGCACAGATCAGACAACAAGTCAGGTTCATTCAATCTCCATCCAAATCTGCATCGTTTTTCTGCGAAAATCTCCGGCCAACCATGCTGGCTGAAAGAGAGCAGCCATGGGCGGGACGCACGGGACGCCCATGGACGCCCATGATCCTTTTCGGAAACAATTTGACTCTTGCAAACCACCCCGCTAAATTGATAGCGTACGCTAACAATATGAACCAGACCGTGCATATTTTCACCTCCTGGGACGGCTCGCCGATCTTCCACCGCGCGTGGCTGCCGGATGCGCCGGCCCTTTGGTTTGCCTCTGGCATCTACGAATTATTTCCGGACAATATTGCGGTTCTGGATCATGCGCCGGCGATCGCAGGCGAAGATGGATCAGCTGGTGAAGACAGCCGGGTTTGGAAAGCTGGAAGAGGATATCGATCCCTGGGACATTTTAGCGTTTCAACTGCGCGGCGGGTTATGCGATGACAATTACAAGGCAAAGGTTTCTCGTCCTGACCGGAATATGGGCCCTGTTCACGATGGTCTACCCGGTCTGCAACTACATCACCAGCCTGCGGGCGGATGTTCGTTGCTTCTACTTTTCCTGGGAGCGGAATCTGCCGTTTGTGCCGGTGCTGTTCATCCCGTACATGTCGATCGACGTGTTCTTCATCCTCGCCCCGTTTGTCGCGGCGACGGCGGTTGAGCTTCGCACCTATACGCTGCGGGTCGCGGCGGCGATTCTGATGGCCGGCAGCTGCTGGCTTGTTTTTCCGATGAAGTACGGGTTTGACCGTCCCCCGGTCGGGGGATTGCTAGGATTGGGATTTGAACTATTTCGAGCGATCGATCTGCCTTTCAATCAGTGCCCGTCGCTGCACATTGCGTTCCTGGTCATCATGCGGGATCTGTATTCCCGTCGAACACGCGGCGGGCTGCGGGCTGGCATCGACATCTGGTTTGGACTGATCGTGCTCTCCACGTTGCTCACCTACCAGCATCATGTGGTCGATCTGGCGGGCGGTTTCTTCCTGGGTGTGCTGTGTTTGTATTTGTTCCCATACGAACCGATGCATCAGCGGACGATTTTGAATCTGCGCGTGGCCGGCTATTACACCGCCGGGGCGATGGCACTTGCCGCGCTGTCGTTCACCTGCATGCCTTGGAGCTTTCTGCTGCTGTGGCCGGCATTTTCACTGGCGAGTTCGGCGGCGGGGTATTTTGTCTTTGGTGCAACCGTCTTCCGCAAACAAGCCGGGCGGCTTCCCTTCTCGACGTGGTTCGTCATGTGGCCGGTGCTGCTCGGCCAGCGATTTTCTCTGGCTTGCCATGCCAGGCAATGCCGGGCGTATGACGCGCTTACCGACAACCTGTGGATCGGCCGGTGTCTTTCTTCCAAAGAAGCCGAACAAGCCGTTGCAGCCGGTGTTACGGCAGTGGTCGATCTAACGGGTGAATTCTCCGAACCCCGGGCGTTTCGCAAACTGAACTATCTGCAGCTCTGTGTGCTGGATCTAACCGCCCCCCACCGCAGCCAGATCGATCAGGCGGTGGAGTTTATCCAGCAGAATATCGAGCAAGGCGTGGTCTACATCCACTGCAATTCTGGTTACTCCAGAACTGCGGTGATCGCCGGGGCATTTTTGCTGGCCAGCGGAGAGGCGGCAACGCCGCGGGCGGCGGTGGAGATGCTGCGTGCGGCCCGGCCGTCGATCATCATTCGCCCCGAAGCGCTGCAGGCGCTGCAGGACTATCACCAAGTGCGGGAGCCGGTCGAGTCAATCGAAATGGGCTGCGAGTTGATTGTGCATGGGTGAGAGTTGATAGTGAATAGTTTGATAGTTGATAGAAGCGGGTCATGAGCTACGAGCCTACCAGCCGCCGGCCGATCGCGGGGATCTTTCGCGCGACGGCGGGACTCGCGGTGCGGTTGTGTCTGAAATACCTTATACATGCTGATGCGATTTCTAAGGCGTCGATGGTTTTCGCTGCCGCGGCAGCAATCTGCTTCTGGCGGTGGGGCGAGCGTCTCTGGCTGCTGATTGTCGCGCCGCTGTTCTGGTATCTGCGGCTCTGGGGCAACATGCTGGATGGCATGGTCGCGTTGGCAGCCGGACGGGCGAGCCTGCGCGGGGAGATCCTCCTCCTTGTATGGTTCGGGCACTCGCCTCGGATCTGGGACTTGAGCGTCCTGGATTGGACCTGCATCGCGATCGTAATCGGCTGCGTGCAAAGCATCTTCATTCGCTTGTGAAGGATCGTTGAAGCACTGGCGGCGAAAAATCCGAAGTGATCACATCAAAAAAAGTATCACGGGCGTCTCGCGCGTCTCGCCCGTGGTTTTCGTACCCAAAAACAGCCGTGGCCATGGGCGAGACGCGCGAGACGCCCATGGTACTTTTCACGAATCACCCGAATCCCCGAAGCAAATCTCAAGTCCCAATGACCCAATGAAGACGGTCGTTGGAATGCACGGTACCCGACCCGAAATTTTTTAGGCATTCGGATTTGGGTCATTGGGATTTCATTCGGGGATTCGGGTTTCGTCATTTCGAAATATTCGCAATTCCCCCTCCCGCCGCTTACTCCGGGAGTACCCTTTGTGCGCGGCTCTTTATCAGTGTGGCAGCGACTGTGTCGTCGCCTGGTGCGCTGCCGCGGGGACCCACGCGGTGATGTCGCGAAGCTGCCCGCCGTGTTTTTGCTTGCTGTAGGGAAGCTTTGAACCGTCTCCGCTGTAGTAGCTGTAGAACGGTTCATCGGTTCGGTAGAACAGATCGGTCGCTGCCTCGCCGCGGGAATACACCAGCGGGCGGTCCGACCCATCGGGCAAGCCATGCTTGATCAGCACATATCCCAGCGTCTTTTTGCCATCCCCGTATAAATCCACCGGCACCGACGGTAGATACTCCCGCAGATCTTTCAGCGACGTCGGCCAATCGCCATGGTCAAACCGGTAAAGATGCACCGCCAGCGCGACCGCGGTCATATCGCATTCGACATGGCAGCGATTCAAAGTGCGGATGCAGTTTTCGATTCCCTTGGCAGTGATCGGGTCCGGCAGGCCCGGTTCGGTCTTCAGCGCGCGGTCCAGCTGTTCCCTGGCAGAAGGATGCTTGAGCAATTGCGCGATTAAACCGCGAATCACTTCCGTCTGAACCGCCTTGTGATTCTGCGGATCTTTCGTGATCTGCATCCCAGCCGCGATGACGTTCAGGCGATCCAGCGCTTGCGAGCGGATACCAACACCAACCAGCAACATCACCAGATACTGCTTGTCCGCATGCTCCAGCATGTCCGACAGGTGAAACTGATCACGGATCGTTTCGATCGCGGCGGCATCGTCTCCCTGCAAATGCTCATACAGGGCGGCATCAGCCAGCTCGTTGCTCAGCGTCCGGCAAAGATTCAAATACTTCAGATCCGGGTTTGGCAGCTGGATCTCGGGCCAGACGGCCTTGTCGGTCGCCCGGGCCTGGTGTGCCAGATCGCGTGCCGGCTGGTTGGCGGGGAAGTTCTCCGCTTCCATTTTATTCCATGCCTCGGGAAACGGGGGATACGAGGTGTATTCAAGGTTGCTCGCTGACGGGCACATTATGTTTTTCGTGTAGTTGTCGCTCACACGCTTCCCCGCCTGAAGATAGAGCGAAGCCGCATCATCAGCTGGCGTTGCTTGTGCGAAGACGGCTGGACCGGCAACGCAAAAGGTGCTGACTGCGAAGATCATGACTCGCACAAACCGATGCATTGTCGGTCGAGATTGAAGGGAGTAAATGTTTTGCATAGTAGCCTTATGACGGAGGCAGCGGGAAAATCTTCCGCAAAATCCGGGGGCAATCTCCGTCAATCTCCGTTGATCGGGCCGTCCCCCCACCCGGTTCCGGGGGCAGGGATAAGGGGGCGGGGAGAAGGGGGCGGTGAAGTCCCGGCTCTTTCGGATGATCGACCGCGTCGCGGTCCGCATATACTTCCGCCGATGCTAATCGTTTTCCTCATTGTGGGTGTCGTGGTCGCCGCGAATCTCGGTTGGTGGCGATGGGCGGACAATCGCCTGCGGCGGATGCGATCTTCGCGGTTGTGGCGGATGCTGCTCGGGCTGTTCACCTTCGGCCAGATTCTTTACCTGTGCGTGTTGGGCTCGCCGCTGACTTCGCACGCGGTACAGCGATGGGTTCCGGTTCCGTGGGTGGCGTTTGCATACCTGTGGAGCCTGATGGTGCTGCCCATCTCGCTGGTGATGATCGGTCTTGGCAAAATCTGCGCGGCAGGTGCAAATTTCATCCGCAGCAATCGATCGAAAGAACACGGTCCGGCTTCGCTGTCGCGCCGGCAATTGCTGGGCGCGGCGGCGGTCGCGGTGCCGCCGCTGGTGACCGCGGGATTGGTGATGCGGGCGGTGCCGCAAATGAGCCGCTTCCGCGTTCGTTCGCTGCATCTGAATCTTCCGGGTTTGCCGGTGAAGCTTGATGGGCTGCGGATCGCGCATGTGAGCGATCTGCATGTGGGCCGGTACACCCGGCCGTGGCAGATTCCGCGGCTGGTCGAGGCGGTCAACCGAATGGCCGCCGACCTGGTGTTGTTCACCGGCGATTTGATCGACATGTCGATCCAAGACCTGCCGCGCGGCATCGACGCGATGAAGCAGATCCACCCGCGATCGGGCATGGCGATCATTGAGGGGAATCACGATCTGTTTGACAACGCCGACGAGTTCGACCGCCAGGTGCGGGCGGCGGGGTTGCCGCTGCTGGTTGACGAAGCGATCAGCGTGAAAGTGCGCGGTGAAAAGATCCAACTGCTGGGCACGCGCTGGGGCGCAGCCACGGGCAATCGCCGGCTGGCAAATGCCGCGGCGTTCGCCGCGTCAATCGACCGGCTCACAACTCTCCGCGATCCCGGTGCGTTCCCGATCGTGCTGGCCCATCACCCGCACACTTTTGACCCCGCCGCCGCCGCGGGATTCCCGCTGGTGTTGTCGGGTCACACGCACGGCGGGCAGCTGATGCTGAGCAATGAGGTCGGTTTCGGCCCACTGTTTTACCGATATTGGTCGGGTCATTACCAAAAATCCGGCAGCCAGCTGGTGGTGAACAACGGCGTGGGCAACTGGTTCCCGCTGCGCATCAACGCGCCAGCGGAGATCATCGAGATCACTTTGCATCCGGCGAGCTGAAACGCTTTCAGAATATTCACCACCGAGATCACGGAGATCACGGAGAGAAGAGGGATTCAAATCCGCGGAAGATGCTTGACCGCCGCCATCGCGTAGAACGGCCTGCCCTCGCGCTGGTATTTTCGCTCGAAATTGGTACCGACAAATTCCCCCTCGCCTGCTGAGCCGGGACGGTTGTAATCCACCACCGTCAGCTTTGAAGAGCGGATGGCGGGTTCGATGTTTTCCTCGAAATAGCCGTGATGATCGGTGACCACCTGCAACCGCCCGCCGGGGATCAGCAAGCGCTGGGCTTGTTCCAGAAACGGCGGCTGGATCAACCGACGTTTGTGATGCCGGCTCTTGGGCCAGGGGTCGGGGAAATAAACGTGGAGCACCGACAGGCTCGAATCCTGTACCCATTCGCGCAGGAAAAACATTGCCTCGGCCCGGACAGTCCGGGCGTTGGTGCAATGATGCCGGCGAAGGCGATCGCTGGCATACCGCCAGAACCAGCTGGCCCACTCGATGCCGAAAAAGTTCACCTCGGGCCTGGCGCGGGCCTGCTCGGTGAGAAAGGTGCCCTTCCCCATGCCGATCTCCAGCTCCACCGGATGGTCATTGCCGAACAAATCGGCCCAGACAATCGGCTTGGGAAGCGCATCGGGGAACAGACCGATGCCATCGACGACCAGAGAGCGGTTGGACTGCATGAGGGCGATCATAACGAGAGAAAATCCGAAATCCGAAACCCGAGGGGTAAATTTGAATTCCGAATCCCGAGGGGTAAATCCGAAATTTCCGAAACCCGATTGATAAATTCCGAATCCCCGAATCCCGGAATCCCGGAATCCCCGAATCCCCGAATCCCCGAATGAATGACGAATGACCGAAATCCCAATGACGAAACAAATGCCCGGCAACGCGTAGGCTCTCGACCTCTTGGTCTTCGTTTGGTCATTCCTCATTCGGATTTGGTCATTCATTCGGGGATTCGGGGATTCGAGCATTCGGATTTCAGAACTCGGATTTAACCATGTGCGTTTCAGAATTGACCTCCTCCCCCCCTGTCCTATAATGCCGCCCGTTACCCAATCCCACATGCATCCGGGAAGGAGTCCATGCGTGCGCCACAGCGGCAACTCGATCCTGGTTTGTCTTGCCCGGCTGGTCGCCGCCCTGATGCTCTGTTGCAGCAGTGTCGTTGCCGACTCCACCTCGCAGCCCTCGGCGTTACCGGCAGATTCCGTGCTGGCCAAATGCGCCGGCTCGCAGGTGTGGGAGCAGGATGCCGTCAGCGTCGCGGAGCTTCTCGGGCCGGTATCGATCTAGCTGGATCACACGAACATGTCGGCCGACAACGCGGTCATCTGGATCAACCCCAATCCTGGCGGGCCAGCTGATTCGCACCGCTTGCAGATCGCGTTGATCGGGAACGCCCGTTTGCAGCAGCGCGACGTGCTTCGGCTGGATCGGCGGCTGCTGGTCAATGCGGTTGTCACCGGGAAGATCGAACTGGTGGGCGACCGAACGGTGGGGAATGATGAAAAGTCGGCCCTGTACCAAGCCGCCGCCGAATTGCGGAACGCCAAGCCGGGTGCTGCCCTCCCCACCACCAATCCAACCACGACCACCGCGCCGCAGCCAACAACCCGAGCCTCCCCACCGAGCACCGGGCTCGCGCCGCTGCAACCCTTGCCGACCCTGCCCGGACCAGTTGCGGGAACAGCCCAAGGGACAGCTCCCCCGCCTGCCGTACCGCCTTCATCGCCGTGGAACAATCAAGCGCCGGTGCTGGAACCGCTGTCCAAACCGACATCAGTGCCGTCGGTGCTTCCCCAGCGGTTCGTCCAGTTTGACGGGGACTTCATCCGCACGGTCACACCCGATGGATACATCGCTGCGGTCTGCTCGAATGGCGTGAACCTCCGCTACCAGGACACCAGGGGAAATCTGCTCGAATTCCAGGCCCATGACATGGTGCTGTTCACCAACCTGAAACAGCTCAAAGGCGCAGGCGAAGGGGAGGACGCCCGGCAATTTGTTGCCGATCACATCGTGTCGGCGTATTTCGACGGCGATGTCCGGGTTTATTCCACACCCACCGGGGCCAAGACCAACGAGCTGCGTATGCGGGCCGAGCGGGTCTATTACGAACTGGACACCGACCGGGCCATCATGACCGATGTGCTGTTTCACACGGTGGACCTGCAGAAGCAGATCCCGATTTTCATGCGGGCAAAGAAGCTGCGGCAGCTGTCGCAGGGGGAGTTCAAGATCGAAGGGCTGGGGCTGACCAACAGCGCCTTTGCCCTGCCCACCTACAGCCTTGAAGCCAGCAATGCATATGTCCGAATCGAAGACACCGGCGACCCCGCTCTGGGCGACCGCATGACCTACAGCGTGGACAACGCCGTCGTGCAGGCGTTCGGGGTGCCGGTCTTTTACGACCCTGGTTTGGCCGGCGACACCACCACCAAGGGGTCTCCATTCCGCACGATCGACATTGTCGACGACGGCACTTTTGGAGACGGCCTCCGCTCGAGGTGGGGACTGTTCGAGGTGGCGAAGGTGGTTCCACCCAAGGACGTGGACGCCACGTTCACCCTCGACTACATGAGCAAACGCGGCCCAGCCGGCGGGGTTGATGTGCTTTACAGCGGCGGGTTTGTCGAAGATGCAACAAAGCAGCCGTGGAATTGTGTCGGGGATTTTCATTCCTACTTCGTCGACGACCATGGATTTGACGTGATCGGCGCTGCCCGCGCGAATGAATATCCAGAGGAGCACCTCCGAGGCCGGGCGATCCTCGAGCATCAGCAATATTTGCCCGATGGCTGGGAAGCCCAGGTCCGGCTGGGTTACGTTTCGGATTCCAACTTCATGGTGCAATGGTTCAATGATGAATATCTCAACGGCCTGCCTGTGGATGATGAGGCGTACCTCAAGCATTCCAGCGGGTCCGAGCAGTACAGCTTCCTGGCGCAGGCACAGCCAAACCGCGCGATCAGCACGGCTGATGAGGAACAGCAAAACCGGGAGATTTCACGCCTGCCCGAACTTCAGTATTACCGGGTCGGCGACAGCCTGGCGGGCGACCATTTCACCTTTTTCAGCCAGGACAGCGTCTCGGAGCTGAAATTCGTGCAGAACACCCAGACCCTGGCCCAGCAGGGATTTTCGTCCGCGGTCGAACCAGGTGAGCCGGCATTTGCCTACACGGGTGATCCGGGAAACACCACCCTGCGGGGCGATGCCCGGCAGGAACTGGATTTCCCCATCGATGCCGGCACGTTCAAAGCCGTGCCGTATGTGTTTGGCCGGTACACCGGTTATTCAGAAAGCGTGGTCCCCCCGGCAATCGAACCGCAGCTGCGGACGATTCCCAAGACGGTGGTCGCCGGCAGTCAGATTAACCGTCTGCTGGGCGGCGGCGGGCTTCGTCTCACCACCGATTTCTGGAAAACCGATGACAGCATCGAATCGGATCTGTTCGACATCCATCGCGTCCGCCATATTATTTCGCCGGAGTTGAACCTGTTCGGCAGCGCGTCCAACGTGGATCAGAATCGGCTGTTCATCTACGACCCGCAGATCGACGCGGTGAATGACATCGAAGCGGTGCAGGTGGCGCTGCGGCAGAGATGGCAAACCAAACGGGGCGGCCCCGGCCGATGGCGCAGCGTCGATTTTTTCACGCTGAATCTGTACGGAAATTTTTTCGCAAATCAACCCGAAACTCGCTTCCGCGACCCGGTCGATTTCCGCGGGCTGTTCATGTACAGCAATCCGGAATTCAGCATCCCGCGCAACAGCGCGAACATGGATTCCACCTGGCGAATCAGCGACAGCATGACGGTGTTGTCCAGCGTGCAGGAAAACCTCGACCGCGACAAGCTCGCCACCGCCGCCATCGGCGTCGCAGTCCAGCGCGAGGCCCGGCTCAGTTACTACATCTCCAACCGGTATATCGCCGACCTGAACTCCAACGTCATCACTTTCGAGCTCAACTACAAGCTGGACAACAAATACAACCTCCAGGCCACCGAAAGCCTGGACCTGGCGCAGAACAAGGATGTCTATTACACCTTCACGCTGAACAGGTCGTTCGATAATTTCACGCTGTCGGCACAGCTCTATTACGATCAGACCACCAGCAACCACGGTTTTTCAATCAGCGTCCATCCCCTGGGCACCGGCGGAGCATTCGGATCAGGCCAGCTCACCCCGCCGACTCAATGACCCAACTCAATGACCCGGCTCAATGATCAGGCTCAATGACGCCGCTCAATGACGCCTCTCAATGACGCCTCTCAATGACGCCGCTCTTGCGTAAGACGCAAGTCCGCAGGATCGCGTCGACGCACGTTATACTCAGCCCGCTCATGCCCGAACCCATCAAGCTGATTCTCCTCCCCGGTCTCGACGGGACCGGCATTCTTTTTCAACCCTTGCTGGCGGCGCTCCCGCCGCATATTCAGCCGGTCGTGGTCACTTATCCGGCGGATCGACCGCTGAGGTATCAGCAGCTTCTTCCGCTGGTGCTGGCAGCTTTACCGACCGACGGGCCGTTCATTCTGCTGGGTGAATCATTCTCCGGTCCGCTGGCGATCATGGCAGCGATGACCCGGCCAAAAAATCTCCGCGCGGTGATCCTGTGCGCGACATTCGTCACCCGGCCCCTGCCGATGGCGTGGCTGGTGCCGGTCTTTGCCCGGTCGATTTTCTTCCAATTCTTTCCGCCGGTGCA
>Ga0116230_10006588_pt1 | contig 11447 bp, 10 predicted proteins | sample S1TSphfallax_3_FD_88678 | JGI IMG/M metagenome (GOLD analysis project Ga0116230, IMG submission 88678) | Host-associated microbial communities from peat moss isolated from Minnesota, USA - S1T2_Fd - Sphagnum fallax MG | ecosystem: Host-associated > Plants > Peat moss > Unclassified | place...
CGCGTCAAGAACCGCATCCGACACCTGGTCGGCGATTTTATCCGGATGCCCCTCGGTGACGGACTCGGACGTGAATATATATTTCATGTGATGAGAGATCGCCTTTCAGTTTACCAATGGCGGACAGGCGATATTTCGGCTCGGTTAATCGTAGAACGTTCAGGGCCGGAAATGTAATAAGCTCGTGGAACGGCAATCAGGAGACGACAACATGATCAGGCTTTTATCCGTTGCAGTGATGAGCGCGGCGCTGCTGCGCGGCGCGGACCTTCCCAGCAGGAAAGTCTTAAACCTCGCCGCTTTGAAAAGTATGGCCGCCACGGTGGAGGCGGAAGCGCTAAAGCGGAACGTCCATGTGACGCTGGCCATTGTGGATGAGAGCCTGAACCTGCTTTATCTGGAAAAGGGCGACGATGCGTCGCTGAATACAATCGTCTTTGCCCAGAAGAAGGCGCGGCATGCGGCGGCGTTCCACAGTCCGTCGCGCGTGGCGGCAGAGAAAGTGAAGAGCGGCGATTTAAGCGGGCTGCCTCTGCCGGATTATTTTCCGAATCAGGGAGGTTTGCCCATTAAAGTGGCACAGTCACCATCGGCGGAATTGGCGTGAGCGGAGCTTCATCAGATGTGGATGAGGCGATCGCGCAGGCGGCATTGGACGCGGCGGCTTTGAAGTGAGGATTCGGGAAGACCTGACGGCGCGCTTACTGGAGAAGAAGGTTCGCGCGCTCTTCGATTATTCAGCGGCGAAAATTGATTCGCTGGAGCGAACCTGGCTTCCGGAAAATGGCTCTCCCGTTTTTACGGTGAACGGCCAATACACCAGCCGGGGCTGGACGGAATGGACCCAGGGGTTTCAATTTGGCGCGGAAATTCTGCAGTTCGATGCCACCGGCGAGCGAAGCTTTCTGGATGCGGGGCGTCGGCATACCGTACAGTTCATGGCACCGCATGTCTCGCATATCGGCGTGCATGACCATGGCTTCAACAACGTCAGCACTTATGGGAACCTGCTGCGCCTGATGAATGAAGGCGCGATTGCCGAAGACTCGGGGGAACGCAATTTTTATGAGCTGGCGCTGAAGGTCTCGGGCGCGGTGCAGGCGGCGCGCTGGACCAAAACCGCGAACGGCGGCGGCTTTATTTATTCTTTCAACGGGCCGCATTCTTTGTTTGTGGATACTATTCGCTCACTCAGAGCGCTGGCGGTAAGCCACAAACTGGGCCACGTTTTGATGGCCGAGAACGACCAGCGCATCAGCCTTCTCGACCGGCTGGTTCAGCATGCGCAAGCGACGGCGCGCTATTCGGTTTATTACGGCGAAGGCCGCGATCATTACGACCGGCGCGGGCGCACTGCGCACGAGAGCATCTTCAATGTCAGTGATGGAAATTATCGCTGCCCTAACTCCCAGCAAGGATATTCTCCATTCACCACCTGGACGCGCGGGCTGGCGTGGGCCATGTGCGGCTTTGCCGAGCAGCTGGAATTTCTGGGCGACTCGCCCTTTATGCTGAAGGCCGCCGAAGCCACCTGCGATTTTTATATCGAGAATTCTCCCGCCTGCGGAATTCCTTACTGGGACACCGGCGCTCCGAATCTGCATAAGTTAGGGGACTGGACCGCGAAGCCGGCCGACCCATTCAATGAATTCGAACCGGTAGACAGTTCAGCGGCAGCCATCGCGGCGCAGGGATTACTGCGGCTGGGGCGTTATCTAAAAAATGACCGCTATTGGCAGGCCGGTCTGACCGTTTGTGATTCGCTGTTTGCCGAACCCTATCTGAGCGCCGACTGCGCGCATCAAGGTTTGATTCTGCATTCCGTTTATCACCGGCCAAACGGCTGGGACGGCGCGCCGGGTGAAGCTTGTATGTGGGGCGATTATCATGCCCGCGAAGTGGCTTTATATCTGCTGCGCGAGATAGAAGGCAAGCCTTATCTGAAATTTTGGAGCGACAAAAAATGATGATCGCGGATTTAGCCGACATCGCCGGAAGAACTTATCCAGCGCGGCGCAGGACCCAGAATCTGGTGGGTGGCGTCAGCCCGATTGAGGCGTCTCATTTCTCTCTGGGTCATGTGACGCTGGAGCCGAACGGCGGCCAGGTACCGTGGCATAACCAGGAACAGGAGGAAATCTATTTTGTGATCGAAGGCGTTGGAGAAATGTGTCTCGGATCAGAGCGTATGGAACTGCACGGCGGCCAGGCGGTTTACATCCCTCCCACGGTGTTTCATCAGTTAACAAATATCGGCAGCACTCCGCTCCGCATGATTTATTGCTATGGGCCGGCCGGTGATGTGGCGCACTGGCGGCAGGAACTGGACGGCACTCTGCCGCGCGCCGGTGTGGACGCGCCCGCCCTGCCGGAAGGAGCTTGTCCCCAGGCATGACTCACGTCATCGGCATCATCATGAACGGCGTCACCGGACGCATGGGATTGAACCAGCATTTGAAGCGCTCCATTTACGCCATCATTCAGCAGGGCGGCGTCAAAATCAGCGACACCGAAACTATCCTGCCCAAGCCTCTGCTGCTGGGCCGCAATGCCGTCAAACTGGCGGCGATTGCGAAAGAATGCGGCGGTCTCGATTACTCAACCGATCTGGATGCGGCGCTGGCGGACAAGAGTTACGCCATTTACTTCGACGCCCAAACCACCGATCGGCGCGCCGGCGCAGTCAAGAAAGCCATAGCTGCCGGCAAGCATATCTATTGCGAAAAACCCGTCGCCGACACCCTGGACACGGCGCTGGAACTCCACACTCTAGCCAAACAAGCCGGCGTCAAAAACGGCGTTGTGGCTGACAAATTATGGCTGCCCGGATTGCTCAAGCTGAAGACCTTGATGGATCTCGGTTTTTTCGGAAAAATTCACTCAGTGCGCGGCGAGTTTGGGTACTGGGTGTTTGAAGGCGACACCGTGCCGGCGCAGCGGCCTTCCTGGAACTATCGCCAGGAAGACGGCGGCGGCATCATCATCGACATGCTCTGCCACTGGCGCTACGTTCTGGATCATTTATTCGGCAAAGTGAAATCCGTTTCCTGTCTCGGCGCGACACATATCCCGTTTCGCTTTGATGAGACGGGTACCCGTTACCAGGTCACGGCGGATGATTCAGCCTATGCGTCATTTCAGCTCGATAACGGCGTCATCGCCCATTTCAATTCATCCTGGTGCGTGCGCGTCCGGCGCGATGACTTGCTGACCTTGCAGGTAGACGGCCGCAAAGGCTCGGCCATCGCTGGACTGCGCGACTGCTGGATTCAGCATTATGCCGGCACGCCCAAGCCCGTATGGAATCCCGATATCCCCCAGCCCTTGAACTTTTACGAAGGCTGGCAGAAAGTGCCGGAGCAAGACCAGTACGAAAATGCATTCAAGCGCCAGTGGGAGCTCTTCTTGCGGCATGTTGTGAAAGACGAAGCGTTTCCCTGGGATCTTCTGGAGGCCGCCAAAGGCGTGCAACTGGCTGAAGCCGGAGTCACAAGCTGGCGCAAACGCGCATGGGTGGATCTAGGTACTTTACAGGCCGGAGAATAGCAAAAAACCTGCTACTCTGAGCACATGATTGGCTCGGAAACGGCGGATATCAGCGCATCAGACCGGGTAATAGCCGTAGGCCAGGGGCGTAAGGGTGGGAGCCTCAGACGCCAGTTGAAGAACCGGGGAAAGCTCGCTCTCCGAAAGGTTTTTGAACTCGGCCAGCATTTTGGCTTCGATATCTTACCCCGCCATTTCGACTCCGAAATTCCCGACATCCGCCAGCTCCGCGGCAGCGAGAAATGGCGCGAGCCTTTTGATATGAATGGCATTCGCGGCAGCCTGGAGGAGCAGAGCGCGTTCGTCCGCAATTGCACCAGCGCATATTCAGCGGACCTGGCCGCCGACCACATTCTGGAACGTGCGCGGGAAATCAACCGCAGCGACGAGGGTTACGGTGAAGTTGAAGCCGAGTTCTTATACTGCTTCGTTCGCAGACATCGCCCCAAGATCATTATTCAGATCGGCTGCGGCGTGTCTACAGCGGTCTGCCTGCTGGCGTCCAGAGACGAGAAATATCAGCCGCGCATTATTTGTGTCGAGCCCTATCCGACGAAGTTTCTGGAGGAAGGTCACCGGTCGCGCCAGATCGAGTTAGTCCGGCAAAAAGCCCAGGACCTCGACCTCGAGTTTTTTGAGCAGATAGGTCCCGGAGATCTTTTCTTCGTGGACTCCAGCCATACTCTGGGACCCGGCGGTGAAGTGGGCCGGATTATTTTGAGCGTTCTTCCCCGCATCTCCAAAGGTGCCTATGTGCATTTTCATGACATCTGGTTTCCCTACGATTATTGTCCTCACATCCTGTCATCGGACGTTTTCTTTTTGCATGAGACGGCTCTCTTGTATGGGTTCCTCTGCATGAACGAACGTTACGCCATCGCCGCTTCGCTCAGCCAGCTTTTTCACGACCGCAAAGCCGATTTGCAGAAGTGCTTCCCGCGCATGATTCCCGCTGAGTTCAGCCAGGGGCTGATGACCAGGCCGGGACATCACCCCAGTTCCATTTATCTGCGCGCCTGATTAGCCAGTGCTTTCTGGATTTCCGTCAGTGCCTTAGTGATTTCTTCGGGTGTTTCCACGTCAAGAACTTTTGGATTGAGCGGCTTCAGCGTGGCCGCCAGCCGATCAACGACGCGATTCCGCAAAGGCTGACCCGCTCCGCCTGGGCCTCCCATGGGTCCGCCCATGCGCATGCCCCGGCCACGGCCGCCAATTTGCCGGCCGTAGGGATTTATGGATCGTTCAGGCGCGGCCTGATAACGAATGTAAAAAACATGGCAGGGCGGCAAGCTTTCGAGCGAAATGGGAGTCAGGTCTTCACCGGATTCAAAAGCAACGGGAGTGGAGAGAATCACCAGCACGCTCGGTTTGTCCGAAGCGCGAAGAACGCGCCGCACCTGGGTCAGAAAGAATTGCGCATCGTGATGGCTGTCCGTGAGCGAGTGGACGTCGATAGAGGCCGTGTTCGCGGCAGCCAGCGAAGATTTCAGCACTGGCCAGTCCAGGCCCTTGTCGCACTGGAAGACGGAATGATGGCGTGCCAGGTCGAGAATTTCAATGTGCTCGGAAAGGCTGGGAGATCCGGTTTCAGAAAGGAACTTCAGCGTGGGCAGAAGCGCGGACAGACCGGGCTTCGGCGAAAGATTCAGCACAACATTCAAAGGCTCGTCGGTCTGAATGCCGGCGGCCCACTGCACGCGGCCCTCGATTTCCGGCAAATACCAGCTTTCGGGCGACTGCTTCTCGCTGAAGAACTCCAGCGCCGGAAGACCGCGCCAGGCAAGTGAAAGCAGACTGGAAGAGGGAGCGGCCACGCGAAATTTGAGCTGCGTTGTGGCATGCTCGAGCGTGCGGGTGTCCAGAAGCGCCGCCGCCAACTGGTAATCGCCGGGCAGAAAGAAAGCGCGCTGCGACATTTGCACGGTGGCGGCTTTGATATTGGGGTCCAGTTTGCTCAGGTCGATAGTGGCATGACCCTGGAAGCGCGTGCCTTGGGCGTCGGTGATCTGAAAAAAGCAAACCAGTTCGCCGTCATCCCGGCGGGTTTCCAGATCCTTGCCGTCCACTTCCATCTCGATTTGCGATAAAAGGCGCTGGTGAAAAGAAAGAACGGCGCGCGGAACGCTCACCGTCCAGCGAAAATGCGGCGCTTTCGCTTCGGCCATCCATTCAGCAAACGGGATTTTGTCGAAGGCGGGATCCGCAACACCTTGCGGCTGCGCCGCCGGAACCGAAACAGCAACCAGCAGCAGCAGGAGGGGCGAAAAACGGAACACTCCATATCTTACTGAAATCCCGGCTGAAATCCCGGCCAGAGGCTCCTACCGAATGGGCGATATGCGGTAATGGGCGTAGAGATTCGGCGGCAAAACGAGACACACTAATAAGAGACCCGCATGCAGACGCCTTCGGAAAGCTTTTTGACCCAATGATTGTGGAACCTGCCCGGTTGACTCAGAACCCGGCAAAGCCCGCGGATGCCGGAAAAAAGCTGACCCAGCCGCCCCCCCTGGGCCGGCGCGACCTGATCATTCTGCCGCTCATCAGTCTGCTCACCATCTTGCTGCTGACGTGTGTCGCGGAGCTTCTCGCGCGGCAAATATGGCCCGCGAAACTCCGGGACGATTGCGAGTACCACACAAAGCTTCTGGGTGACCGTCATAAAGCGAATTGCACCATGGTCATGAAAAATATTGAAGGCCCCTGGGTGCGCTATCAAACCAATGAATGCGGCTACCGGGGCACGGCTTCCTGCGGGCCGAAGCCGCCCGGAACCCTGCGCGTCGCCATCATGGGCACGTCCATCGCCTACGGATTGTATGTCCCGTATGACCAGTATTTTGCCAATGTAGCCGCGCCGGAACTGGCCAAAATCTGGCATCATCCGGTGGAGTTTCAGAACCTGGGAGACGTTGGTCCCGGCTGGGCGAAGAGCGACATTGTGCTGAACGAGATGCTGGCCTTGAAACCAGACGCCGTCATCTATATGGCGATGCCGTTTGACTTGAATCGCATGGATTCGGTGAGTTCGCCGCCGAAGGATCTGGTGGCGCGCGCGGTCGAGCAGGAGAAATCGCTAACCTGGACGGACCTGCGCGTGGCCGCCAAAGAAAGCCGCGTCCTGATTGTGGCCCAGCATTTTATGCTGCGGGATGAAAATTTTTTTCTGCGCGCCTTTGAAGATTATGCCGACCCGCTGGACGTCTCCCGCGTCCCCACACCGCCCCAGGTGGAGCAGCGTTTTGACCGCATCGACAAAATGATCGGCAGACTGGCCGACCGCGACCGCGCCGCCGGCGTTTCCAGCTATATGATTGCGCTGCCCAACCGCGTGGAATCCGCCTTGATCAGCAAGGACATCAAACTTCCGAATATGGACGCCTACGTCTTTCCTGCTCGCATGGGGGAGATTGCTAAAAAGCATGGCATGGGATACATCGACATTGTGCCCGAACTAAAGAAGACACCAAACGCGGAGCTGCTGTTCTATGCGGTTGACGGTCACCCTGCCAGCGGGGCGCATGCGCTGATGGCGCGCGCCGTCGTCAACTATTTCGCCCATCAGCCCCCGCTGCGGTAATGCCAAGTTCTTCGTTCCAATTTCTTGAATTCGCGCTGGCTGTCGTGGTGATCTATCAGCTTTTCAATGCGCCGCTGTGGCGTCAGATTGTGCTGCTCGCCGCCAGTTGCTGGTTTCTGGGCACATTCACGCAAGACTACCGCGCCTTACTGCCATTGGCCGCGTTCCTGGCCTTCGGCTATCTGGGTTTGCATCTGGTGAAGAGGCGGCCGGCGCGCGCCTTTACGCTGGTGCTGGCATCCACTATCCTGATCTTCGTCTGGCTAAAAAGATACAGTCTGGTGCCAGCCTCGGCCTTCCTGCCATTTCCTTATTTGACGGTGGGCTTGTCCTATATCCTGTTTCGGATTCTCCATCTGCTGATCGACACCCACGAAGGCCTTGTCGAAGATCGCATCAATCCGCTGCAATATCTGGTCTACACCATCAATTTCACCACGCTGGTTTCCGGCCCCATTCAAAAGTATCCGGAGTTCATCGGCATGGTCACGAAGCCCGGCGGCACGCGCCCTGGCGTGGCTGCCATCGGAATAGCGCTGGAAAGGATTGTGGTCGGATTTTTCAAAACAAACGCGCTGGCGCTGCTGCTTTCGAACGCGCAGCACAGCGCCTTGGCCCAGTTTATCCGGGGCGGCAGTGAGCATCTGATTTCCGGAGTTCTTGCCTTTGTTACTTACCCGCTCTTCCTCTATTGCAATTTTTCCGGTTATATCGACATCGTCATCGGCATCGGCGGACTGCTGGGCATCACGCTGCCGGAGAATTTCAACCGGCCTTTTTCATCCGACAGCTTTATCGGCTTCTGGAGCCGCTGGCATATCACGCTGTCCGATTGGCTGAAGACTTATGTCTATACGCCGCTGCTGATGACACTGATGCGGCGTTATCCAGCGGCGTCGCTCGAGCCTGTCTGGGGGGTGTTCGCCTTCTTTGTCACGTTTTTTCTGATTGGCGTATGGCACGGACAAACCGCCGCCTTCCTGTTTTTTGGTTTTCTGCAAGGGCTGGGCGTCAGCATGAACAAGCTTTACCAGATTGTGATGGCAAACTGGCTGGGGCGCAAACGCTACAAAACGCTCTCCGCGGACCCGTTTTACGTGACCATGGCGCGCGGGCTCACCTTCACATGGTTTACCTTTACGCTGCTCTGGTTCTGGTCGTCTTGGGCGCGGATTGGCGGATTATTCAGCGCGTTGGGATGGACGGGTGCCATTCAGACCTGGCTGATTATATTCGCCGGCGCGACAATCATTCTGCTGGTCTTTGAAGGTTTGCGGGAAGCGCTTCTGGCCATCCGCTGGCAGGGAATCCCGTTTCTTCACTCGCGTTACTGGCGCACCGCCTGGGATACCGGCCTGGTCGTCATAACGCTGGCTGTCATTCTGCTGTCGAATCAGCCTGCTCCGGAGATTGTTTACAAGACGTTTTAATTCGGCAAGTAACTTTTCAGCGGGTTGAATACGGTCTTGGCAAAAGACGTGGCGGTCCGCAGCGCCTGGTCTGTGTTTCCGCCATTCACCCCCACCACTATTCGCACCAGAGCCGTATCGCTGCGGTTATAACGGATGGCATCGGCAACCGTGTAGATTTTAGCCGAGTATTCGCTCGCGATCACCCGGTCGCGCGACTGATACCAGTACAGAACCACGCTCTGGTTGTCTCCCCGCGCCACCACGTAACGGTTGACCGTGATGGGCGAAGACCGGACCGGTATATCGATATCCACTGTGCCGCCCTGCGTCTGCGACCAGCCGCTGCCGGGCAGGCAATTCTTGGGCGAATGCGGCGCTTTGCCCGTGCGCTGCGTTTCAAAATAAGCGACAAAGAGAGTCGCGTACTGCCCGGTCTGGCGGTCCACATATACACGCGACAGAATATCGTCGGCCTTCAGAACGTCCAGTGTCTCCTTGTCCAGTTCCGTCTCTTCGAGCATCTGCCACGGGGTGTTGGCAATGGAAAAGCCCGCCAGCGGAGCACGCGGCGGAATATTTTCACTGCGCGAAAAACCGTAGAACGTTCCGGCCTGGACCAGCAGGACCAGCGACAGCAGGCGCGCGCTTTTCGAAGCCAGAAAATTAGCCATTTCTTCTATGATGCCGCACGCTTGCCGAACTTCTTCGCGGCAAAGTTCAAAATGCGATGAGTGCCGACTAAAGCCGCCAGTGCCACGATAAAAACGATATAGCCTTCCGTCTCATGGTAAGCGCCGGAGGCAAGCTTGGTGTTGATTTCGGAAAGCAACCCGGTCACGGCCACCCGGATACCATTCGCGCAAATCGCAATGGGAATGGTGGCCGCCAGTAAAGCCCAGCGCATCCATACTTTTTTGTCCGTGAAATAGGTATAAACCAGCGACAGGAACAGCAGCGAAAGCAGCGACCGTATACCGCTGCACGCGTCCACAATATCCAGCGTCTGGCTGGGCAGCCGCAACGTGTTGCCTTCGCGCAGCACCGGTATCCCCATCGCGGTGATCAGAATTTCGCCCAGTTGGCTGGCCAGCATCTGGAGCCGCAAAGTCAGCGCGGAGTAAATGATGGCCGGAATCGGAATCATGAACAGCAGAAGCGCCAGCGGGAAGCTCAGAATTTTGATCCATTGCGTGCCGCAAAGAAAAAGGACAGTGCCCACTAAAGCAATGACAAAAGAAAGCCGGGCGGTGAATAGTTCGACGCCGAGCGTGGCAATCACGGAGAGCAACCCGCCGAAAACGACAATGGCCAGTCCCCACCAATTGGTCTTGGTAGGCGTAGCCGCCAGTTGCGCGCGCCTTTCCCAAACAATGTACCCGGCCACCAGCGGGACAAAAAACCCGTGGCCCATGTTCTCATCGTTGGCCCACTGATTGGCCATGCGGTACAGAATCGGCGCGTAGCAGGCAATGAGAAGGGCGCCGAACCACACTATCGACAGCCAGTCGATGCGCGCACCGGAGGAGGGTTGTCGCACTTTCACTAGTGGAGTTGTGGCCATTCTGTTCCCGTCCTCTCACCTTGCGGCGCACCGGACTCTCTTAGTAAATCACAGGTTGATACTGTGGAAGGCAGTGGTGGAAATTCGACGCCGATGGCTGCCGGCCGTATCGCAATGGGCAATTTCGCTAGGCCTTTTCTCAATCTTTGTGACCGGAGCCCCGCTGGCCCGCGGCCAGGAGTTCTTCCCATTGAAGGACGTCCATCCGGGCCTCCACGGAATCGGCAAGACAGTCTTCCAGGGCGATCAGATCCAGGAGTTCCAGGTCGAGATCCTCGGAGTCCTGGAGAATTTCGGACCCAAACAGCCGGTTATTCTCGCCAGATTGAGCGGCGGACCGCTGGCTGAGACTGGTATTTTGCAGGGCATGAGCGGCAGCCCCGTCTATATCGACGGCAAGCTGCTCGGTGCGGTGGCTCTCGGTTTTCCGTTCTCCAAGGAGCCCATCTGCGGCATTCAGCCGATTGAAGCTATGATCTCCGGCGCCACCCTTGGGCCACTTTCGGCTCGTTCCGATTCCAGTCTTGAATCCAGTATTCAAATGGTCTCCTCCAGTTCGTTTAGCAATCTGACAGACATCTTGACTCCGCTTTCCTTGAATGGTTTTACGGCGAAAACCATGACCGCCTACGATGCCTCCATGCGCCGCATGGGGTTCATTTCCCAACCACTCAGTTCCCAAACCTTAGTGCCAAACAGCGCGCAAAAGTCTCTGAAAGGCATCAATCTGCAGCCCGGTTCGCTGCAGCCCGGTTCGCTGCAGCCCGGTTCGCTGCAGCCCGGTTCAATGATCAGCGTCGGTCTGGTCACGGGCGACTGGAATATGACCGCCGACGGGACCGTCACCTACATCGATGGAAACCATATTTACGCCTTTGGGCACCGGCTGCTGGGCCTTGGGCCAACTGAAATACCGCTGGCGTACTCCGATGTCATCGCCTGCATACCAAGCACAAACTCGTCTTTCAAACTATCCGCGCCGCGCCAATGGATTGGGTCGATTCTGAGCGACCGCTCCACCGCCATCGCCGGCGAACTGGGCCGCACCGCTCACACAATCCCTGTGGAAATTGCCGTTCAATCCGGCTCAACCGGCGCGCATTCCTATCATGTGCAAGTTGTGAACGACCGGCTGCTGACGCCCTTTCTCACCCAGGCAGTCCTTTTCTCCACGCTCGACGCCACTGAGAGAGCTATCGGCACAGGCACTCTGAAACTGCAGGGCGAAGTTCACTTTGAAGGAAATTTGCCGCCGCTGGTGCTGCATGACATGTTCGTCAGCGACAGCGGACTCACCCAGCAGGCAGCCTCGGACGCCGTGGTCACCCTGGCATTCGTGCTGGGCGGC
>Ga0116230_10006590_pt1 | contig 11446 bp, 8 predicted proteins | sample S1TSphfallax_3_FD_88678 | JGI IMG/M metagenome (GOLD analysis project Ga0116230, IMG submission 88678) | Host-associated microbial communities from peat moss isolated from Minnesota, USA - S1T2_Fd - Sphagnum fallax MG | ecosystem: Host-associated > Plants > Peat moss > Unclassified | place: USA...
TGCACATATTCAACCAGCACCAAGAGACACATGCTTGTTTTGAAGTCAAATCTTTGATCTCCTGAAACTCCCATATTAGATCAGTGCAAGTCTTCCACAACTAGACTTCTTCTTCTTCTTCAAATTTCAGACTTGTAGCATTCGTTCATTCATTCATTCATTCATAGGGTATGGAACTATGGACATTTTGGAGACTCTGACATATCTGGGGATGTGCCTTGTGTCCTAATGGACATGAACATGATGATTTCTGCTGGCTTCTAAATTTTGGGTGATTGGTTCTAGAACTAATATTATTGTGAATTCAATCTCTTCTAGTATAAGTTGTATATTGATCCTGCTTCTTTCCTTTCAGGTTGCTTCTTGTGAAGTGTAAGGAGATGGATAATTTGACTAGTGGCCAAGTGCAATATGAGGAGCGGACACATAATGATGATGATGAGCAGCGGCTGCCTGTTGATCATGAGCCTGCTGCTTCGACCATTGACGTCGTTGACAAGTTCAATATAGGCTTTACTCCGCTGGATCTTCGAGGTCGACCATTGCTGGACCTGTCCAACACTGGAGGTTGGCGAGCAGCTTCGTTCATTTTTGGTAGGTATTATTACGCTAAACTCATTTTATGGTGGAAATTCCATTTTCAAAAATGCCTTGGAAGTTTTTTTTCCTATGATATCTGTTGAGTATCTCGGGAAAGAAATTTGACACAAGTCTTTATGCTTGATAAATACGTGTGCCAAGGGCTTTACTGGAATTGGACCCTTGCTCAGCTCCGCTTTCACACAGGTCCTTATTTTGGTAAAGCCAGTGGCATTGGGTTTAAATCTACACATCAAATTGGCAGCATTCATGGTGCCTTTGTATCACATGTTTCAGATTCTTATCATTTGTGTCGAATTGTGGAAGTCCTGGAGAAATAATAGAGTTACCCGTAAAGTCACCCTGTCTTTGGGCCTGCTTTCACTTCCTATCCCCTCTTTCAGTGGTATCCGCCAAGTAATGAAATTTTATTAAATCTCAGTATGAAATGCTGAAACTCAGCATTTCATGGGCAAGGTTCGAGAGTAATTATAGTAGTTGTACTAGTAGGAGCAGTGAAAATATATGTAGCAGCTGTGCAGGTGCTCAGTGAAAACGAAAGACAAGATGAAACTGAGTTTACCACCAAAATTGATGGTTTTCTTGAGTTTACCCAGCTTGAATGCTAATGTACTTCTTGCATGGTTTTTTTTTAATCTCACCCAGAGGTAAGACCCAACTCAGAGGTGCTGTGTTTTCCTTACTTTACTACGGATAACTCTAATATTTGATTCTTTCTTATAACTGCAGGCAACGAGATTGCAAATAATATGGTTGCCACTGGAATTTTCTCAAGCATGCTGTTTTATTTGTATTATGAAATGCACATCAGCCTTCCAAAAGCAAACGTGATTATGAATGATTGGCTGGGGACAACTGGTCTTATACCCTTGTTTAGTGGCTTCATTGCTGATGCTTATCTAGGCCGCTATTACACTATTTGCCTGTTCTCAGTGATATATGTGCTGGTAACTCCACAACTTCATCCAATGCAATCTAGTCAATAATTTGGAATCCATACAAATTGCAACTTATAACATCCAATGATGGTCATGGCATTTGAACCTTGGGGAAGTCAAGGTTTGTATATTTTATGAAACATGTCACATAAATGAGGAAAGGGTATTTTTGGTATGCTATGAAATAATGATATATTTAAAAAATATTTTAGATATATTCTCATAATCAATTTTTTAAAACATCTTATTTATATTTAAATAAATCATAAATTTTACTTTAAAAAATTTAATTGCACCCCCCCCCCCTTTTTTTTGGCACATTATTTGAAAATAAATGGATGTAATTTCCCTTGGCATTGAACTACCTATATGATTATTTCATGTAGACTAAAAAACTGAAAGTTTCTAAGTGTGAGTGAATCGTGATTGATTTTGGAGGAGTTGAATTGGGATGTTCATTGTGCAGGGCTTGCTACTTTTACCCATCGCCTCAAGTGTGGCGGGTTTAAAGCCTTCGAGCTCCGGATGTGGAGTTGCTGCACTTTATTTGGGCACATGTACACAAGCATCAACAACACAAATGTTTGTCCTCTACTTATCATTATACACAATTGCACTGGGGATGGGAGGAATCCGACCATGTCTTTCCACATTTGGAGCTGACCAATTTGACATGGAGAACCCCAAAGAGAAGGTCCAGCTCGCCCGCTTCTTCAATTGGTACTACCTTGCGTTCGTCTCGGGTTCTATCTTTTCAGCCACACTAGTGGTTTACTTATACACCTCTGTCAGCTGGGCTTGGGCATTTGGGTGCATGACCATAGCCATGGCACTTGCAAGTCTTCTATTCTTACTCGGTACTCCCTTGTATCGCCACCACCTGCCTAGTGGCAGTCCCTTGACTCGTCTTCTACAAGTGGTGGTTGCAGCCACTCGTAAATGGAGAGCGCAGGTGCCTGATGATGAGAGCTTGCTCTATGAAGTTCATGATAAAGAGTCTGCTATTGTGGGAAGCCGTAGAGTACTTCATGTACATGACCTACGGTATAGAGTTCTTCATACCTTCATATACCCATGCATTTTATTTTTTTTCAACCTTTGTTTTGTATTATACAAAATAATGATGATGAAAATCAGTGAATCTTTAAACCCTAAATCCTAAACCTAGTAAGTTTCCTAAGATACTTGGTGATGCAGCTTTTTTGACAAAGCAGCAGTGCAAATTGAAGAAGAAGAAAAGTCTACTTCAGTGCAAGCTCCCAATCCATGGAAACTCTGCACAGTAACCCAGGTTGGCAACAAGCTCTCTGCATCATCCATTATTGCAACAATATTTCTGAACATGATTTATTTGTCTTGCAAAAGTAGCTTACCTTAGCTTAGATTAAAGCTCTAGACTTTTTGTCCTCCATGGTATCAGGTGTGACAAAAGCGAAGCTTGAAAATTTTCTCCACATAAGCTCTTGAGCTTGCTACCCTACATACGGTTATTAAACGATCATGATCGGAAAATGTTCAACATATTATGCTCTCAAAGCTTGCTACCCTGCATACGGTTATGAATCGGTCATGATCGGAATGTTCAACATATATGCTCTCTCGAGCTTGCTAACCTTGCAATGTGGGTTATTAAACGGTGTTGATCGGGATGTGACATTCAATGGGGCAGGTGGAGGAGCTGAAGGCCATAGTGCGGCTCATACCCACATGGTCATGTACGATTATTGTCACAACATTGGCTTTTCAATTCCTAGTTGTTTCGGCCGGACAAACATTGACGATGGACAGGCATATTGGGAGTTTCGTAGTTCCGCCGCAATCCTTCGGCGTCGGCTTTGGTCTGCTCATCATATGTGGTTTAGTCACCTACGATCTAGTCATGGTTCCACTCATGAGGCACTATACACATAATCCACGTGGTATATCAATCCTCCAAAGAATCGGCGTCGGGATTTTTCTCTCCATTTTATCGGGGGTGGCTTCTGGCGTTATCGAGAGACAACGCCGCAAGGTAAGAATTTCTAAAGGGAAAACACACCAAAAAAAAAGGACTAAACTTTACACTTAGTAGCTAGTAGTATCATTATGATCAGGTTTATAATTGATCATCTACGAATCTGAAATTTTCCCATTAATCAAGAATCTGAAGTTTACATGTGAAATTTTCCTTTTTAGTAATCTTTTTTTTTCCTTCTTCCTCTTGCAAAAAGCTTTCATGGAAGACCAACACTGCTGAAAACCCAAATGCCACGGTACCTATGCCCGTATGGTGGCTCTTGATACCCCTTACGTTAGCCGGGCTGGCCGACACTACAGTCACAATCGGGCAGCTCGACTTATTCTACCAGGAAGTGCCCGATAGCATCCGCAGCTTGGGAGCCGGTTTTGTCGCCGCAGCGGGTGGCATAGGCGCATTCCTTGGTAGCCTTCTACTCAGCGTGACGAACCGAATCACGAGCAGAAACGGAAAGAACCCATGGGTTGATCATATAATCAGCGTCGGGCATGCAGATTACTACATCTGGTTACTGGCGATTTTGGCTGCGATCGACTTGCTTGTTTTTCTTTACTTTGCACACATTTATAAGTACAAAATACAGACCGAGAGCCATATGCGCAGCTCTCTGGTAACAAGAGCTGCAACTATCGCTAAGAATAATAATAATCATGAACTACAGAACTTAGCAACCACCCACCAAAGTGAACCAGGACCCACCATATCTAGGAAAGAGCTGTACCTGCCTAAGTGAGACCTCTCAAGTGACGATCTCTTGCACTACATATTTGCTTTTGCTGTGGGGTGAGTATGTTGAAGAGGAAGGTCCTAGTGATCATATTATGTGGAACTCAAGATATTGAAATCAGAATGATCTTCTGATCCCTGAAGGTGTTTAGCTCAATCCCAAGTAGAGAAATTTTAGGAAACCACCTGATGCAACACATTTCATTACTCTGTAGCATATGGTTGCTTTGTTTTATGATTTATTAAGTTGAGGTTGTGTGTGTTTGTTTGTGTACCTCCCTTTTTTAGTGACACCATGATCCCATTGGAAGCTTGTTAAATCCCTTGGGTTGGGTTGTTGTATGGTTATGTACTATATACATCTTTTGCAAAATGTTTTGAGTACATGTAATGTTATTTTATTTTATTTTGTGATCTCAAAGTTTTTTTTTTTTTTCTTGTTTTGATGCAAATTAATAATGAGGAATTATTACATGTTACACATTGTATCATACTATTTTATTTTTTTAAAGTAGAAACTTATCTACTTGAACATGACATGTTATTGACATGTGAATGAATGTGTGTTGTTTAATTAGATCCCATGTTGTTGATATGGTTCAAAAGATTTGTTAACAAAAAAACAACAAATGTCAATACAAAAGGTGAGAATGGAGAGAGATGCCTTTGTATTTAACATGTGAAAGCAACCTTAATGGAGTTATTTCAATAGTATATGCATGGCTCTCAATCTCCTATTTATTTGTTGTTTGTTCCATAAATCATAAATTGTATGACTTTGTGTGACTTTTTACAATTATATAAATTCTATGTGAAAATTCTATGCACAAAGGGCAAATGTGAAAGCATGCTATGAATTTGGCAAATGATTCATTGAAAATTATGTGTTTTAAATACCAAAAAATATGAAAGTTGATGACATAATTAAGGTATAAAAATTGTGTAGGATTGTGTTTGTCTCACATAATTTGTAATTTGTGATTTGTGATGGAGCATTTTTTGTCGTGAGTTTTCTATGTTTGGGCATGCACACATTTTCTTCCTTTGATTATGGTTTGCATTCACTTAAAGTGCTATATTTTAACCATAAATATTTCATTCGTGTTTATTTTAGTCATAATTAATGTTGACATAATTAGTTTACCATAAAATATTTATTCATTGGTTAGTTTAGCCATATTTAATTGTTCCATCAATATTTAAACCATTTTGATTTCATCCATAGTTGTTTCATTCATGTTTATTTTAGCCATAATTAATTTTTACATAGTTGGTTTTGGCATAAAATATTTATTCATTAATTAGTTTAACCATATTAATTTTATTAATATTTAGTTTAGCCAAATTTATTTACTCATGGTTAGTCTAAAAATTTCTAATTTAGCCATGGTTAATTTTGTCATAAACATTTCATTCATGTTATTTTTAGCCATAATTATTTTTTGCATAATTGGTTTGTGCATAAAATATTTATTCGCTAGTTAGTTCACCATATTGATTTTATTATTGGTTAGTTTAACCAAATTTATTTACTCATGATTAGTTTAACAATTTATAGTTTAGCCATGGTTAATTTTTCCATAAATATTTTAACCATTTTTATTTAAACCATAATTATTTCATTTATCTTTATTTTAGTCGTTTTAATTTATACATAGTTGGTTTAGCCATAAAATATTTATTCATTGGTTAATTTAGTCATATTAACTTTATTCAAGGTTAATTTAACCATGGTTGGTTTAACCATAAATTATTTATTCTTTAGTTAGTTTGACAACATTTATTTTACTCATGGTTAGTTCAATCATTTATAGTTTAGTCACAAATGTTTTATTCATTGGTTAGTTTGGCCTTATTTATTTTATTCGTGGTTAGTTTTCCATAATTATTTTAAAATCTTGGTTGGTTCAGCCATTATTAATTTAATAATCATTAAATTTTCCATAATTACTTTAGTTGTGGTTGATTTAAACATTATTTTATCAATCATTTTTTGTGTCATTATTAAATTTTCCTAGGTTAAATTAGCCACCTATTTAACTTATGTAATGTAAGTATGTGGCTAAATAATTTAAATACAAGTAGCTTTTATGTAGGTGCATTTATTTATACATATCCTACCTATCCTCCACCTATTTATTTGTATTTTAACCTATAGGTAACCTAGTTATATAGGCTAAGGTAAACCATTTATATACCCATGATAAATTATTAGTTGGTTAATTAGTTATTTACCTAAAATACACTAATGAATGTGTAATTATATAATTACTTATTAATTATTACAAATACATTTTTTATAATATATAATGAATTAAGTCAAATTTGCAAAGATTGGTTACAATTTGGCTGTAATTATTAATTATAACTAAATAACTAGACATTAATTATTATTAATTTTGATTTTAACTTAATTAACATAATATTTACCTACCTCTTTATTTATTTATTTACTTAATTTATGTATATTACATAGTTATTTGATTGTTTATTGATTACATACCCTTTATCCTTATGCCCAAAGTAGTTATTTGCGCCCTTGATCAATAATGTGTTAAAAAATTCCAACATTACATTGAGCATTGGTGCTTCCCACCCCATCAAAAACAAAAGGAACAAACCTTGCTTTAGAAGCCCAATCTTTTTCTACATCAATATCATTCTAGTTCTCCATCCGCTTTATATGTTTGTCATAGTTCCATTTCGTCTATGTCAACATGAAACGTTTAGGATCCAAAATTTTAATACCTTTTTCCATAAGTGTAGCTATCTCCAAGATTGCACATCTTCTCTTCGCTACCGCTTCTTCTTCACGTTACTCCATCTCCATTAGCCTTCACTGTGCTTCTACCATTGTTTACACCTTTGTGGTTTATTGTACTTTCAACTGCATTTTGTGAATAGTTATTATTATTGCACAACAATGTTCTCCTCCCTTGTGTCCTTCTGCACTATTTGTGCCTCCACAAAATGATGTTTTTCAACTTCTTCTTCCTCTGATTCTTCAATGCACACCGGATCTATTAATGTAATTCTTGGTCCTATCTATTCTCTTGCACGCCAACATTGTTTGCTTCTGCACAAAAATTCAGCTATAGATGTTCCAGTTGTTTTTATGTCTTGAATTATCATATGCACAAGTTGTATCTTCTCATTATACACCTTCCCTTTTGCACATGCTGAAGAAGATGATGAATGTGGCAACGACTTTATAACCAATGGCTGAATACTCAACATTATTGAAAATGTCTTTATAAAATAGTAGTATTTTATCACAAGGTTCCTTGTTTTTTTAAAACATTTGGGGAAAAAAAAATTGTTTTGGGTCAATGTAGCTAGATGTTTATTCCTAGCTAATATAGGTAGACTATTAAAGGGGTTTTTAAAATAGGTTTTAGGAAGAGGTTGTCATCTATTACTAAATCGTTCTTGAGGTGTTTTTTGGTGAAACTACAACATAAAATTCAAACAAAAACTAATTAACCAAAACCTGTTCCTTTCATCTGAAACAAAATGTTGAAATTTAAAACATTTAGGACATTGTAACTTTAATGTAATATTTGATACACCATCAATCTAAAAGTGTAGTTATTGAATGAAAAGATAAAACAAAAATGCATTTGAATGTGAATCATGCACTATTAAATAATAACATGCACAAAGGAAATTCAAAGCTTCCAAAACCTTAGTGTGATACATAGTGATCATCCATTGAGAGTCATGTGATTTACAGTTAACATGCAATTGATTTTTCCAAAATATCAAATCTTTAAATAATGTAGAATTTGAAATCAAAAGTCAAACTTTGAACATGTTTCAAATATAGAAGAAGTGAAAAAACATTATAATTAAAAAATGCGTGATTAATCTACATGGTTTTTGAAGCCTTGCCTATTTCAACTTACACCTAATTTGCAAACATTGGTGTATTGTTCACAAATTAGATCATTTTTTTTCTTCCCTTTTTTTGTACTTTTTTTTCTTTCCTTTTTCTTTCTTGTAAAACTTTTATGGCAACAAATCATTCATCCTCCCATGCCTTTAATTCAAATAACAACAGACATTAAGAGAAAGTTGCAACCGTTAATATTCATGAGATATCAAAAACACACTTGACTTAATAAATTCATAATATTTAGAAAGTTGCTTAAATAAAATTGATTAATGTATTATAAAGAAGCTTCAACACATGTTAATGAATTTTGAATATTTCATGTCAAGAGTAAAATATTCAAGAATATTTTCAAAGACTATGTATTTTCCTTTTAAAATAAATGTGAAAATAATTTTTTTTATAGATAATACAATTAATAAAAAAAATTCTACATACTATATTTATAAATGAATATAATTTTAAAATGTACATTAAATTATGCAATAAGCAAGATGGATTTTTTTTTAATATTCATATTTGCATAAGGGATAAGGATCGCCAAATGAATTTAAAAAGACATACAAACTATTTAATCTCATCAAATTATGTTTGATTTATGGTAACATTTTCATCTTCTATCCTCTTTGCAATGTCGATAACAAAACTAAAGGTTTCCATAAGTGGCAAGGGTATTAAATTCATATAATAGGAAATCAATATTTTTTGTATTGTTAATTTATTAGGATTAACCATCAAGCAAATGACATTTGTAATGAAAACAACATTGGTTATCTGCCCATATCATTAATAATGTTTCAAATTACATCTTTAGTTAATGAATATCCAAAAAAAAAGTAATGAAAAGATCACAAATTTAATTCATCATGAATACATCAAGGATCATTTTTATTCAGTAAAAAATTCTTGCAAAGGTTTAAGTTCTATATATTCATGATAAAAAAAATTGGATTGTACAACATGCCATTATTCCAATAGATTATTAATAACCATTGATTTGTCACAAGATATGCATGAAGTTATTTTAGTTTATTTATTCATAATATGTATGCAATCTTGTAACAATGATCAAACAACATTTTGCATGTATAACATTTTGTAAACATTCATAAATCTTCATTCAATTTTGTTGAAGATTGATATTAGAAGACAATAAAATGTTAAATATGCATTTGAAAATAAAATAAAATAACATGTATATATTTCTAGTCATTATTTGATCATTTTTCTTCTATATTAAATTGCATCTTCAATTTGTTTCATCTTGTTTAAATAATTTGTTAAATATGTAGGCTTTAATTCTTTATGTGTTTTTTTCTCTTTTGAAAGATAAATACATTTCTCATTTAAAACATGCTTGTAAATGCATAAATGGTTTGTTATCATATGGGTTGTGTTACATAGTACTGATGTGATGCATAAATCTTAGTCAAATTATCAAAACACATATCAAAATATGTTTTTAACCAAAAAGAGAAGTACATAGGAAAAACATTGAAAAGAATATTACATCTTTCTATTTTAGGTTCACTAAATCTTTCAATTGTCTCTTTTCACATAAAAACACACATAATGAGATGAACATCATGACATCATAAGAATGTAAATTTCATAAGAATGAAAATCAATTGCATTATAAAAGTGTGTAAATAATGCCTTTGAAAATAAAAAATTTGAATGTCTTAAATTTACTTCATTTCCAAAAACCAAATATGACATTTTTAAATTACATGTTTTCACAAAATCTATGGTATATTTTAAGGCTTCCATTTTATTTTTTGGTTTGGACAATGTTTTAATCTACTTGCATCTACTTTTATGAAATAAGACATTTACTTGCACCTACTTTCATTCACAATAATCTTACTTAACTATTGATTAAATATGTTATCATATTTTTCCCATAAAATCAATAACTATATTAACTTCAATCTTTCTACCCAACCAAATTATATGTTTGATAATTTCATGATATATTTTAAGTTACTTGTAATTCAACCTAGAAAAATACATTAATTATTTGACTATGCTTTCACTCGTCTAGTGGAAATGATGAGGAACATAGGGAATTGAATGGTTGGTGAATAGCACCCAATATCAAGGATAGATGTTAGTCGGGAGTGCATGATGGAAATTTAAGGAAATTTGAGAGACCCATATTGTTCAATATTGGGGACTCCAAGGAATTTGGGGTTGGTGTCATATGAAACTTGGGAGATAATAGATACATACATCCACAGAATGCCTTGTGAATTTGCTTGGTGATGATTATGGGGGATGTTAAAAGCCTATTGTAGAATTAAAAAAATCTTTGATACAAAAAAAGGACCATGATAATCACATAGAGATGTTAGAAATAATCTAATCTACCAGATCATATGAACTTCATATTGTGGTATGAATCATGTTAGGTTAAAGTGTTTGTTGGACTTGTACAATTGTTATGGAAGTGCTGATGTAAAACATTTGTGCATTTTGCATTTGTTCTATGTGCATTTTCATCATGATTGTGTACATAATGTTATGAATGGTTTGCCATTTGTTAAAGAATAGGATTAATGATGATTGTACAACCTTGTTTTTTTTTGTTACATTGGTCTTTGAATTAGTGGGTATTTTTTTTTGAATTATTTTTGCAACATTTGTACCCTATAAGTCTTGTGTTAAGAAAATTCTAAATTTGGACCTAATAGTTCTTCTAAAGTCTAAGAATAGGCCAACATTGGTTATTACTATAATTGGTTGGTTATTGTTATATTTTTCCATAATTGGTTAAATAGTTTATTTTATATTTTTGGACCACACAAGGTATAAATTAAACCTTGTTGGTTATCAATTTCATTGTTTGAATAATACCACAAATACTAATTTACTTGGTTATTTTTAGTAACATCCATTGATTATGTGTAAGGGTTAGTTCTCAAATACCCACCTTGAGAATCGTTGGTTATACTTGGCTTGACTATAAGGGCTTTTAGAAAATCCATTTAAATTATTTTCTATCATAACATGTTTAGGTTTCTAAGATTGATAACCTATTTGGATGAAATTGCAATCATCTTTGTTAGTTGTCAAAATTTGTAATTTCAATACCAACCCATAAGGGTGTTATTAGTGCATGGAATGCGATGTAATTAGGTGGGTGTCGTGATGTGTAGTGTCCTGACATACAATGTCGTAAGGGTGTGAATCCGTAGGAAACTCTACTAAACAAACAGACTAAAACCAATTAAAGCTAGAAACTAATCAACTAAAAAGAGATGCATGCACACA
>Ga0116230_10006591_pt1 | contig 11445 bp, 10 predicted proteins | sample S1TSphfallax_3_FD_88678 | JGI IMG/M metagenome (GOLD analysis project Ga0116230, IMG submission 88678) | Host-associated microbial communities from peat moss isolated from Minnesota, USA - S1T2_Fd - Sphagnum fallax MG | ecosystem: Host-associated > Plants > Peat moss > Unclassified | place...
AATTCGCATGGATGATCGCCATACGAACGGGTGGGTTGACGATGGTGTCGTCGCAACCCCGTCCGAGGAAAGTTTGCATCGATTCCGTGCTAGCCGCTTACCCCCGCAGCGACTTTACCGCGTGCATTCCGGGGTCGATACCCGGCGGGCGGGGCAGGCGTATTTCGTGATGGACCTGCAAGGAGCTACGCAGAATCGCGTACGTCATAACAACCTGGATACTGATTGTCGGAGGCGAAGCAGTTAGTCGGCCTCGAACTGTGGCGATAATCGTCGCGCCGCGGTCAACGCGGCGACGCGCGTCTTGACATTTAGTTTGCGGTAAATATGCCTCAAGTGAAATTTCACGGTGTTCTCTGACAAGCCCAAGAGGCGGCCAATCTCCTTATTTGAGCGCCCTCGGCAAAGCTCACGTAGCACATCGGACTGCCGGTCGCTGATCGGTTGTTTCGTAGAGCCTGGGGTGCTGTTGAGTTCGCGCTTTACGCGCATTAGAAATGCACGTTGGGCACTTTCCGGTGGCAATTCATCCTGATCGTTGGATGCTTCATGAATTAGCGGTCTAACGGCAGGCCCTAGCTCGAAGAACAAACGCAGGTGGCCCACGGATTCGGCGAACTCAATGGTTCGACGGAAAGTCTGCACGGCGAGCTTCGTCTGTCCCTGCCCCTGCAACGCAAGTGCCATCAGCGCATCGAGCACAGCGACGTGCGGGCGACGCCCTTGGAGGCGGCACAGCTCCGACTCCGCTCGAGCCAATTGTATGGCTCGTGATTGATGACCATACACCAGGGCTTGGCGAATATGGGCTATCGTCCACGCATACCGAGCTCGCCAGTGCCACGAACGATCACTTTCCGCGTTCGTTGCCGGCGACTTTGTCCCGTCGTCGTAAGCGAGAAGGGCGGCCGCGGAGTTCGCCTCATGTTCGAGTTGCCAGGCGTCAACGACATGCTCGAGTTCGGGGAGATTCCATTCTGCTGCGTACTTTCGGACACGCCGCAAGGCGGTGAGGCCGCCTTGCTGACCCCGCTCGGCGAATGCAATCCTTACCATGGCTTCGTACGCCAAGAGTAATATATCGAACCAGCCATCCTGACGTTCAATCACACCAAGAGAGACGTCGATCAGCGCGCCTGCCGCGGTAAGCTCGTTGCGATCATAGAGTAAACGAGCAAGTAGACAATCCGCCACCGCCTTTAGCAATGTGTCTTTGCCCAAATTGTCCTCGGCCAGTACCAAAGACTCGCGCAGTAGCGTCTCTGCGGCGTCCCAGTGACCTTTGTAGTAGTGGATCGTGGCCACATGGAATAAACAGTAAGTCGTCCCGACGACGCAGTCAGCGACGCGCATATTCTGGAGCGCCTCACGGCTGTATCTCTCCGCAGCGGAAAACTTGGCGATCGCGATTGCACAAACGGCACAAATGGCCTGCGAAGTACCCAAGGTGATATAGTCTTTCGGATCAAGTGTCGCATTGAATTGCTCGAGTTGTCGCAGCTGCTCGTGGTTACGCTCCTCATCGAGATAACACTCGAATAGGGCCTGGACGATCGTGTAGGCGCGCTGTTCGCTTGCCCCCAGCGTGTTGCGGTTAGAGCGAATAGCAGTGAGAGAACGGTTGGCGGCCGACCAGTCACCGTGCTTGAGATCAAGATAGGCGCGCAAGGCGAGAAGCAGGGGTTGCTGTTCGATAGCCGCGCGGGGGAATAACGCCAGTAAATTGGCAACAAACCCTACCCCTTGCGTCATGATCAGTTGCCAACTGCCCGCTTGGTCAACCAATTGAACTGCCAGTGATAAGTGGTCACCTTGCAAAGCGTGCCGCACCGCATCCAGTAAGTGGCCGTTGAGGTATAGCCAGTTGGCCGCGCGCGCATGTAAAGCTCGGACCCGAGCCGGATTAACGATCTGCAGCCGGTGACGTAAGAAATCGCCGAATAGGGCATGAAACCGTAACCATTTGCGTTCCCGGTCAAGTGGAATGAGCACGGCATCAAGGTGGTGCAAGCGATCGAGTATTGCATCGCTAGCTCCGGTATTGCGTACTTCGTCAATTAGCGAGGCGGAAAACTGGTCGCAAACGGCGGCGTCCATCAGGAATTCCTGCAACTCTGCCGGTAGGTCTTGGAGCAATTGCTCGCTCAAGTAGTTGGCGATGTCTTCATTGTGACCGAGATATTCCAGCATTGGTTGCTCTCGGTCCGCGTGGCGCTGCATCCAGATGCGCACGAGCTGTGAGATAACGGCCCAACCTTCCGTTCGGCGGTAGAGCGCGGAATGTTCGTCCGGCGTCATGAGTCCTTGAAAAATCGTTGCGGATTCTGCCGGTGAGAGGACTAAATCGGCTGCGGTGAATGTTTGCACGAGATTGCGCGCGGTAAGGGCGGCCACTTGAATGGTTGGTCTATCCCGTGAGCTCACGACGACGTGTAAATTGCGCGATCCTAGCCGAAGCAGTGTCTCGACGATTTCATCAGTCGCGGCAGACTGCGCCCGGTGAAAGTCATCCAAAACCAGTACAACCGGCTTATCTGCGATTATGATTCGGCCGATCAAGTTCAGTAGGGTGGCCTGCGCCGTTGTCTCTTGGAGCCCATGGTCAGCCACGGCCTTAAGCTCGCCCACGTCGAGACCCGCTCGCTGCAGCGAAAGAATGATGTGGCCGACAAGGCTCGTCGGTTCTACATCGTCTTCGTCCAGAGTCAGCCATGCCGCTAATTGGTGCGCGTGGGCTTCCAACTGCTGCCACCACTGAGTCAACAGCGTCGTCTTGCCAAAACCCGCGGGGGAGACGATGACCGTGAGCGCATGTTCGCGCCATGCCGCAAGTCGAACCAGCAGGGCGGTACGGTGCACCATGACGATGCGTTGGCCGGGCGGCTCGAGCTTGCCCGCAAGAAACTCCGGTCTTTGCACCATCCGACTGTTCCCCTGTGCTAGCCGTAACCCGTGATGGCGTTATAGGGGAATACCTTACACCACGATTTGGGGATAGTACTAGGGGGCGGATATCACCCATTCAGGTGATAGCGCAGCGCTTTGCAATCGGGGATTCACCACTTGAAGCTACCGCGGGGTGCCGGCCGCTCTGGGCAGGCGCAATCGACCACTACTTGCAAGAGATGGGAACGGCTCCGGAAAGAGTCAGCCAACCCGCCTGCGAACGCAGCAGCGGTCATGGTCTATCGACTTCGCGAAAAAGTCAGGGGCTTTATTCAGTACAAGTCAAAACCACCACTGTCAAAGCCGGAATCCTCGGTGAAGATCGGAATGCTTACCGCGAGGAATTCGCCGCCTTCCCACCGCCCATGCTCACTGGTTCCGCCGAGCAATCGCGCGCGGTAAGCGATCAGGTCGAGCTCGAGATCTCGGACAAAAGTTTGGGTATTCGCCGCGACTACCTGGGCGCCCGACCACCGAATATCAATTCTAAATTCGGTGTCGGATGTGGATACGGAGACCCGAATTTGCTCACAACCGTGGGTTCCGCGAGCGGCCGTGAGTGCCTCGTCCGTGATTCGGTAGATTTGGTCGCCGGTCGCCGTGCTGACCTCGAACGGACACGACATCTCGACGTATTCCACAGGCACACCCATTGCCGCCCCGGCTTCCTCGCACAACCGACTTAGGGCATCGCCCACTGAACCACGCACGGTTGTCATTGGCGAAATGAGTCGAGCCAGATCCTTCGCAGTACTGATCGCCGTGGTCAGGTGCGCCGCGGCGGTCTTGAGCGTATTGGCAACCTTTTCACTTTTCAGCTGTTGCACCGTGCTGCCCAGATAAAGCGAAACCCCGACGAGTTCCTGCGCCAGGCCCTCATGCAGCGATACCGCTGCGCTAGTTGCATCGCGACCAGACGCACCCAACACCGCACGCTCTATGCGGCGTTGCCAGGTGATGTCCCGGCAAGCCCAAACGAACACCCGATCTCCGTCGACGTCCAATGTCGCCGTCGTAATGGAGACAAGGCACGCAGAATCGTCGTCGCGCATAAGTGCCACCTCTCTGGTAGACGAGCCGGCACCGGATATCAGCGTGGCTAATTGCGCGGTGGCGCGGTCATCGGCGAAACGAGACTGTATCGAGGTACCGATGAGCGAACCGGGATGAGCGCCAAGGACCGTATGCATCGCGAGATTGGCAACCGTGATGCGACCACGCTTCGTTAGAACCAAGACGCCGTCGTTCATGGTATCGAGGATGCGCGCCTGGAGACGCATTGCTGTCTCGAGATTGCGCCGTGACGTGACATCCGTGGACCGTACCGTGACTCCGACTAGCCTGCTCCCATCAAGCACCGGGGTGACCAGTTGCTCGTAGTGACGCATGGTTCCGTCAATGCCCTGCCAACTCGAATAGAACTCAGCGGACTTGCGACTGGCCAGAACTGCGTCGACTGCGGTGGTAAATTGATTGGAATCGCCACTCGGAACCACGTCGGCGAGTAGCTCCCCGGTCGGCGGACCCGCGCCGACACGAAGCGAACGGTTGGCAAACAACACCCGAAGATTGCCGTCGACCAAGAGAACGGTGTCCGACAGATTCGACGTCAAGGTGGTCAGTAGAGCGGCCTGCCGGGCGAGTTCACGGCGGAGCCGAATCTGAGTGTGCAACAGCTTGGCCAGCAAAGTGACAGCGATCAATGCGCCGAGTACGACGCCCGCTGCGACGCGCTCCTGCGTATGCCGATATCGATTTTCGCGCTCAAGCTGCTCGTTCGTAGCTTGCAAAGCATCTGATTTCTGAATGCCCGACATGATGGCCGCGGCTCGCACCTGGGCGGCCTCGTTAAGATCGCGACGCGCGGCGATCGACCGCTCCAACGCAATGCGTGCTTCGCGGTCCTGACCAAGGTTCCCTAGAGCGCTGGCCAGGTCCTGATACAAGCCAGGTAGCATTGCCGCAGGCAGGTCGTCTACGTGGTTCCTCGCCATATCCTGAAACGTCACGAGGGCTTTTCGGTATTGGTGCTTCGCAAGTTCGATGCGGGCGTTGGCATACGCAAGTCGAACCACCAGGTCATTGCGCTTCGCAGTCTCGAAAACTTCGGCACTCCGTGGGCAACGTGCCTCGGCATCGGCAAGGCGCCCCGCATCGAGTAGCCGGTCGCAAAGGAAGATCCCTGCGATACCTACGGCTAAGTGATCGCCAAGTTGCGACTTGAGGCGAACCGAACGGTCGAACGCCTCAAACGCAGCCTGCCATTGTCCTTGGCCAACATAAATTGCCGCTGACGTATATTCCGCCATCGACAACCAGTATGTGAGGTCATTCCGTGTCAGATACTCCTTGGCTGCCGCGATCATCTGGTCGGCAGCGGACCAGAGACCGGCGCGCCGGTAAGCCGCAGCTAGTTCCAACGCAGAATACGCTGCGATATCGTCCCAATGATTGGTCTTGGCGAGCCGATAGGCGGTCAACGCATCCGCGACGGCGAGATCGGTTTTGCCGAGCTGGAATTGAAATCCTGCGCGCGCCTTGAGCAGGCACGCCCAATCTCGAGTACCGCCCTCGACGCTTGCGAGTGATGCGTTGAGTTGCTGCAGGCCGCGTTCGTACTCGGATTGAGTGACGTCGGCGTCGTACTCGATTTCCGTGAATAAGAGGCCTAGCTCGTGCGACTCGGTACTCGCCGGCAGGCGACTCAGCTCGAGTCGTGCATCATTGAGTGCGGCGCGGGCGTCGGCCGCGCGGTTCTCGTTGCCGCGCGCAAATGCAATTATCGAATAAAGCTGCGCCCGGTCTAGAGAGGGCGTGGCGCCGGCTTCCTGCAGCCGGCGCGCCGCAATTGCGATAGCCTGTTCCGGATCTTTTCTTCGAAATGCGTCCAATTGCTGCATCTCGGCCCCAGGCATTTGGATGCAAGCGGTCGACGGAGCGGAGAATAGAATACCGACGAACAAGGCGCCGAGAGACAGCGCGCCCGAAGCATGGATCGCGCGGAATGATCGCAACGTTTTCGCGATCGACGGCACTTGTTGCAGGCGCACGCGACGCGAAGTCGATTGGTCTCCAGTCGGCGGGATCGTCATAGTTAACGCACGGGCCTAGACGAGAATCTCGGCACCGTTTAATATATCATTGACGTAATATTTAAGCATGTGTTTTTTGCTTGGCGCGTCCGTGGCCGGAATCCGCACAGAACGGTAGGCCAACTAGCATACGTACGCTTTCCCGCACGGCGAAACACCGCAACGAGTGGTGTCAAAGGGATTCCCGTGTGACTGCCGCAAAGCCGACTTCGTAAGACTCAAAGTGTGCAAGCGGGCGCGCCCTTGCACACAAGACAGCATGGTGCTCGTTCAGTTCGGCGGTGGTGCGCAAATTTGCAATCTCGCTTGCGCGTCTGCTTGCGCAACGACGGTCCGCATCGAATTTGCGTGTTGGATCACTCTCGATAGATTTGTAAGGTAGCTTGATCTAGTTCTCGCCACCCGAGCCCGCCCATTCGGGTGGTTGGATCTCGAGAATTGATTGACCGTGTCACTGTGCAAAGTTGGGCGCGCACAAGCCAGTAGCGGCCATTATGGATTCGCGAATATTCACGACTTTTGCGGTCTACCTCATCATGCGGCCCGGCATTAGGAATGGTGTCATGCAAGCTACGGGGATACCAAATCAGCGTCGGCTGCCCCATGCTCCCATGATAGCCTAGAATTTCTGCGCCGCTCGTTGCTCCTCACGCCAGAGCTTGAAAACATTCGAATCGCGCTCGTCGGAAAACTCACGCGGCTTGCCGGTCGCGCGAGGGGTATAGCGCGCTGCACCTCGGGGATGCGCGCGCTCCTCCCGAATGATGGGCCCCCTCGATTGCAACTGGTTGAACGACATACCTGTAGAGGCGCCCCAATTGGGGGCGCCGCTTGGCGCCAAGAGTTGCGCTATGTACCAATGCGTTCGATCTGCCATAAACGAAACCGGCCGTGTCCGTCCGGCGCCAAGGAAACGCAACGATCGACTCCGCTTCCCCTGGGGTTGGCTGCATGCATTCTGGCGGAATGAACTAGCACGGTGCGGCCCGCCTCTAGGCTGTCGAATACCGCCGTAGAGGACGATTGGAGTCTCCAGCGACCGTTCACGGTCGTAGACCAACCGCCATCCGTTAAACGCTGTAGCGCGACCTGAGCCGAGGCGAATTCATTCAATACCGCTCGTCCCTCGATTGGTGGCCAGATCATTCCGGTTGCAACCCGATCGTCGGGAATCACCGGCTCTAACGCGTCGTTCTTCGGGGTCAACCTAACCGCGGCGGCTGCCTCGGAGTCTTGGTTCCCCGTAACGACCGTTGAGATGGCCTGCGATACGATGCATTGGGAGCTCAACTCTGTGAGCCGCGTATGCGTCAGTCCGGAGGCTGCGGCGAAATCCAATGCACCGCCTTCACCTTTGCGCAATTCCCGGAGAAGTTCATCCGCATTGTCCACAACGGGGTGCGTAATTTGCAGTTTGCCGAGGCGCATGAGTTCTCTCACGCGATCCAGCGCCAGTCTGACCGCTAGAACGAAGGCTTCCCGGATGCCGGTCCCGTCGGTCGCGACGGACTCGACGATGCCCACCCGAATGGAAAGATCATCGAGCATCGAGCGCAGATCCGAGATCGAAATGGCGTCAGCTACATCGCGTTTATTCGCCTGGAGCACAATACCGGCGGCAGGCGAACTCATGCGGCTGACCAGAGAGGTCAAGCCGCGCAAGTAGCCTCGATCCGCCGCAAATCCAGCCGGTGTACTATCGCTAACAAATACGATGGCGTCTGCGCTTTCCAACAACCTGCGCCTGCGCGGCGCCAGCGTCGCTTGTCCAGGCACACTCACAATCTGACATCGAATACGGCGGCCTTCGAACAGACCGCCGGTGTAGTCCAACCAATCAAAGTACAGCGTGCGCCCACCGATTTCCGCGGGGGACACCGCCTGAACCCCCAATCCATTGCCGAGCGCGCGTACGCTGGTGGTTTTGCCAGCCATGGGCGCGCCGTCGTAGATGATACGAATGACGATCGCGTCCGTGTTGGGGTCGACACATGCCATGATTGACCAACTAGCCTAACGTCGGTTCCCAGTGGCCTCGGATTGACGCACCGCCCCGTCGGTGCGCCACAGTGACCCTCGCCAATTCATGCGGCAAGTTGCGATACGTGTCGGTTAACCGACGTACGCAAGATTGCAAGATTGGTGCCGCTTTTTTCGGCAGCCAAGTACAGAAACGAAGCCCCTCCCGGGAGGATTTTGATCAAATGTACCTGATCGCTCAATGTGAGCAACATATCCTCCAGAGAAGATTTCAAGTTGAGCGCGCGCATGATTTTCATTTTTTGCTTTACGAGTTCGCTGTTGTACGCGCTCGCCACGGTAAGATCGAAATCGGACCGGTTAGACTTGGCCGCCAATGTCATGCCGGAATCCATGTCGACCGCAGCCGTGGCGATTACGCCGTTAACGTCGTTCTCGATCTTTGCAATCATCTCCACAAGTGTCTTTTCGTTCGCCATTATCGTTCTCCTAGAACTAGTTGAATACACTCGAATGAATCGTCCTCAGAACGCTATCGCAGCCTCGGACTCCTGACAGGAACGTCGCGCCATGGCAAGGTTGGCCTTGGCTCGATCCAACACGAGATAGATGAATATTCCGGGCTTTGAGGGAATGGGTCGGATGATATGGTACTGCTTGCCGAGCGTGATCAAGATGTCCTCGATATTGTCGGCCAGGCCGAGGGACTTCATGGTCTTGAGCTTGGATCGCACCACTTCTGTGTTTCCCGCGGAGGCGAGTTCCAAATCGACACCGCTTCCCGCACCACCGAGCATCATCCCGCTGTTCGAGTCAACCACTGCGGCGCAGAGTGCGCCATCGCCTTTGAGCAGCCCGTTAAGGGCTTCAGTTACATTTGCCATTTTCGATACTCCGTCGTTTGATTGAAGTGCACTTTGATATGACCTGCTCTCGACTTTAAGTGCGACCATCGAGAGTTTTGATTACCCGCTCTTGAGGACGTCCTCCAATAAAGAGCAGCAGTTTCGACACGCCCACAGGGTGTGGCCGAGAGGATTGCTGGCGGAGGCGACGACTGCCAACGACATACTTGGCTCGGTGTTGGCTATGCCAAAGACGACGATTGCGCCGGCTTCGGATTCGATCAACAGAGTGCGGCATTTCGACATACCCGCCTCGACGACTAATGCGTCGGACAGCGCACGCATGGAACTGCTCATCGCGGCAAGTCTTTGCGTGCTGGCCCGGTTAGCGGGCTGCGCCGCAATTTCAAAGCCGTCGTTGGATGTTAGCACCGCCATGGTGACCGCCGGATTCGACGCGACGAAGTGGCTCAGATAGCGATTCACGGCATTCGTTACCGTCTGACTAAATCGCCGGCTGTCAGGATGCATGGCTGGCCTCCACAACCTGAGCTTCAAGGACACACAGCAGCGTCTGCACGAGTAGCAAGACATCCTCGCGATGGCGAACATCCACTTCGAACAAAGGCGCCACGATTTCATGCGTGGAGAGCTCCTTGGCGTACTCCTCCAAGTGGTATCCGTCTTGCGATAAATGCCGACCGACGCCAATGACGAACGGTTGGTCATACCGAATGCGGCGAAAGTACTCAATGAACGTACGGAAGTCGGCCATCGCCGTTTCGCTTGAGGCGTCAATCAACAGGACGACGCCGAGGGCACCCCTGCAGAGGATTTCCCACATGAAGGAAAATCGCTCTTGGCCTGGTGTTCCATACAGATTGACTGTGGTACCGCCGTCGAGTACCAGTTGCCCATAGTCTAGCGCCACAGTGGTCGTCGACTTTGCGTGCGTTTCCTTGTCCGAGTTGATGACTTCCGTGGAAACCGGGGGAAGGTCGCTGATCGCCCGAATAGCGGTCGTCTTGCCGGCGCCCATGGGTCCAGTGAAGACAATCTTGAGCTCTTGATCGGCGGCCACGCTCAAACCCCGAGTCCGAGATGTTTGCGAATTTCAAGAAAGAACCTCGTGAATCCTTTGCGCGGGGTTGCGGAAGTTTTACGAGGAGACCTTTTGGCGACTGATTGACTTTCGACCACGGCAAGCGCACCGCATGTGGCGAGAGCGTTCAAGGTGCGAGTGGCTTCTGGAAGTGAGGACTTGCTACGTTCGACCAATTGCGACAGAGAAATTGGCTCAATGCTAAGCACGGCCGCAATTCGAATTTGCGACGGTGCCGGACGAATCGCACCGAAATCCGGCCAGCGGGTCAGATTGTATTGCATTGCCGAAAGTAGCCAGGGCGCCAGTTGCTCGCTGGCGTAGTACCCAGCGAACCAGCGCAATTCGATGCTAGCTCTCGCGCGCAGTATTGGATTTGGTTTGGAGCCATGCGCCGGGACCAGCACCACGTCGCTGAGATCGATAGTGCCGCTGCGTATCGCTTGGGCTGTCGACGGAGCCGTCAGGTAAGTCAAGCCGTCGCCGCTCAGCCAAAATAGGGATTCGCCGTTTCGCTGGCCGACGAACCAGTCCTTCTGCGACAGCGAGGGATTCAAAGTCCGTAATATTTCGACAAACTCCCACTTCCCCCTTTGATGGTCTGGACTGTTTCCCTGAGGCTGCCCGCGTCCTACAACAGCGACGTCCGTCGGTGTTGTAAGGCGTGTTTCGAGTCGTAGCAGTAACTCGAGTGCCTGGCGAGCTTTGAATGGGTACGTCAGCACGTATTGCCCCAAATCCGGTATCGGCTCGGTTGGGACCGTGACGATTTCCACCACGAGTTTCCTATCGGCGTTCCAGCTCATCAATTGCTCCTCCGGAAATCCCTGAGGCACGACAATGACGTCGGCATTGAGCGGAGCTGACTTCGTCCATGGCAATTGGGTCAGTCCTTGGAACGCCCAGAGCATGGAATCGAACAGTTGCATCGCAGTCGCGATATGCTTCCCGGCGTTGGGGGCAGGATCGACCAACGCAACGCGGGGACCCGTTCTATTGACGATAAAGACGGGTTGACTACTCATGAGCCGGGCCGCGTTCTTAGCGCATACGTTGAGGAGAGACAAAATCGTCTAAGCACGAGAACGAATTGAGTGGCGATCACGTTTTAACCTTGGTTAGTGGCAACTCACTTGAGTCTCCGAGCCTTGATGAAGCAGTCACTCATGCCCTGCGATATCAATCAGGCGCGGCTAATCTAGCAACGTGGTGGCGCGACCATGTGTGAGTCATGTCAACTAATCGCGTGAGTGAACGAGCAACAAATCGCACTTGTCATAGGCGAAATAAGGGAATTTTGTTTTGCTACACGAGTGGGTGGTTTCGTGATCGGGCATTCGCGCTCCCACCCATCAGTGTTATTGATTGTCGCTGATGAGTGCATGAATTATTAATTTCGGACGGAAGGGGTATAAACCCGTCCATGGCGCGGCCGGTGTTTTCACGGGTAGCGAACGTGGGCGAAAGGCGACTCCCCGAT
>Ga0116230_10006593_pt1 | contig 11445 bp, 12 predicted proteins | sample S1TSphfallax_3_FD_88678 | JGI IMG/M metagenome (GOLD analysis project Ga0116230, IMG submission 88678) | Host-associated microbial communities from peat moss isolated from Minnesota, USA - S1T2_Fd - Sphagnum fallax MG | ecosystem: Host-associated > Plants > Peat moss > Unclassified | place...
CTTGAATGCTAAGGTTTTTTCAGAATCGCACCCTGTTTATGACCAAACTGAGGGTAGTGGTGCTGTCCTTTCCTGACTTTACTGATAACTCTAATGCCATAGATTAACCAACATTACTAAGTTTCTGTTACTAGACAAATAGTACTGCACTTGTTAAGCAAAACTATGGTCTGCCAATCTCAGCATTTTCCCTCTAACAGAAACTGAAGTTTCAAAGAAAGGCCTTTTCTGTTCAGAAACTTAGTTCTGCTTGTCTATTGAACTCCCAAAGAAAACAACCGCCTTCTTGACCCAGTGAAACTCGCTAAGGACAACTGCAAGTTTTGCAAAACCTGAATAGTGGAATCCATAATGAGGCAAACAAAACATGTTAATTCCTTCCTTTTCTGGCTGACTAAAGTTGTCAAGAATGTTAATGTGTTTTCAGCCCCATAAACTTTGAGATATCACTCAATCCAAGAAATTGCAAGAGAAGCCACTAAAAGTATATCTTCCCTCAGAAAACAATGTAAGGTATACACCACACCACAAATAGGATCTTAACACACCACAATTTTAGTAAAATCAAGAATATCAGCACCTACTAAATATCTACAAAAGCTTGTCACTAAGCATAACTAAGTAGAAACTGGAACAGAATTCAACTTGATAAGATGATCCAAAAAATCCCACTCCCCTACTAAGAGGTAAAATTTAGCCAATTAGCAACCATTGGAATACCACTTGATTGGTTAAAGACCAACTGACCAAACATCAAGAACATGTTACATGTGGAATCTTAGCCAAGAAGATAAATCTTAAGTTGTTAAGTACCTAAAATCTGTATAGACTCTATCAAGCTTATTGTGTGCTTGCTACTTATCCTTCAACCAACTCATTTAAATCAAAAGCAGAACCAGTTAGCAGGCATGAATTTGCCTCTTAATATCCCTTGCTGTGTCACCAGAAGCCCAATGATGGCACATCCACCTCACCCTTCATCAGAAAGCAAGGTATAAAGAAGAAGGGAGGTGTGTGCTTTTAAAAAAATTGCTTCCAAGGCCAGACCATGGAGCTCCTAATCTGGAAATCAAAATAATTTATCCATGGGCCAAAAATAGATCTAGAAAGTCCTTTTCAACAAATGTTTTAGCCTGAGGCTAAAAGTTGTAGCTCATAACTACCTGGACATCAAAATAACCTAGCCATCAGCTAAACATAGGATTCATAGCCAGCCACCATTTGAAAGAGGCCCTATGGGTAGTTGTAATCTTGTGAGTCACTGATAAACTATACCAGTGGATCAACTTCAACACAACTAACAGTGACTAGATGTCATTGCTTCCTCCCATTGCTGTCAGATCCCTACAGTGGGGTTAGATAAGAATATAATCCTGCCCCCAAATTGAGCAATCAATTATACAAAAATCTGTGTTTAAGCTTCTGCCACATTTCCAGAAGCAAAATGAAGACTTGAGCATGATATCAGCTAGCACTCAAGAGACATAGGTAGTCAAAAGTCAATAGTATCCTCATTCATGCAACAAGCTTGTGCAGGTAAGCTTCATTTTATTTTAGCTTGCCCCTGTAAAAGCAAGCATTTCAGCCAAGGCACAGAGAGCCTACCTAGTGGATGGTGGGGCCACCTGCACCCTGAACATATCCTTCAAGCACATGACAAGTGACTACTTGGATGTGTAGTACATCACTTTTGACACCAAAAACACACCAAAATGTGAGATGCCTGTAGATGATTAAAAAAACAGAACTCCACTCCAACAATCAACCACACAAGATGGGAGGCTGGTACTGCCGAGTGACAGTTGTACATATGCTGTCAGTACTCCCTAGAAAAGTCTATGCTTAATGTGCACCTGCTTAGCAACCATACCACAAACTAGCTATAGTACCATTATCAGTTTGGTGGAGAAAGAAACTGTCCCAGGGATGATGTCATTGATCATGTTCACAAATCTGGGCAGCAATTGGATCTGGCTTGCTTGCAGTATGCCAAGTGTGATTCTGGGTAAGAACCTAGTTAAGCTAGTAAATGTGGTGACTACTGGACAACCTGCAACTCCCTCTCCAGATTGAGCCAAATGTTATTGATCAAAAGGAAACTCCACATTATCTTCACGGACTTTGAACGGCTGTGGGTGACTGCCACTGCAATACAGGTTCCACATCTTGAAATACGCCCTCTCCAAGTTTTGTACCTGTTAAAACACCACCACATCACATATGTGTCCACTGACAGCACAATTGTACAGCCTTTCCACTGCCTCCAAATTTGCATAACATGTGTGCATAGACCTCCACGATCAACAAGCAGACAAAAGGTAGGAGATTCCTTAGGGTGTCAAAAGCTGGGATGTGTCATGTGCATATACTGCAATGCTCTGAGAACCAGTTCTTGAAAAGACTTAGTGGACCAACTTTTGGAAGGAAGGATTACCCAGCGAGTTGTGTCAAACAATGGACATGAAAGTCGGGCAGATCGCAGCTTTGAAGTTAGAGTCCTCAGCATCGTGGGATGTGTTGCCAACATCACTGCCCTCTCCTCATATTCTTGCATGCTGATCACAACCAAAGAAAATTCAATACCTAAACCTCCCTTGATGGAATCATGTGCCAACATTCTATTTAAGAAGCAGCAATAAGCTAGAATGGGCAAGCAGGCAATAGAATTAATTCTGCATTGGCCACATACCTGCTAACAACCATCTCGTCACCACAACCAGCAGCATGACACAGTGACATTGCTACACGTGTTGCCATCTTCTCAAGTGGCAGGGTCACCATGGGAAGCCCTGCCCACAGAACATCAGTTCCTGTTGTATGGGCATTGCAAAGTGGCCTGCAACAAACAGACAAGGTCTCAGAAGTTACTTCCAATTGCCTCTCTCGACTAATATGGTCCTTCAGAAAGATTGTGATAATAGCAAAGCTACCAGATTGTAACATGCCAAAGCCAATGGCCACAACCCACTGACACCTGTAGCCTCTATTACAACGTCCAAAATCAAAAGCATGGACCAACAACAGGACATTGTGGTGAACATACGTATCAAGGAATAGGTCAGCCAGGGCACTGCGCCTGATATGCTCATTTTTAGCAGCCACATCTGTAAAAATGATCTGCTCAGGCCTCACACCTTGTGCTGCTGCAACTGCAACCAAAAACATGTGTGCTTTCAGACCAGGTGCATTCTTGTGCCAGTATGGACACATCTGAAAGACAAAAGATATGTGAGAGCCAAAACTGTACTCTTCTGACAAAAACAACATTGGAAAGATGCTCACATGCTCGTAGTCGATTTTCCCCAGCAGCAGGAAAACGTAGGAGCCAAAGTGCACTATTTGGGACTCGCTTCAGAATCCTACACCTGTTAAAATAATCAAATTTCAAGTAAGGACAATTATGAAATTATCTTTGTGAAGTATTGAGAACTTCACCATATTTATGATATACACTAACCTGAATAAACTGAGAGATGGTGCAACAATAACTGAACAATTTCAGATCTAACAACATATCAGCATATAAGAAAGAAGAAACCAAGACAGCAGAACCAACCCATTGTAACAGAAAAGGCTGAGCAGTTCAACAAGGAAAGACTGATGTGAAGACAAACATGGAACACATATGTAACACTATTCTCTATATCCAGATCTGTGTAGTTCTAAAACATTGTCTCTTCAAGAATACCCAATTACCAACTGTTTGCATAGCAACAGTGGGTATACAAGGTCCATCAATTTAGCAATAAGTGGAAGTGTTTTGCATATTCAACACCTGACATACTGTAACATACAACCAAATCATATGCATATATAAGGAGTAAATGTATGGTAGGGCCACATTCATGGACAAATACAGGAAAAGAATAGGCAGCACTCAATGATAATAAGAACTCAGAAAACTAACCAGGCTGAGAAGACATCAGCATCCATTTTGTACAACTGATTGAAACAGGCAAACAAAAACTTGTCTTCTGGTAGTCCATAATCGGCGCGCTTCATGCTGCTTAAAGGATCCAAGACATCCTGGTTTCTCTGAAAGTAGCCCATGCAAATCACTCTAAATGATCATACAAGAATATACTGACAGTGAGACCTCAAATCAGAACTTCTGCACGGCAATTGAGATTTTGATACTTTGGTTTTCTTGTACACCTCATGCACAACACATTTATCTATGCAAAAAACATGAGGGCTCCATTTCCAGGATAACAATCTGGAGACTTCAAATATGCTTATGTATAAATTTTTAAATTAACAAGAGAAGCAATAGAGCAATCTATGAAAGACGTGCTTTTTCTCTAATCTGCACTTGGCTTCTAGATGAAGTGAAAAGCCCAACAGAGCTCATGAACTGTCAGAGAATCTGGTCACCTCATGCCTAAAGTTCAAGCCACTGATGCTACCAACAACTACAGGTCACATGAGAAAGAACAAGATACCTTCAAGATAATCACCCACAAAAGTTGGATGTCAAATCTCACCTGCTTGTAGTCATTGACGAAGTAACAGTGTGGTAGGTGAACAAGCTTCTCTGAGTATATGTGTGAATACTGAGTTGGGGATACAAGCTGCACACCTCACAAATAAACACTCAAGTCCTTCTCTGCTCTATCACATGGCAAAAGTAGAAATATGCTGAAGTGTATGGCTGCAGACCTCAGGAATAAAACACTAAACACCTTCATGGAAAAAGAAGAAATATGCAGAAGCCTAAAACTGGTGCAACATTACTTCTTCCAATTCTTGGAAACTCATCAGTCAACACACATAAGCAAAGCCTCTTCAATAAGAATGCACTCCAATCTTCAAGAAGGACCCCTCCCATTCATTTCTGCTTATGGTCCACATACAAAATTTTAAGGGGTCAAACATTGTGCTTCAATTACATTTGAAAACTGAAGCCTGTCAATAACCTACAATAATAAACAATTCATGAATTCAAATGACATACCTCATCTGTCACCAAATAATCTATGTACTCTGCGCCAGTGGTACCAGGAAAACCCATGTATGACACCTGGATGGGAACTGGTTGCATTGCAAAAATTTCATTTCTAGCTCCCTGCGTACTTGAACCAAATGGAAGTGGTCAAAAAGGGTTCAAGCTTTATTGCCACAAAGATATCAAGGTAGACACTTGATGAGGAACTCATGCAAGGGTTTGAGAATACAAGGTCACTCTTAACAAGGAACTCATGGAATAGAGTTAAATTGAATGAAACATGCAAACACAGTATCTTTCATAAGAATAGAGAAATCTCCATTCTCATGATGAAGAAGAAGCAGCAAGGTCAACACTTCCTCAGGAAGCCACAGAAAGAACCAAACTAGGGAAGACAAAAACAAACAAAAAACAAAAAACACATGCCGGTATGAACAAAAGTGCCAGTCTCACAACTGTTCAGGGACCATCAACAGTAGTTTGTATGATAGTGACTTAACTACCACAACTTCCCCACTGACTTCATGAGCTCCCTACAGTGGGTAAAGGCCAGTGACAAGCACCAACCTATGAACTGAGCTTCTGCTGCAATTCCAGAAGCAACAGGAAAACTCAACCATACTACTGGCTAGCAACGGACCACAACAACAATGACCAGACAAAGAAACAAAGAATGACAGAAAGGGAAGAGAAAAACTGAAGGAAAGGACAAACAGGGAAAGACTAGGAACAAGTGGGCTTACAAGAAACTCCCCACTTACAGGACCCAAAGCAAAATCATTCAGAAAATGCGAAAACTGGAAATTCCAAACAGGAATTTTTCTTTAAGAAGCAACCCTCTAGTTCTCTTTAGAAGAACTTTTATAGTGTAGCCTTTTGCCTTCAGAAAGACCATAAAACTGACCATCTGGAAGACAAAAATCTTCTTACAACTACAAAGTCTCAAGAATCTGTAAAACAAAGGTAGAGATGGGCATAATTACCTTAGTATAGCCATTGAGATTTACCAGAATCTGAATCTGGTCATCACAGATCAGGTGAGCAATGGAATCTGAAGACATGGTAGAGACATCAACAAAATGCTCAGCCTCAGCTGATATCCGCTGCCTCCACTCACTGCCATCACTCTGACTTAAAGCATAACAGAACACCTGCAGCAACACAGACCTTTGTTAATCAGGAAACAACGATTTACGGAGCCCTGCTCTGATTAACAAATGAATGTCACAATCTACAGGCAGGAAAGAAGAGACCATAGGTTAATCTACATACTTCACAGCCAAAATGAAATGTAAGACACTGAAAACTATGCGCCAAAAGCAATCTATAATGCTTTAAATTGCTGCACAGGAGAGTATTCAGATAATCCCAATGGTGCTCACCTCTACATTATCGTGGTTGTGCATGCCAAAGACAGAACCCATGAGGTGAGAAAGTGGATGATTTCCAAAATCGCTGCTCACATACCTACCATCAGTTAAACCAGAACAATGATCTGCAAATCAGTTGACCAGTATGTGACTCTAGAACCCGTGATAAATACACTACAGTCATAGCCAAAACCCATGAAAATAGGTAACCACATATATATATTCTGAAGCTTTTATAAAATTTGCAAGACAAGCTAATAAAGGTTGGACATACCCAACTCGTAGACGGCCACTACCCCCTTCACTCTTCACACAAGCAGCTCGAGGATGAGTAAATGTCTGTTCTCCAAACCTTGAAGCAATCAAGGAACAGTGCTCTGCATATTTACGACTGTTTAACAGCACCACAAGCAGTCAGTCCAAAGTTACAGAATTCATTCCCTGCTCTTGATGACAAGGACATCTTTGGGCATTAGATTAACATATTTTTCTCTTGTGCAACACTGGGGGGGCATTTTGTAGATATGAAGACACAAAAGAACATGTGACAAAGCAATTTGCAGTTCTCTCAATTCTGAAGACATATACCTAATCTCGAGAGCAAGCATGGCATCAATTGGATATGCAATAGCATGGAAAGGCTGCACACTAGGAAGCACTCGCATCTGCATCAAATCAAAGTACAGAAACACAGATGAAGCTAAGTAAATATGTGAGGAAGAGACTCTCCCCTAAGCCATAGGTACAACCCTCCTCCTATGAGGTGGCCTCTATATATTTGCAGCATCAGGTTGCCAATTTTCACACATTCAAGTACTTTTTCCAGCCCAAGATGCTTAACAATTACAAGTTATATCTGGTGTACCCACCTTGGTTTAAACACAAACTACCCTACTCAACATGGAAAGTATTGAGTAGACAAAAGCTTCAACAAAGTTGAAGACCAGACAGTGCTGCTTGGATTGCATGCAGTCACCACTGAAAGACATAGAGCAAAACCCATCAAAACCACAAAAATAAGAGCATCCTCCAAGTGGAGGCTCTTGTGAACTTCAGAACATCCATCAACACATTGAGCCAATCTAGAAAATGGAATCAAAAGCTTGGCAACAAAGCTATCACCTTGATCTGCCTTCTCACAACAGCCTCAATCTCAATGAACTTGTTATCCCGATCATCCCAGTCACATACACACTGCAATAATTGCACCAGAAACCACATCAGTTTCCATAAAAAAGTTCAAGTTTGAACCAAAACTGATTGGCATAACTGAAACCACTCTTGTACATTCCTTCAATACAAGATCCAGACCCCAAAACTAAAGTGGAATTTTAATCTTGTGCTCTAACATCACCAGTACAGAAATTTGTGAGCTCAAGAACACCTGAAGAGTGTGAAGCAAATTGCAGGTTGCCTCAGGAAAATCAGCACGAAGCACAAGTGCCTGCTTGTAACTCTTGATGGCTGCCTCCACATGACCACTGGTCCATGTATCCACAAGAAACAGGACATCAGCAACAACAAAAGATGATATCAGAGGATTCACCCAGCCTGCCTACCATGGGAAAAGGACTCTCAGGGTGATGTGGCCTCAAGACTTTCCATCTGCAAAGTCAGGTCACCCTGACCATCTCTAGAATAGTTTTTGGACTTGCCTCCCTTGGAATGTGAGCACAGCCATATATGGACACACTCAAAGAATCTGAGATATATTAAGACCATAAATTGACATGATGACCACAGTGACTCAGACAGGAGAATCTCATTGTGCCCTATTTGATTTGCGCACATAGTTTTTTTGGATAAAGCCCACTACCTGTAAGGATGCAGAGGACACCCACAACATACAAAAAGAGTAGAGAAACAGCTGACACAAATTACAAGCCTGATGGACTCCAGCTTGAGAGATAACCTGTCCTTGTATGCTGATGCAAGATTTGCATGCCCCTCTGCCATTGTTGGGCGAATTGTGACAGCACGGATGTAATCCTGAATTGCATCATTGACCCGACCAATCTCCTTCAGTGTATTTCCCCGATTCACCAGACCATCAGCAGCCATCGGATCTATTCGCATGACCTCGTTATAGCATGCTATTGCCTCCGCATAATGACCCTGACACAGAAATGAGAATATTGATATTCAGCACTAGCTGTCTCCCCTGGCCCCACTCAATATCCCACTCTACAATTTCACAAAGAAGGAAGAAGTTCCATCTCCTTTCTCAGAATCAGCCCTAACAAGTGAACTAACCATTTCCTAGAAAGTAGCAAAAGCAGTCCCAAGTTCTCAACAGCTTGGAATTACAACTACAGGAACATCTGCCATTAAAAAGGTGCAACCATCATCCCAAGTACATGTAGGCAATGGACATGGGGGCAACATACATACCTGTTGCTTGTAGATGGTAGCCAAATTGCTGTAAGGGGCAGAAAGTCCAGTCGTGACAGCAAGTGTTGCTTTGTAGAACGTAGCTGCAACATTGATCATGTTCCTGCCACAACAAAATGAGAACCACTTGTCAGCTCTTGATCATTGCTGTCCCAAACATACTTTTCTATTGCAACAAGAGTCAAAAAAATATGTGTGATATTCAGCCATGCCTTGCAGAGGCTGCTCTTTGGATCCAGATCCATTCAGGCTAGCATTTCTGGCCTGAAAGTCCAAGAATGGACCATCATTAGCTCTTGGAAGCTGCATGACCAGAGAAACAACTCATACTCTCCAGAAAATCACCACAGCAAAGTAGCAAAGCGAAGGAACATCCCAGAGTGAGTCTTCAGGTGTGACTATTACCACTCCATGTAGATGTTGCCAAGATTGGTGAGAGCCTGGGGATGATTGGATTGTAGAGCAAGGCAAGACTGAAACCACCCAGTAGGGAAAGTGTTAGCCAGGCACTTATAAAAGGGAAGAGTATGAACAAAAGAAATCACCTTCACTTTAGGTCTCCAAGTGCTCATAACTTTGACATGTGATTCAAAACACTCCCACGATTTATACCTGATAGCAAGTAATAGCTTCCTCCACCCGCCCAGCATCCTTCAGGGCATTACCCTGCATTAAAAGAGACATGAATGCTGAATAAACCTTGTTTGTCACATAAATGAGAGCTATGTAAGCACATGCCTACTACATATGCAAGGAAAGAGACCCTAGTATACATCTGAATGGAACACTAGTAACTCGTGTGAATTATTGATAGTAGACATACCAAATTGTTGTAGGCTTCCAGAAAGTTTGAATCGAGCAGAAGAGCTTGCTTGTAATGAACAATAGCATAGTCAAGAAGGCCTTGTTCGTAATACACACTCGCAAGATTCCCTGCACCCAGCATCAGAGCCCAGGCATGTATGCAGAGAGCCCAGTAACCCCCTACTCCCTATATGCATGGGCCTCAGCATATGTCTTACCAACTTGGATGATGCCGCAGATGAAAATGATTATGCAAAAAGCCATCACCATCATCCATAACTGCTGCCACCTGTGTGTTGCCCAATAAAAGTGCCCTGTGGAATTCCTTTATGGAGACACCTGATATTCAAGGACAAGGTTCCAGGCTTGCATTGAGCAAAGCCAGCTTTTTAAATGCGGTGGTGGACTCCCCATACATGTAATGATCATGAAGAAAGTACAGGGGAGTTTCAGATTAACATTAAGTCCACCACCGCATTAAGTTTAGTTATACTATTGAAGTGAGGGATATGCAAACTTGGAAGTTCCCAACTTTCATGTCTCGAGCAGCGCGCCTTCACGAAAGTGATAGAACAAAGGAGACAACCCACAAGCCACGCAAAGGAGAGACAGTCAGGTGCAGCTATATTTGATTACAGTAAAGGACATTCTCACACAGAATTGTGTCACTCTGCTTAAGCTGATTCTTCTGAAAGATTTCAATCATGCACATGAAAAGCTCTCATATCCATCTAGAAACCCGCAAAGTCCTATCTGCAGCCCACATTCTGCTACCTATGCCTCCTGGAACTAATCTTAAGGTGCATGTTTGGTCCAAAATTGAGATCCAAACTGCCTGCTAATACCCAAGAGAAAGGGAAGGTTTCAGTATCAAAAGACATGCAGAAATTTAAGGTCCTGACTTCTGCATGTCTAATGAGACCATCCAGTCCTCCATCAAAGGAGCTGTAGTACTAGTATATCTGACAACAAGTGGAAACACCATTCACTATTGGCCAGAGTTCATACACTACAGAATATACTTTCTGAGTGACAGGAATTGTCTACGTACCATAGGCAATAGCGTAGTCTGGATGCAATTGAATAGACCTCTGGTAACACACAATTGCCTCCTGAGGTCTTCCAAGTGCCTGCCCAACCATGTCATAGCCTCAGTGAGGTACAGCTCACATCCTCTGATAAATGTTTAGTGAAACAACAAGACATCCACCTCAAGGTGAAACAGGTAGCCTGCTTTCAGTCCAGTTACAGGGAACAAAGAGAGTCAGTTATACTCTACCAAGGCAACAAACATACTAGAGACTGCAGCAGGTCTAAGGCATCATATGCCTTGTGAACTGTGTTAAGCCACTCTGCCTCATGCCCATGCCCACTACATTAAAATCACCCAGTACAGTGACTTGGAAGAACACCTTCAGCACATTTCCTTGATTCAGATGTGCATCTGCAAAGTTGGGCTTAAGCCGTATAGCCTCCTGTTGTCATTTAAACACACAAGACTCCATATCAATGACCAGCATTGAGACATGAACATATGCAAAAATGCAAGAAGACAACCACACAACCATCCAAGAAGACCGAAGAAACCATGAAGAAAGAACAACACAAAAAGAAAAAGAACCCCAGAAAAACCAATCAAAGATGACCATTGAGTTATATGCTGATAGATTGCTACTGCCAAAGTTAGGCCCATTACTAGATGCTTGGCAACAGGACAAAAAGAATTTGCAACAAAAGGATCTTGTTACTGTGGAAAAGACCTTGTAGTAAGCTAGGGCTTTCTGAAGTTCTCCTGTCTCCATGAACAGTCCTGCAAGATTAGACCATGCAATGGCAAATGTAGGTTGAAGCCGTATTGCCTCCATGTAGCAAAGGTATGCCTGTTTGCCAAACAAATGTTAATTTGAAGAAAGAACATTTCTAGAGTGGTAAACA
>Ga0116230_10006595_pt1 | contig 11444 bp, 13 predicted proteins | sample S1TSphfallax_3_FD_88678 | JGI IMG/M metagenome (GOLD analysis project Ga0116230, IMG submission 88678) | Host-associated microbial communities from peat moss isolated from Minnesota, USA - S1T2_Fd - Sphagnum fallax MG | ecosystem: Host-associated > Plants > Peat moss > Unclassified | place...
CACTTCGTCGAGCAGAACTCTTCACTCGACTGTAACAATGGAAGCACGACCGTGTGAAGATTTCGGGAACGTCGCTGCGCGATGTTCTCCATCGGCAAACGGCACGCAGCTACCTAAGCCGTACGACTCAGATTCGCCGACGAACTTCAGACACTTTGCACGATGAAGAGCGCTCCCAATCCCAATAGCGCGATGATTCCCAGCGCGGCCACCGTCGGCGAGATGACCAGGCCAAGGCCGACGCACGTTAGCGCCGCCGCGGTCGCCAGCGGCAAGGGCGAGCGCACGCTGTACTCGCCGACGGTCTCGCCGGTCGCCGCGGAGTTATCGGCTCGAGCATCGTCGCCCCAGAGGTCGGCTTCGCGCTCGGCGACGATCATATAGCCGGCCACGAAGCTCAAACCAAACGCCATGAAGCCGAGCAGGGCGGTGCCGGCCGGCTCGCGGGTGATGAACCAGTACGCGAGCACGATGACGATCGCGAACGCGGCCGAACTCAAGAACAACCGCAGTCCGATCGTCATCGCGCGAGCCCGGGATCGAGTTCGGGATGACGCGCATCGAAGACCGGCCGTTCGCTGCGAATCGGCGGTAAGGTATCGAAGTTCGTCTCGGGCGGCGGCGACGACGTCGCCCACTCCAGCGAGTTCGCGCCCCACGGATCGGGTCCGACCGGCGTGCGGTCGCGGGCGCTGACCACGATGTTGTAGGCGAACAGCACCACGCCCACCGCCATGAGGTACGCGCCGCAGGTGGCGATGAAGTTGAGCAGCGGCAGCGGCCCGGACGCATCGTAGGTGTAGACGCGGCGCGGCATCCCCGCCAGACCCATGAAGTGCATCGGCAAGAACGTGACGTTGAAGCCGATGAAGAGCAGCCAGAACGTCCATTTCCCCAAGTCCTCGCGCAGCTTGCGGCCGAACATCTTGGGCCACCAAAAGAACAGCGCCGCGAAGATCGCGAACAGGCTCCCGCCACCCAACACGTAGTGCATGTGCGCGACGATGAAGTACGACGCGTGGGCCTGGAAATCGATCGGCGGCGATGCGATCATCACCCCCGTGATCCCGCCCAACAGGAAGTTCATGAGAAAGCCCATCGAGAAGAGCATCGGCGTCGCGAACGTAATCGAGCCGCGCCACAACGTTCCGATCCAATTGAAGAACTTCACGCCGGTCGGCACCGCGATCAAGAACGACATGAAGCTAAAGAACGGATCGTCGACGGCGCCGGTCGTGAACATGTGGTGGGCCCACACGCCCATCGACAGTCCGGCGATCGCGAACGCCGCCAACACCAGGCCCGTATAGCCGAAGATCGGCTTGCGCGAAAAGACCGGTATGATCTCGCTGACCACCCCGAAGTACGGCAAGATCATCACGTAGACTTCGGGATGCCCGAAGAACCAGAACAGATGCTGGTAGAGGATCGGGTTGCCGCCGCCCGCGGGATCGAAGAAATGGCCGCCGAGATGGCGATCGATCAAGAGCATCGCAAGGTCGGCCGTCAGGGTCGGAAACGCCATGAGCACCAGCAGCGACGTCGCGACCATCTCCCAGGTGAAGATCGGGATGCGCCACATCGTCATCCCCGGCGCACGATAGATGAACACGGTCGTGATGAAATTGATCGAGGTCAGGATCGTCGCGATCGAGACCATCAACACGCCGACGATCCAGAGGTCCTGGCCCGATCCGCCGGCGATGCGCAGCACCGAGAGCGGCGCATAGGCGGTCCAGCCGGTCGCCGCCGCGCCGCCGCTGGTGAGAACGCCCGAGAACACGACGAGCCCGCCGCACAGGAAGACCCAGAACGAAAGCGCGTTGAGGCGCGGAAACGCCATGTCGGGCGCGCCGATCTGAAGCGGGAGGACAAAATTCGCGAGCCCGAACGCGAACGGCGTGACCATGAGGAAGATCATCGCCGTTCCGTGCAGCGTGAAGAGTTGATTGTAGACGGGCGCGCTGACGAGCGTGTTCTCCGGCCGCGAGAGCTGGGTGCGGATGACGATCGCGATCCCACCGGCGACACATAAGTAGAAAAGGCTCGTGCACACATAGAGGATGCCGATCCGTTTGTGATCGGTCGTCGTCAACCACGAGAGCGCATCGAAGCGCTCGCGCGGCTCGGCCGAGCCGGTCTCCGCGGCGAGGGCACTCATGACGCGTTCGCGGCGCTGCGCGACCAGCGCACGAACGCCGCATCCGGCACGACGCGCACGGAAAAGTGCATCAGCGCATGCCCGAGCCCGCAAAATTGACTGCACGTGCCGGCAAACGTTCCGATCCGGTCGGGGCGCAAATCGAAACGATTGAGCAGCCCCGGGATGGCGTCACGCTTGAAGAGGAAGGCGGGGATCCAGAACCCGTGCGTCACGTCGACCGAGGTGATTTCGATGCGCGTCGTACGATCGACGGGAAGCACCATCTGCGGCCCGTCGGTCGGATCTTTCGAATCGAGGGTGATCCCCTGAACCGGATACGTGAATTGCCAGCCCCAGCGATACGCGATCACGCGGACGACGAGATCCGGATGTGCGGAGACGGACTCGACGGGACGCTCGACGGCGTACGTGACGCCGAAGAGCACCGCGACCATCACGAGCGGCACGACCGTATAGAAGATCTCGAGTCGATTGTTACGACGGAATTGGCGCGGCAGCGCGTCATCGCGCTTGCGCCATCTGATCATCGCGAAGAAGATCAACCCGTAAACGAGTGCGGCCACGGCAAGCCCGGTCCAGAAAAAAACCAGCCAGTCGCTGCGCAGCAGCGCGGCCTGCGTCGTCGGCGGGCTCCAAGAACCGAACGCACTCACGGCGATTCCTTACCCAAATCCGGGGTAGAAGCACGCCATGCGGCAACCGCTCGCGATTCGCGCTCACCCGCTCGTCTTCGGCGTCATCGTTTTCCTCGCGTCGGAGTCGATGTTCTTCGCGGCGCTCTTCGCCGCATATTTCGATCTGCGCAGCACGACCGCGGTGTGGCCGCCGGCCGGGACGCAGCTCGATCTCGGGCCGGCAACGCTGGGCACGGTGTTGCTCGGCCTCTCGAGCCTGAGCATGGTCGGATTTCAATTCGCGGTCGCGCGCAACCGCTTGGCGCTCGGTCGCTCGCTGCTCGTCGCGACGATCGCGCTCGGCATCATCTTCCTCGCGATCACCGTGAGCGGGTGGCGCAGCGCCGATTTCCGGATCGACTCGAGCGCGTACGGATCGCTGTTCTTCACGATGACCGGCTTTCACGCGCTGCACGTGACCGCTGGGCTCATCGCGATCGCCTATCTGACGATCTTCACGACGGCGCCGGCGTTCACGACGGAACGGCGCGCGGGGTCCGAGGCGATCGCGTATTATTGGCACTTCGTGTTCATCGTCTGGTTGGGATTGTGGGCGACGATCTATCTCGTGCGCTGAGCAACCGCACGACCCGGATCGCGAGCATCGTCACGCTGCTGGCGCTCTTCGGTCTTGCGGTTGCTGCCTGGATCGACGCCAGCATCGTCGCTGTTGGCAGTTGCTGCGCGCTCGCGTTGATCGGCGTCGCGGTCGCCACGGGCTCCGCGGCGCGTTCGCTTGCCGCGAGGGATGACATCGTAGAAACACGGGAGCTGCCGCCGCCGATCGTCATCGCACCGGCCCGGCCGCGCCGGACGTTTCTCGTCTATGCGTGGGCCGGCGCAGCGGCCGTCGTTTTCGCGGCGCTCGGACCCATCCGCGCGTTACGCGGTGCGCCCGCGCCGCGCGGCACCGGGTGGACGCCCGGTGCGCGCCTCGTGCGTGAAGACGGCACCCTCGTAACGATCGACGACCTCGAGATCGGCTCGATCGAAACGGTGTTCCCCGAAGGCAAGACGTCCGCCGCGGAAGCCGCGACCGTGCTGCTCCGGCTCGGTGAAGGCACCGTCGCGAGCGCGCCCGAGCGCCGCTCGTGGACGCCCGCCGGCTACGTCGGCTTCTCGAAAATTTGCACGCACGCCGGCTGTCCCGTCGCGCTCTATCGCCGCGCCGCGTTCGAGCTGTTCTGCCCGTGTCATCAATCCACGTTCGACGTCACCGACGGCGCGAAGCCGGTGGCGGGTCCGGCGACGCGGCCGCTCGCTCAGTTGGCGCTCGCGATCGACGAGAACGGTCATCTCTACGCGCAGCACGACTTCGTCGACCCGGTCGGCCCCGAGGGCTGGTCGGCCGGATGATCGCGGGCTTCGCGCGCTGGCTGGACGAGCGGGTCGGCGGATCCGGCGTCGTGCTGCGCGCGATGGACAAGATCTTTCCGGATCATTGGGCGTTCTATCTCGGCGAATTCGCGCTCTACTCGTTTCTGATGCTCGTCGCGACGGGCGTCTGGCTCGCGCTTGCCTTCGTGCCCTCGCAGGCAATGGTGATCTATCACGGGCCGTATCTGCCGCTGGTCGGAACGCCCGTCGCGGAGGCGTTTGCCTCCGTGCTTGCGATCTCGCTCACGTCGCCGGTCGGACTGTTCTTCCGGCAACTGCATCACTGGGCGGCGGTCGTTTTTCTCGCGGCGATCATCCTCCATCTCGCGCGCATCTTCTTTACGGGGGCGTTTCGCAAACCGCGCGAGATCAATTGGATCGTTGGGTTCACCCTGCTCGTCCTCGCCGCCGTGACCGGGTTCACGGGCTACTCGCTCCCGTACGATGCGCTCTCGGGAACGGGCCTGCGGATCGCGATCTCGGTCGTAAACGCGGCGCCGCTGATCGGGCCTTGGCTCGCGAACGCGGTGAGCGGCGGCCCGTTCGGCGCGCCGCAACTGATCCCGCATTTGTACGTGCTGCACGTCTACTTTCTGCCGGTGACGATCGGCCTCTTGATCGCGATTCACCTCGCGATCCTCATTCGCCAGAAGCACACCCAATTTCGGAGCGCCCCCGCGCGCGACAACAACGTCGTCGGACGCCGCTTGTGGCCCGATTACGCCCTGCGTTCGCTCTCGGTCGGCGCGACGCTCGCCGCGGTGCTCGCGGGGCTCGCAACGTTCATCACGATCAATCCGGTCTGGCATTACGGCAGCTACCGTCCGTGGGAAGCGCCGGCCCCGGCGGAGCCCGATTGGTATGCCGGCTTTCTCGACGGCGCGCTGCGCCTGGGCCCGGCAGCGACGCTTCACCTCGGACCGTTCGCGCTGGCGTCGATCTTCTGGCCCGGCATCCTGATGCCGGGGATCGTGCTCGGCGTGCTGTACGCGTGGCCGTGGATCGACGCGGCGTTCACGCGCGATCGCGCGGCACATTCGATCCTGCAGACGCCGCTCGACGCGCCGTGGCGCACCGGCTTCGGGGTCGCGATGTTGACGGCGGCATTGATCCTCACGCTCGCCGCGAGCGATGACGTGCAAGCCGCAGCCTTCCGCATGTCGCTGACGGGCCTGACGATCTTCTATCGCTGGTTCTTGCTGATCGGCAGCCTCGGCGCCGGGTTCGGCGCGGTCGCGATCGTCTACGTTCTTCGCGCGCGGGCGACGACGCCGGCGCCGGAGCGGATCGTCGACCTGCTGCGCACCGAGAGCGGTGGCTTTCGTGAGCGTGAGCCGTCGACATGATGCGTTCGGCGGCGTTCGCGGCGTGCATCGTAAGCGCGCTCGCAGTGCTCGGCCCCTGGTTCGACGGCCTCGCGGACACGTCGTTCGCGTGGCACATGGTGCAGCATCTCGTGTTGATGATGGTGAGCGCGCCGCTCTTCGTCCTCGCGGTCCCGCTGCGCACCGTGCTTGCGCTCGCGCCGCCGCGCATCGGTCGTGCGCTCGCACGCGCGCTGCGGGCGCCGTTCGTTCGCGTGCTCACGACCCCGCTCGCGGGCTGGGCAGCGATCACGCTCGTCCTCTACGTCGCCCACTTTTCCGGCCTCTACGAAGCGGCGCTGGAAAACGAACGCGTGCACGCCTTCGAGCATGGGCTCTTCTTCGCGACGGCCGTGCTGTTCTGGCAGTCGGTCATCGCGCCGGCGCCGGTCGCGCATCCGCCATCCTATCCGGCGCGACTGCTCGCGATCTTCTTCGCGCTGCCGGCGAGCGCGTTTCTCGGCCTCGCGTTCTACGTCGCGACCCGACCGCTCTATCCGCATTACGTCGCCGCCGCCGGATCGCTCGCCGCGCTTACGGATCAGCGTAACGGCGGTGCGGTGATGTGGATCGGCGGCGGCGTCACCCTCTTCGCCGCGCTCTTGCTCACGATCGCCCGCTGGGGCGCGGCCGAGCGCCGTTACGGCCACCAGTACGATCGCTACATCGCCGGTCAATACGATCGCTCCATCGCCGGTCAAGGAGAATCATGATGAAGCCCGTCCCGCGCACCGCCTTCCTTCGCGGCTCGCTGCTCTCGCTCGCCGCGGTCGCCGGGTGCGCACCGCCGCGTGACGAGAACGTCGCCGCGCCGATGACCAGCGACAAACGTGCGCTGCAATTTTTCTCACCCGAAGAATACCGCACCGTGGAAGCGCTGGCCGAGCGCATCTTCCCGGCGGATGCGGCGGCACCAGGCGCGACGGATCTGCATGTCGCCGATTACATCGACGGACGGCTCGCGGGCGCATTCGGGTGGGGTGCACGCATGTACAAACAAGGCCCGTTCATCACGCCCCAGTCCAGCGGTCACGGCTGGCAGGTGCCGCAAACGCCGCGCGACGCGTATCGCGACAGCTTGCGTGCCGTCGACGCGTATGCGAACGCACACTACGGCGCGCTCGCCGCGAACCTCACCAGCGATCGGCAAGACGATCTCTTGCGCGACATCGAAGCCGGCAAGCCCACGAATTTCAACGTGCTCGAACCCGCGGCGTTCTTCGCCTTCTTCCTCGCACACGTCAACGAAGGGCTTTTCGCCGATCCGCGCTACGGCGGCAACGCGCAGCTCGCAGGCTGGAAGCTCGTCGGTTTCCCGGGCGATCCGATGGCCTACGGTGATCCGTACGAACGCCTCATCGATCAGTACGGCGTGCCCTACGACGTCGCGCCCAAGGGGCTCGCGTAATGGCGACGATTCGCCACGCTGAAGTCGATGCCGTCACGATCGGCGTCGGCTGGACCGCCGGCATCCTCGCCGCCGAGTTGACGCGCGCCGGTCACACCGTCGTCGGTCTGGAGCGCGGCCAGCTGCGCGGGACGCAAAATTTTCTCAACACGCACGACGAGCTCCGGTTCGCGGTTGACCACGATCTGATGCAAGACCCCGCGCAAGAAACCTGGACGCTGCGGCACGACCTGCGCGAGACCGCACTGCCGTTCCGCAATCTCGGCGCGTTCTTGCCGGGCACGGATCTGGGCGGATCGGGGATCCATTGGAACGGTCAGACGTTCCGCTTCCACCCGCGCGATTTCACGATTCGCTCGAGCACGATCGAACGCTACGGGAAGAACGCGATCCCGCCGGCCATGTCGATCGCCGACTGGGGCATCACCTATGAGGAACTCGAACCGTACTACGATCGCTTCGAATACATGGCCGGGATCGCCGGGAAAGCCGGTAATCTGCGCGGTCACATCGTGCCCGGCGGCAACCCGTTCGAAGGTCCGCGTTCGCGCGAGTATCCCGTTCCGCCGATGAAGGAAGCGCAGAGCGCGACGCTGCTCTCGACGGCCGCCGCACAACTCGGCTACCATCCGTTTCCACAACCGTCGGCGAATCTGCCGCAAGTCTATACGAATCCCGACGGGATCACGCGCAACGGCTGCACGTATTGCGGGTTCTGCGAGCGGTTCGGCTGCGAGGTCGGCGCCAAAGCGAGCGCGCCCGTGACGGTGATCCCGGTCGCGCTCGCCACGGGCAAGTTCGAAATCCGCACCGGCGCGAACGTCTTCGAGATCAAGCACGACGGGAAGCACGCGCAGAGCGTGCTGTATTACGACGCGCAGGGACGCGTTCACGAACAACCGGCCAAAACGGTCCTCGTGACGGCGTTCACCTTCAACAACACGCGGCTGCTGCTCAACTCGAAGATGGGCCGGCCGTACGATCCGCGCACGCGCCAAGGCGTGGTGGGCCGCAACTTCACGCATCAGATCGTCCTCGGCGGGAGCACGTTCTGGGCCGACAAACGGCTCAATCGCTACATGGGCTCGGGTGCGAACGGAACGCTCATCGACGATTTCGGCGCCGACAACTTCGACCATCACGGCCTCGGCTTCATCGGCGGCGCATCGATCATTTTCCAGAATACCGGCGCGCGGCCGATCCAGCAAACCTCCGTGCCCGACGGGACGCCAAAATGGGGCGCCGCTTGGAAAGACGCCGTGCGCACGTGGTACGACAAACAATCGGACATCGTGATGCAAGGCGAATGCAAAGCCTATTGGGATCATTGTCTCGAACTCGATCCCACCTACCGCGATCAGTTCGGGAACCCGCTCTTGCGGATCACCTTCGACTTCCAGGACGACGACCGCATGATGATGCGGTACATCTCCGGCAAAGTCGCCGACATCATGCGCGCGTCCGGTGCGACCAAAACGATGCTCAAGAGCGAACTCGCGGCGCACTACGATACGACGGTGTACCAAACGACGCACGTCAACGGCGGCACGATCATGGGGTCCGATCCGCACCATTCGGTCGTCAACAACTGGCTGCAGATGTGGGACTTCGAGAACGTGTTCGTCGTCGGTGCGTCGGCGTTTCCGCAAAATGCGTGCTTCAACCCGACCGGCACGGTCGGGGCGCTCGCGTACCGGGCGGCTGATGGCCTCGTGAATCGCTACTTCAAGAAGCCCGGTCCGCTGGCGTGATCCCCGCGACGCCGCCCGCGATCGTCGCGCGCGGGCACGTGCTCTACACGCAGCACTGCTCGAGCTGTCACGGCACCGACCTGCGGGGCGGCGACTCCGGCGCGGACATTCGTGGCGTGGGCGCGGCCGACGTCGATTTCATGGTCGGCACCGGACGCATGCCCGCCGCCTCCGCGTGGCAACAACCCGCTCACGATCGGCCGCGTTTCTCGCAGACCGAAATCGACGAGATCGTCGCCTACGTGACGAGCGTCGCGCCCGGCGGGCCGGCCATTCCGCGCGTCGGGAATTCCGGTGATCTGCAACGCGGTGCGGCGCTCTTCGACGAGAATTGTCAGCACTGCCACGGCGCCGAAGCGCAGGGCAATGCGATCGGCGGCGCAGCTTGGGCGCCGACGCTCGCGAATGCGACCGTGAATCAGGTCGCCGAAGCGATTCGCGTCGGGCCCGGCGAGATGCCGCGTTTTTCCGAGCAGCAACTCCCGCAGAGCGACCTGAACGCCGTCGTCGCCTACGTCGTTTCGCTGCGCCGGCCGCAATCGGACGGCGGCGTCCCGATCGATACCTCCGGCCCGATGCCCGAAGGCTTCATCGGCTGGGTCGCGATCGGGGCGTGTGCCCTGCTCGGCGCGATCCTCGCGCGACCGCGCGCCTAGCGGCGGTCGAGCGGGTTGTTGCGCGGGAGTTCGTCGGCGGGATTCGGCCGCGGCGGCGGAGGCGGCGGCGCATAGGGTCGGCCGGGTTGTGAGAACGGACCCGCCGCCGGACCCGGGCCCGGCATCGGTCCGCTGCCGGGCGGGACGAACGGGCGCGCGCCGCCGATGGTGCCGATCTGCGCCCCGCCGAGGATGGCGGTGATGATCTGCGCGATCCCGACGAACATCGGGATCAAGCCGAAGAGCAATTCCGGTCCCGGATGAAAACCGGGCGTGCCGAGCGGACCGCTGTTGTCCATCCCGATGAAGCTCATGCCGATCGTGATCGCAAGGCCGATCAGCCCGACCATGATGCCCTTGTTGAGTTGGCGCTGCGGCCCGTCGAGATCGAACATGCCCGGCGCGGGACCCGCATACGGCGGCGGCGGCACGGGCCCGGTGGGACCGCCCATCGGGCCCATCGGACCCATCTGGCGCGCGGCCTTCTTCCAATTCCCGCCCGGCGGCGGCGCGTAGCCGCGCCGGATCAATTCGATCCGTTCTTGGTGCGCGAGCACCTTGACGACGATGTAGGCGATGATCGGCAATCCGAAGATGCAAAAAATCGCGAGGACGGCGGCGAAATCCATGACGTTAGCTTTCTCTCCGATTCGCTTCGAGAACCGTGCGGACGGGCGTAATCGTTGCGCCGGGGGACGCATGCTGGAGGGGCGGGAGCAAAACGACGTTTCTGACCCCGGGACTCGGCACGGCCGCCTCCGCGCCCGCCGGCGGATATCCGCCGGAATAATATCCCATGCGGATCATCTCCATGCGCTCGTTGTGCGCCAGCGTCTTCACGACGATATAGGCGACGATCGGCAAACCGAAGATACAAAAGATCGCGAGAACCGGGGCCATGATCTATACTCCTGCGGCGGCCAGCGACACGCTGCCGTCGTCCGTCTTGATGTCGAGCCGGCCGTCGCCGGCGCCGAAACGAATTTGCCGTTCGCTCTCGGAATCGCCGATCTGCACGATCTGCAGCGGCGGCACCGCGGTCACGGTCGCGCCGGTCTTAACAGCGACCGTGACGTTCGCGGCCGGGCCGAAGCGTAAGGCGACGTTGCCGTCTTCGGATTGAACCGAGCCGTTAGCCGCCACGATCCCCGCGCCTTCGATGTGGCCGTCGTCCGTTTTCACGGTGAGAAAATCCGCGTGCACGTCGCTGAGCTCGACCCGGCCGTCGCTGTTGTCGACCTCCAGCCGGCCGGCGTTCATGTGCGTGATCGATACGCGTCCGTCGTCGTTCTTGACGAGGAGATCGCCGTGTTGATTGGTGATCTCGACGGGCTCATCGCCCGTACAGTGAATGGTCGCGCTTCCGCTCAAACCGTTCATCGTCAGCGACGTACAGTCGTCGACTTCGACCGTCGCATCGAACGGAACGACGACCGCGATGTCGCGGTGCATCGTCCCTGAATAGCGCTCATGGCGGCCGATGGAGATCGCATTCCCGGTCCGGCGCTCGACGCTCAGCGGCGTGATCCCGGAAACATGACCGTCGGTCGTCGTCGTCTCGTCGACCCGGACGTTGCCGGCCGACGCCGTCGAAATATGAAAATGCGCGTCGTCATCGCGCAGGATGACGTTCGGGTCATGCGACGTCGCGATCGGCGTGTGGACGTCCGCGGGTGTGCCCGACGACGTGGCGGCGAACGCGATCGACCCGTGATGCGTGAGGCCGCGCAGCGAACTGAAGATCAAGCCCAGAACCACGAGTTCGGCGGCGGCCAGGGCCGCCAGAACCGTCGCACGACGCGAATCCATCGTTAGATTGCCGGGAGGGGGCGGTCCGGGAACGGAATGGGTCGCGGTTGTGGCAGGATCATCGGGGGACGTACCTCAGCGAGTAAACTGCCCCATGTACGGGACGCGGCGGGTGTTGTTTCGAGCGAGCGGCCGAAACATGGACCCCGCTCGTCCGTACATGAGGGCATCGTGGCAGTTGCCGTACTCGCGCCCCGGCCGCGTCCGGAGCGTTTGGTGGAAATCCCGGCCGTTACCGACG
>Ga0116230_10006596_pt1 | contig 11440 bp, 5 predicted proteins | sample S1TSphfallax_3_FD_88678 | JGI IMG/M metagenome (GOLD analysis project Ga0116230, IMG submission 88678) | Host-associated microbial communities from peat moss isolated from Minnesota, USA - S1T2_Fd - Sphagnum fallax MG | ecosystem: Host-associated > Plants > Peat moss > Unclassified | place: USA...
AGAGCATCTTTCGCGCGGTCGGCCATCCCTAGTCTGGACGCGGCCATCGCGAACCCCAGCAGCGCGTCTGCATTGTTCGGTTCCAGATTCAATGCCGCGGAAAACTGCGCCAGAGCGCGTTCTGGCTGCTGCTGGTAAAGAAGGATTTGCCCAAGCAACACGCGGCTCCGGAAATCATCCGGATCTATCTCTAACATCTGCGTTAGAGCTTTGGCCGCCTCCAGTTTCTGACCTGCATCCAATTCGGTGCGAACCAGATCTTTTCTTGCTTCCATGAAGGTAGGTTCAATTTCAATTGCTCGCTCAAAATAGCTCATGGCCGAATCGAATTGCTTCTTCGCCAGAGATGCCTCCCCTTGTTGCAGTGCTTCCACGGCGGCGCGGATGTGCGGCTCAGATGATTTAGCCTGGAAGACCGCCGCGGCCAGGATAACAGTCAGCATTCTCATTGAGGCGATTCGCCCTTCGGGGAAAGCACATCATTCAGACGGCGGTCGCCCGCTTCCGAAACCGTGCTGGCCGATTGATCATGAATCCTGTCAAAAACGGCTTGAGCTTCCGCATTCCTGCCCAATGCTCGATACGCGCGCGCCAGGTGATAAGCGGCACTGCGATAATCAGGATCGAGCTTGCTGGCGAACTCCAGATCCGCTAATGCCTGCTTCGCTTTCCCCGATTCGAGCAGAAGCTTGCCACGCAACGTAAGGGCGGAAACGGAATCGGCGTTTAGCGAAACCGCTTTGTTCAGTTCCGCCAGCGCTTCTGGAGTGTTTCCATCCCCTGATTTCAGAAGGCACTCGGCCAGCAGGTAATGCAGATCGGCATCCTGCAAACCCTCCTCAATGGCAGTTCGAAGTATTTGAACAGCTTCTTTAAATTTGCCCAGCTTATACTCCATCAGTGCCAGAAAGAATCGAACGTCCGGTCTTGCCGGGTCAAGCTTGGCGCTGGTGGAAAAATCCTCATAAGCGGAACTCATCTGACCTAGCAGAGCTTCAGCCGCGCCGCGCGAAACAAAGGCATCCGCGGATTCCGGAAATAGCTTTGTGGTTTCATACGCCGCTTCCGCCGCGCCCTTGAAATCGCCGCCTTCGGCGCAAACCGTGACCAGGTTCAGGCGCGTATCCAGACTAGCCGGGTTCTTCTGAAGCTCGCGTGAGAGCACGGCGTATGCTTCGCGGTAAAGTCCGAGCTTGGCATAAGCAACGGCCAGCAGGTTGGCCGATTTCGAATCTGACAACCCGGCTGATTCCAGATTCACCAGCAAGCTGCTGGCGTCCCGATATTCGCCCAGTTCAAATTGAGCCAGGGCAACAGCGAAGTCATGAGTGGCGCGATCTGGCACGGCTTCCGGCACCCTGCTAAACACCTTCAGCGCCGACTTGAAATGACGCGCCCGGCCATACAGCCATCCGAGTTGAAAGGACTCCAGAGGAGATAACGTGGAACAAGTCTGAATTTCATCCAAAGAATGAACGGCTTGCTCGAACTGATGCAAAGAGAGTTGACTATTCGCGCGCTGAAAAATGGCCGATGCATCGCATTTTCCAGGTCTTGACTGGCCGCCTGGAAGGGCCGCCATCGGAAACAACAAAATCATCAGCAGCCTAGAAAACATAGGTTTGCGGATTATCAAACCGGAGTGAAGTCTCTTTCGTATTCTGAAGCGACTGGAAGGCATTTTGTTCCTCGGCCGATTCCGCACTTTCATGAAGCTGGGCATAAAGTTGCGCGAGTTCCAGGTGGTAAGCAGGCTCATCGTTTAACCGCGGTTTCAATGAAACCAATAATTCGCGCGACTTTTCCAGTTCTCCATTATGCCGAAGTGCCCGGGCCAGATACAGACCCACTTGTGCATTAGCCCGGCTCTGTTTCCAGGCCCTGGCAAGGTGAACCGAGGCAGGCTCCCAAGCACCAGTCTTGAAGTCCAGCAACCCGAGGAAACCTTCGGCTGCCGGATTGTCGGGCGATGCTTTGAATGCCAGATCAAGCGACTGCCGCGCTTCGGCATACTTGCCCTGTTCAATCTGGACCTCCGCCATGCTTACAAGCGCCTCCACCAGTTCAGGCTTCTTCACAAGTGCTTCCCCATAGAGGCGAATAGCCTCGTCACTCTGGTTCCGAGCGGCATTCAGGTCTCCCGCCGCTACCAGCAACAACGGATCATCGTTGCCTTCAGCGGCAGTCTTCAGCAGACTATCCGCACTACCCAAATATCCCAAGCGAATTAATTGCTCTGCCAAAGTAAACGAGATGTCAGCCCGGCCAGGATCTAATTTGTGGGCCTGCACCAGCCACGGAACGGCCTTTGTCTGCTGGCCGCTTGCCCCATAGTCAAGACCGACATGAAAGTAGGCTTCCACATGATCAGGATGTTTATCGATGGCACGAAAATACTGCTTTCGCGCATTTTCAAAGTCTTGCAAATGTGAATAAGCTTCGGCCAGATTGAAGCAGACGGCGTCGTCCGCATCTTCATCTGGAATACGGCTAAGAAAGCGCACCACCTGGGAATCCATTTTGCGCTCCGCAAATATTCCGCCAAGCGAAAATAACAGCGCCGACGTCATCGCTGGGTCGTCAGGACTCAGCAGCCGGTCGATCTGCGCCCTCTTGTCGGTCTCCACCAGCACCCTTGCAAAGAGCAGGATCAGCGCTGGATCTTTCAAAAGATGGGGGTGAGCAAAAGCTCCTAGACTGTCAAACGCGCGGGTGGCATTCTGCCAATCCTTTAATGAGACGTAGATGCCAATAAGATATTGAGTGGCATGGGTATTCGACGGTTCAATTTGGAGGCCAGTCTGGAATTCTCGAACTGCATCAAACGGCCTTCCCGCTTCGAAGTAGCTGGCTCCGAGTTCAAAATGCAGCCTCGAGTTTTTGGGCTCCATGGACACTGCCTCGCGATAAGCTTCCTCGGCGTCCGGCAGCTTACCCAATAACTCGCTGGTGGTTCCCAATAACTCGAAATAATAGCTCGTGGTCGAGCACGCTTCGCGGTTGGCTGAGAGGATGGATGAAGCTTCAGATGGATTCCTTTGCTGCAACGCCGCTCGTGCGGCGCTGAGCCTTTCAGCGCAGGAGTCCGAGGCCGCAAGTAGAAAGGCAATCGACGCCAGAAACATGTAAAACAAGGACCTCCGTCCCAGGCATAGGTCCTCAGACTATCCTAGAACAAAAGCTTCAAAGCGAATTGAATTTCGCGAGATCCATTCGCCGCATTCGCCGTGCTTGTGATTTGGCCGAAGTTCGGATCAGTCACGGTGGTGTCGGGTAAGCCGAAATTCACATGGTTAAAGACATCGAAGAACTCCGAACGGAATTGCAGAGTCATGCGTTCTCTTAACGGGAAGTCCTTGTAGGCACTGAAGTCAAGATTTTTGAACGAAGGTCCGGTCAGGTTGTTGCGGCCTTCATTTCCAAACGTGTAGGCTGCCGGTTCGGCAAACGCTGCAATATTGAACCATTCCAGACGGCTTTGCGTGAAACCGTTATTGGGGTTGCCAACTACCTCCGCGCGTTCGCTTCCTCCGCCCACATTTGCCGGATCTCCGCCTGAACCGATGCTGAACGGCTGTCCGGAATTGAGCGTTGCAATCCATCCGAGGTTCCAGTTCCCCAGCAAGTTTCTGACAATTGGATTCCCGCTCGATAAATACTGCCTTCCCTTGCCGAATGGAAGCTGATAAACGCCGCTGAGGACGAACATCTGCGTCCGGTTGAAATCCGACGGTCCCCAATCCTGCCGCAAGTTATAGATGGATTCAATACTGCCCGATTGCCCTTCCGATTGAATGTCCAGGGACTTCGACCAGGTATAAGACAACTGGAAGTTCAAACCAAACGAAAGCGCCTTTTGCAGCTTTACCTGGAGAGCGTTGTAACTGGAATTCCCGACATTTTCATCGTAAGAGAACGATCCGCCATAAGCGGGATAAGGCTGACGGAGAGCAATTGGTCCGGGCGCCGGGTACAATGCGGTGTTTGCCGTGGGCTGAATAAATTCATCCCGCCCCACCGAGCCCACATAATCAACATGCAGAACAAACGAATGAGCAAGTTGCTGCTCAACGCCGCCGTTATACTCCATCACGTAAGGAATCTTGTTGCGCGGATTGGCTCCGAAATCCACCAGAGGCTGAAGCGGATTGAAATAGGAAGAACTGGGCGGCAGCGAATTGAAGTAAACAGTGGGCAGTCCTCGGTTCAGATCGATGTTTGATATGCCGACGCCTTCAGGCCAGGAAATGCGGGGATCCTGAGCTTCTTGCACCAGCGTATTGTTGTGATCGTCAAAAATGGCGAATGCGCTGCGGAAAACCGTCGTCTGACTAAGTCGATAAGCGATGCCGAGCCTCGGTTCCCAGCCATTGTAGTGCGGATCATAGTAGGTCTTGCGAACGTTGGCAGTTGGATAAAGCGGCGGCGCTGGTCCGGAAACCAGGAAATTTCCAGTTTGCACGTCCAGCCCGGAAACGATCTTGCTGCCATAACTTGGCGGCGGCACAAAATCGTAGCGGAGCCCGTAGGTCACGGTCAACTTTTTGGATATCTGCCACTGATCCTGAATGTAGCCTCCGTACCACCAGCCTCGTTCATCAGCCGAAGTGTTTCCCAGAAATCCAGACAGACTGTCCGGCAGTCCAAGCATGAAGCTGGCCGCCCCGTTTCCCGTGGAGTTGGTAAGACCTCCCTGCGATGTCGCATTCTGCGTGAAACTGGGTCCTGCGCCCCATCCGTCGTCGAAACTATGGATGTGGTAAATCATGGCACCCACGCCAATGGTGTGCTGGCCGCGCACCAGTGACAAGTCGGCATGGCCATCGTGATTGTATTGCGGTCCCAGCGGAATCGCGAACTGACTGACACCGGTGTAACCGTTGGAGATGCCCATGTTCGGGCCCAGCGCCAGACCATTCTTGGCAGGAGCGAATTCGGCAAAATTGATTGAAGTTATGAATGCCTGTCCCGATGGCTGGTCAAATTGGCCATAAACCGTGTTGGTGTATCCGTAGTGAAGATTCAGGATGGTATTCGGATTAAATAAGTGTGTGTAGCCCAGCGCAAATACCTGGCCGTAATTTTCAAGTGTCTGCTGGTAAGTAGGAAGTCCCTCCGGACGAAGCAGGTTCGCATCCGACCGGTTATAGCGGCCGAACAGAGTGTCGTTATCGCCGAATTTGTGGTCGATTCTGATTCCAGTCTGGTCACTCGCGGTGTTATTCGTTCCAGCCCATTCATAGTTCGGCAGAACACCGGCGGCCACATTCAAATTTGGAAGCGGATAATATTTCGCCAGAACGGCTTGGCTGCTGGGGTTCAATCGCGACGTGGGAATGATGTTATTCGGGAAAGGTTGCCGGATAATGTTCAGCGCATTCGTGGGAGACGGCGTGCTGGTGCTTGGGTCATAAAGCTGGTTCGTATTGATGATCGCGGAGAAGTCGCCGCTTCTCATGGCGGCGGTTGGCACGCTCGCAAAATAGCTGAGACTCTGGACTGAGCGGAAACCTTCCCAATAAGCCTCAAACCAGGTCTTGTTCTTGATGATGGGACCTCCGAATACCACGCCATATTGATTTTGCCGGTATGGCGGTTTGGTCTGATCGAAGAAGTTGCGGGCATCTAAGTCGCTATTCCGGAAAAACTCCCACAAAGCGCCGTTAAACTGATTGGTTCCAGAGCGCGTGGCGATATTAATGTTTGCACCCGACGAAATAGAAAACTGGGCATCCGTAATATGCGACTGGTTATTGAACTCCTGAATCGCATCGGGTGGAGGCGCAATCACCCAGGTATCCGTATAGATCGCGTTATTCAGAACCCCATCCATGGTGAAATTGTTCTGCTGTCCGCGCTGGCCGTCTACGGAAGGGCTAATTGACCCTGCTCCCTGCTGCACCGTGAACGCGCCCTGCTGACCAGACTCTTGCGGCGCCGCGCCCGGTGCCAGCAGTGTCAACTGCGTAAAGCTGCGGCCGTTCAGCGGCAAGTCCACCACCTGATCGTGCTGGACAACCGAAGCCAGTGTGGCTGAAGTTGTGTCCAGAGGCGGCGGCGCTCCCGTCACGTTCACCGTTTCCGAGACGGCAGCCAGCGATAACTGGAAGTCAATGGTTGCTATCTGGTTTACCAGAAGCTGAACGCCGGGCCGGTTCTCTTTGCCGAAACCGGCTTTCGACACCTGAATGTTGTAGGTGCCTGGAGGCAACTGAGGAAGAACATAGCTTCCATTGTCGAGGCTGGTGGCAGTTCTCTGAAAGCCGGTTTCAGGACTGGAAACTATGATCTGTACACCGCCTACTGCTGCCCCGGAAGGGTCGGAGATGGTTCCCGTTATGGTGCCGTTCGTGGTTTGACCGCTGAGTGAACCGGCAAGGAAGGCGGCGATCAGCAAAAGACTCCATGGTCTGTCATTCGTCATTTCTCAAACTCCAGGGTTTGCAAACATAAGCCGCCAAGCGAACAGCAGTAACAGTTCGCCGAAGCTAACGAGAACAGATTATGTCACCTAGGGCGTAAGCGTCAAGACTTTTTTAACGGTTCGATAAAAGTTGGTATTGACTGTCCAACTTACTTGGCCTCTTGCCGTGTTTCGACTCGCACCGTTAGCACTTCAAACGGCTTGAAGGAGAGTTGCACACCGCCTTGGCTGACAGTGAGTTCCTTCAAGTCCGCCTCGACTCCCGAACAAAGGTGTGCCGATTCGATTTCCAGATGGGGTAAGTGAATGGCAGTGCTGGCCGCTTTGCCCGAAATCTCCTGCAAACGCAGAATACTGCCTTTTCCATCCTCGGCCCGCTTCCAGGTGATCAGGGCCACATCTTTCCCCGTGGTGTCCAGAAAACTGTCTCCTCCAGGCGGCAGGGGCCGATCTGGATCACCAGCTTTATCCTGTGACACCACATAATCCAATTCCGCCGGCCGCATTTCCTCCAACCCCAGCCGGGTCAGTGCGGCTCCGTCCAGTTTGGGTCCGCTTGTCAGTGCATAGCGAAACACAAAATCGCCGCCTTGGCCGGCGCGATAGTTGGTGTGCCAGTAGTTATTCATCGCATAAGAAAAAAGAGTTCCACTGGCAGGTTTGAAGTCGCCCGGCCACTTGCCGCGGTTGATGTCGCCGAAGCTTGCCAGCGACGCATCCAGCGGCACCACGCCGACCGTGAGGCCGCTGTTCCCCACGGCCATCCATTGCTGCACATTGAACCACTCCAGGCTGGCACCCTTCATAAGATCCTTTGCGGGATTTATCCAATCCTGCTGTGTGGCGAAGTGGAATTCCGGATTTGTGGCGGCAACCGGGAAGGCGAAGTAGACACCTTCTTTGTCATTCGTGTACTCCTTATGCACTTTGAACCGAAAGTCAATTTTCTTTTCGTCATTGAAAAGCAGAATTTCCGTCTCAATAGAGGGCGTATTGACACCCGAACTGGATAACACGATGGATTCCCCCCAGGGAAGATGATCTATGCCCGCCAATTTGCCGTGCGAGGACGGATGCACCGTCAGTTCGCCGGGCGGAAGTGCGGGAAAGGGGTTCACCATCTGCGTATCGCCATCACCGCCTGTCACATACAAATACTGGCCAAATTTATACGGGCTGTTGACATCCACGAGTTCGCGGCCTAATTGCTTGTCGTAGATGCTGCTGACCGCGCCGCTGTCTGGATCAACCGTAATTTTGTAGAAAGAGTTTTCGATGCTGGTCGCATTTGCAGGCTTCGCTTCGGCGGGGCCAGTCTCTCCGTAGGAAAGACTGAAGCATTTGTAACCCACGGCCGGAAGGTCCTTTGCCAGGAAACGGACGTGGAGAAAGTGTTCTTTCCGACAGAGGACTTCAATAGGAACCTCTTTCCTCGTTGCCAGATCGACCAGCGTGGGATGTTCGAACAGATCGGTTTCCACGACGGCGTCGCGCTGCCAGTTGAGTGAGTTGAAAACTACCAACGTGTTAGCGGGAATATGAATGTCGTTCGCTAACTGGCTCAAAGACCGGTTCATGACGTCTTCAATCTCCTCTGACGCAATTTCAGCGCGTCCATCTTTTACTCTGATCTGCTTCACGGACTCATCGTGATCCGGCTGTGAAACGGAGTTATAAGAAAGCCAGGTGTGCTCGGCAAACAAAATGATGTTTCGCCAGATATCGGCAAATGCGCCAGCGGGCGGATTCAGATTCCGGTCGACGGAATGCGTGACGCTCGACAGAACTTCGGCCGACAATGCGCGATTTTGATTGGCCCGGTCTTCCGCTTCAAAGTAAGCGTCGCTTCCGATGCCGTCCTCCCAGTAACCGCCACCGTCCCCTTTGAAGGTGGGCAGGTCCTTGCCATTGTGTTCATCCAGATAGTGAAAAAAGTCTGGAAAGGTGGAATACTTCAGCTTTGGAAAGGCATACGCTTTGTTCCATTCATCGGCGAATGTCGCGGTGGACGGGAACAAGTCCGTATTCTCCACCTGCGTTCCATAAATCAACGCCACGTCGGGTTTGTAAGCGGGTTGTGAGTAAGCTTGCAGGAAAATCGGCAATGACTCTCTGACGGCCTCCTGCTGCGGCGGCAACCCAAAAAGCGTCTGAACCTGCATGTAGTGGCGCGAATACCAGAACAACACTTTTTGACCGTCGGGACCCTGCCACCAGAAAGGCGATTTTTCATTCCAGTGATCGTAGTAAAACACCGGCGCCCGGTCATTGTTGGACGCTGCCACCCAATACTTCACTCCGCTGGAGGCCAAAACAGAGGGATAACTGCCTGAGTAAGTGGGAACGTCGGTGATATTGGCATATTCAAAGGGAATTCCGTACTTGCTGGACAGAGCCTTGGATTCATACAGGGACCGGTACAGTGTTTCGAGCGAGGCGTAACCCGTCAGCAGATTGACATATTGAGCGGGCATGGCCATTTTTCCGCTACGGATCAGGTCCAGAATCTCGTTTCGTTTGGACTCGGGACGCGTGTTCAAAAGCTGCTCAAGATTCCAGGACCCGTCCATGGAGAAGCGAAAATCTGGATGCTCCTGAATCAGGTTGGCTGCCTGAGTTAATACTCTGGCCTGCGTCTCCGCCACTTTTCCCTGATAATCCGTGTAACCCACATCCAAGTGCGTGTGCGGAACAACGAAAATAGTCCATTTGCGCAGTGCCGTCAAGCTCACGCTGATCGGCTGCCGGGAGCCGGCCACGCGAAGCTTCGCCGCCATCGTTCCGGTCCATTCCGGAAGTTCGAACGAGATTCGCTCTTCTCCGAAGTCTCCTCCCGCCAGTTTCGCCGCATAGTGCTTATCGCCCGCAATCAGTTCGGCTGAGCCTGGCTTCCAAGAGCCAGGAAAACGGAGAAACGCGTCCACCACTTCCACTAATCCGGCGGGAGTTTGCCGGTAAAAGATGGTGGGCTGGACATCCGCCGCTATTTCACCTTTTCGCGCAGGCTCACTGGCGGGTGCTCTCTGGAACTCGATGGCGTCATAACTGAGACCGCCAATTTCTTGCTCACCGGCACGTGTAGCCGGGTCGTCCACGCAGGTGACCGCAAGCGTATTTTCCCCGCTTTTCAGGAAGGCCGCTGGAACTTGAACGCTTATGACGCTTTGTGACTCATGCGGATCAAATGCGTAGGTAAAATCGCTGCGCGAGTAGCTCAGCTTCGGATGCAGATAGAACTTCCCGGAATGCCCATTCACGTTAATCTGTAGCGCCGGAATGCGCGGCTTGTCAATCAGGGTTCCAATCTTCAGAAGATAGGGACCGTCCACGGAATTGAGCGCGAATAAAATTTTATAGGTGTGTCCTGTTTGCTGACTGGCGGGCCAATCTTTCGCGGGGTCGCTTGTGCCCACTCGGAACTCAACGGACGGGCTGGCGTGGCCGGAGAACTCAACCGGAGATTCATCAAACTTTCCAATCTGCCAGTGACTCGCATCCTGAGCGTGGACGGGAATGAGAGGCAGAAAGACGAGCAGGGAGCGCAAGAAAACGGCGGGGAAAACGGTTTGCATAGGAACGGCCTTGAAGTAGAATGACTGTGGAACTTTGTTAACGGTTACGAAAAAGTCTACGCTAAAGTCTATCCCAAGCTCCGCGTCAGGTTCCATCGGCGTGCTGATGGTGTCAACCCTGGTCTCCACTCTTGGTGGCTTCCTGTTTGGGTACGACAACATTGTGGTCAGCGGAGCAATCGGGCACCTGTCCCGCTACTTCGCGCTGGACGCGGTCGGCATCGGCTGGGCCGCGGGATGCGCGCTGATCGGATGTTTGGCCGGCTCCGCCTGCGCGGGCGTGATTGCCGATAAAATCGGGCTCAAACGAGCTCTCTACGGTTGCGCGGTTTGCTTTGCGCTCTCCTCTTTTGGCCTTCTCACGGCATCGACGTTCGTGCAATACACGCTCTGGCGAATACTCGGAGGCATCGGCATCGGTTCCGCCTCCATTGTTGCGCCTATGTATATTGCCGAGATTGCACCCGCTATTGTGCGGGGCCGTTTGGTGGTGTTCTACCAGTTAGGCATTGTCACGGGAATACTTTGTTCTGTTTTCGTCAACATGCTGATCGAGAGTTCTCATGCGGAAAGCTGGCAGATTCAGCACGGCTGGAGATGGATGTTCGCCGCCGCCGGTGTCCCCGCCATCTTTTTCGCCGCAGCCATCGCTCTTTCCAGTGAAAGTCCGCGCTGGCTGATGAAGACAGGCCGCGGCGTGGAATCGGAACGCGTGCTGGCCAGTATCAATGGGGCGAGCGCCGCCGCGGCGGAAGCCAATTCCATCAGAAGCGCGCTGGCAATGGAAGAAGGCGGCTTTGGCGAACTGCTGAAACCCGCTCTTCACCGCCCGCTGCTGATCGGATTCTTGCTAGCTGCGTTTTCCCAGACCAGCGGCATCACCTGCCTGCTCTCATTCTTGCCTGAGGTCTTCAAAAGCAGCGGACAGAACTCAGCGAACGCGTTTTCACAATCCGTGCAGGTGAGCTTGGTGAATCTGATGCTGACAATCCTGGCCATTTGGCTGGTAGACAAAGCGGGGCGGAAAACACTGATCCTGGCAGGAACATTCATTCAGACTCTTTCGCTGGCCGGCGTTGGTTATCTCTATCTTGCCGGCGGTCACCCGGCTGGGATTTTATTGGGAATCATGGCATTCGTGGCCGGGCATGCCGTTGGCAACGGCGCGGTCTGCTGGGTCATCATCTCGGAAGTCTTTCCCAATAAGGTGCGCGGGGCAGCCATGTCCATCGCCACCACCGCCATTTGGATATTTGCCTACCTCGCCAATCAGTTCTTCCCGGTTCTGCAAAACCATCTCGGCAGTGGCGGGACATTCCTGGTATTTGCCGGCCTGGCGGCTTTAAATTTCATTTTTGTGCTGACTCTCGTGCCCGAAACGAAAGGCTACTCTCTGGAACAGATCACCGGCATGTGGTCCACGAAAGCGGTGAGGGAATTGTAA
>Ga0116230_10006597_pt1 | contig 11437 bp, 5 predicted proteins | sample S1TSphfallax_3_FD_88678 | JGI IMG/M metagenome (GOLD analysis project Ga0116230, IMG submission 88678) | Host-associated microbial communities from peat moss isolated from Minnesota, USA - S1T2_Fd - Sphagnum fallax MG | ecosystem: Host-associated > Plants > Peat moss > Unclassified | place: USA...
ACCGTCACACACCACTGCACATCCTGCATCGACAAGTCCGACCCGAAATGGACCTCCTGGAGATGTCGCAGGATGAAGTTCCCCATCGCTCGCAAGTAGTCGGAGATGACCCGGTTCAGAGTCAGGCCCGGGGGAAGATCTGATGCAGATGAAGGCCCCGCATCGCTGCTCGAAAGATGGTACCTCGACGGCGTAGCATAGAATCCCCCTACAGGCATGTGGAGTGAGGACAGATGCACATTAGTTGCAGCTTGTTCCCGCAGGATCCGCATTTCTGCGAATTCCTTCTGAAATTCCGTCCCGGCCATGTATCCCCAACTATTGAAGCAAAGATCACCATTCCCTTTGCCAACCTCTGGTTTGTAGTAGATTGCCGTGGGGGTTGCGTCACGCTTCGACCGTACTCCCGGCCAGTCATCGCATGTGAAGATGGGGGAGGGCTTGAATTTGTGCGCGTAGGCAAAGGAGGAGTCAGTGGTACCCAAATGCAATCCCACAATAACTCTAGGCTCAATCACTTCTGGCTTTCTTCCCGCGGCACCTCTAGGTAGTTGCTGAAGGGGTGCTGATTGGGGTACTGACGACGGGATGCTCCACATTCCTCGCAACAGATTCGTGAACATTTTTTCAAGTGCGCCTAACTCTCTGTCTCTCTTAGACTCCATTCACTTTGTTTACAAGGTCCCTATTCACCAATCTTCTTCTTCGTAAACAACCGCTCATGATAAACCCTGTTGAAAAGATGCAGGAATTCACAAGACAAAGTTGACATGAAAACTCGGTGACGACATTTCACAACAACATAATTTAGATGAAAACTTCAAACAAAGACTATCTTTAAAGAAAACAGTAATAATTTCTCCAAATTTTCCCAAGCACGATGACTAGTCTTTCCTAACATCTAAAAGATTCAGCTTCTTCTCTGCTGATTACTGGCTAGCAAAGAGAAGGCTATATAGGGAGAAAAAGAAGACCACGGACAGAGAAATAAATGATCTTGTACGCGTGACTCTTCAAGTATAAGCTTTGAAGTTCTGTGCAACTCTTCTCAAGACACGAAACTTCCTCAACGTCTCATTTAAGTCTTCGATTTCTGGGCGATGTGGACGAAGGAAACGTCTCTGCCCCGAGGGGCTGACATTTTATATGTTTTTTTCAGTTCATTTGACCTATTCACTTCACACGTTAAGCCTCAAGGCCAAGAAGCTACAACCCTAGAATGAGGTAGTTGCTGAAAAGTATACCGACAACGTAGTTGTTAATAGCTATCCCAAGTCCCGGAAGAAGTGTTAAGAGGTATCCCAACTCCTGGAAGGGGATATTGGGTTTGGTGAAACTAGGTGGTGAACATATTTAGTTGTCAATAAACAGGGAGAGCCCTTTTTTTATTTGTTATGATTTTGAAACATTAAAATGGGGGCTGATAAACCTCATTTCTTTCATTGATTAGTTCACTGGGTAGTGGGGAAACTACTTTGGGAATGCCAGAAGCTTGATTAAATTTTTCCAATGAAGATGCACATCAAATGGGGAAAAAAAAAAACTTTTGGGATCCTCACAATTACCTAATAGAAGTCGCAGTATGTTATCATCATCATTAATGTGGGGTTTTCTTCTTCCTGCAGTCAAGACGAGAACTCTACACTTAAGTTTTCATTAAAGTTATTTGTAAAATATTGGAGATAGGGGATGGAATTGTTCATTAGAGGTTGGGAAGAAGTTGAAATGGTTAGTTGATGGCTTTATTTTCTACTCTTCCTAAAACAACTTGGCCTGTGAAAAGTTTAATGGCTCTGCCGGCTCAATCGATGTCCCATATTTTATATGTTGGTCTTCCCCATAGTGTGATTCATATTAACTAGTACAGTATCCAAATCTCAACTGATGACTCCGGGAGACCCTTTTAACTTAACAATTATTGGGGGCTTTGTGGCAAGGGGGGGGGTCAACAAGCTGCACATCCATTTGTCGGAATCCATAATTCCAAGGCAAGTTCTAATGTTTCAGCGTACAATAATAATTTTATTTTCCACATCCCATAAATTTTAGAATATTTTAATCTTGAAATGAAAAATGAAAATATTTTATAGTATTTTAAAGTTTAAAATTTTTAACAATATTCTAAAATATTCTCTATTTCCCTTCACAAAATGCTGTTCTTCGAGAAGACCTTTTTTGGAGCTTTGGGCTGGGTAGGGGGCGGGGGGAGAGAGAGAGAGAATTTCAACATTTCTGAAATTAATATAATTAATGTTGAACTTGCAATTGTACTTTCAGTATATAATTGAACTTAAGCTTCGGGCTTAATTTTATGCCCCCGGACTGTGTATAATAAATAAGTAGTGTCTATGCCCCTGACCAACAAGACTTTAGAAGAATAAAAAGAAGGTAAAAAAAAAACCGAAAACAGAAACAAAAACCAAAACAAAAACCCCCCCTTTTTTTAATGGAATCGAGGGATGGGCTAGGACCTGTGGAAGAACCGAAGCATGAGCTCGGCGCGCAGTGTGAAGCATAACTTAGTGTACAATTGCGAGCGTCTGCAGAAATTGGTATCTAGAATAAAATATAAGAGTCCTTTCCGCACCCGCACTCATTATTTTGTCAGTAGTGTTGCAGCTGCTGCTGCAAAAGCATCAAAATATCCGGTTTCAATAAGAGTTATATAATAACATGGGCTGTTCGTTCGCTTGTTTGTTCTGAAGCTGAAATCCTTGGCCTCTTAAGGAAGATTTATTATGTCTCATACATTTATACAATTAGACTTGTTTTTTGTTTTCTCTCTTTCACCTTGTCAGTACTCGCTGCATTAGTGCGCCAAAACCAGGCGATATTCTTCTGTCGCACAGTGAACATCAGTGACACCGGGGATTTTAAAAAGTTCGGAGAGTCGTTTATTAATGGGTTTTGATTTGTTCCACTTGACATATTGTTAACTAGTTACTCATTCAAAGAGGTCAACTCTAATATGGATTGTATACTGAATAATTTTGGTCCAGACCTTTGCAAGCCCTTGCCTTGGATTTGTCTTGTGTTTTGTTGGATAAATTCAAAACTCCAAATCAAACCTTCGAATCAATAGAGTGCAAATAGGTATTGTAGTCCTGTAGAATTTGTACATTACGTAATGATGTCTACAAGGCCCAATTTTTTTTAAATGACTATTTCTGAGTGGCCAGATGATAGGATTTAAATAGTCTCTCACCTTATTATACCTACCAATTTGTCTTGTCCTTCATTTTTTGGGTTTTTTCAAGGGGGGGGGGGATGTAGCTGAAGTGGTGATCATCCGCAAGAACATTTAATCGAACTAATGTGAACCCGGTGCATAATGCACCTTGTCGATCCCCCCCACGTCGAGCCCGGTCGATCAAAATCCAAGAGTGTTGGGCTGGGTTTGTTTGTAACAAACCTCTCCCTCCCTCACCCCCCACGCCGAGGTCGAAATCCGGGAGTGCTAGGCCGGGTCTGTCTGTAACAGACCTCTCCTTCGCCCCCCGCCCATGCCGGGCCCGGTCGACTTGAACACCGAGCTCCGTCACAGACAGACATATTGAATTTGACAGACATATTGAATTTATATACCAGTGGGTACCCATGACCTTCGGACACTATGAGGTGCCCCTGCACGTCTTGTGCGCTCTGCCCAGACTGGTTTGGCGCGCCCATCGTGCCCTGTGCACCCCCGTCTGGCCAGCTAAGTGCACCGTTTGGCCCCAAACTGCATCACGCATCCACACTGGATGTATAAAAGGCCGTGGCACCTCGCCCGGCCCCTCGCAGTAGCTGCCCTGGCTACAATCCGTGAATGTTTGTGAGGAACACGCAGACAGAAAGACACCACATTTGCAATGTGTAAACGGAAGCCACGACATCGCAAAGCGTCGCTTCCGATCGCCCCTTCCCTTCTCGAGCTACAGAGAGAAAGGAGAGAAATGACCGAGCTCCGATACCCGGGCTGGTGTCGGCAACAGCCCCTAGAAACACACGGGCCCTTTTCCGGTCCACCCGTGGCAAAGAGCTTGGTTTATGGCCCGGGACCCGGGTTTTCGTGGCGAAACCGGGCTTCGTCATCGCCCCGGTTTAATACTTACTCCCGTGGTTCCACACACCTGGGCGCCGCCCGGCCCACGCTAGGTTTTTTTTTACCGTTCGGCTCTTTGACCATAAGCACCCCAGTAAGTAATTTGAAGCCTGGGCGTTGGGACTTGGGACCTGGATTGGTCGGGACTTAGGACTCGAGACTCAGTAAGTAAAGAAGTAAAAGTGTGTGATTGAGGTCTTGAATAGTTTTTGGGCCTTTGAATTCGGGGGGATAGTTTTAAAAGTGATCTGGGTTTCAAGGCCTCGATGGACGAACGGACGCACAGACAGCCCCTCTCCCGTGCCCAGCCCGCCTGTGCCGGCCCACCCGAGCAAAAAAAGAGAAAAAGACTCTACTATAAACCAGTAAACCAGCCAGTCAGTCCCTCTCCTGTGCCCACCCCCCATGCCAGGCCCGGTCGGCCTGAACGCCAAGCTCCGTTATAGACGTAGTGAATTTATATATAAAATTAGTTGAGTTCATTTCATACTTGTACTAAAATAACTTTGGCACATGCAAAGTCTAATGGGTCTTCCTTCTCAATTATCATAGGTCCTTTCTGGCTACATGTGGTGATTGGCCTCCAAAATGATCTAAACCTCAGCCATTTTGAATTGAATGTGTGTCATGGTAAGCTCAACAGGTGAATTCATTAATACTTAACACCCAACCTTCTAGTCCTTGCAAATCCACTTCTTTTTTTCTTTTCCATTGACTTCTTCTTTTTGGGTTCTCTTGCAATACACTTTGCATGTTTGAATTACTTTTTAAAAACAAAAATATTGTACACGAAGTTGGATTGTTTGATTGCTGATCTCCCATTAGGGGCCCACTAGTCGATTGTTTTGGATTTCTCCATTTCAGCATCCAAGATCAATAGTACCTAATTGGGTATTTTTTCCATCTTAAACAAGAGCTTCTTGAAGTGCAGCCACCACTTTTTGTAGAAAGCAAGAAAGAAAGAAATAAATAAATAAATAAAGTGTCGCTTCTGAGTGCAAGAAGGTAAATAAAGCCTGAAGAAGGGCAGGAGTGATCCAGCTCCCCCCCCCAGTTTCCCTGTTTGGAGGTCATCCATTTATATGAACCCTAATTGCAGTCAGTGACCCAGCTGGGTGGGCTTTTGTTTTGTTTTTTTTTTTCTTTTTGCTTCCCTTCGCTGGTCCCTTGCCATTTTAATTCCCCTTTCTTTTGCTGCCCTAGCGTCCGGGTTTGTTTTTTCCCATTTCTTTCACTCATCACTTGTGACCTATCTATATCTAACTATCTAAACAAGGGGTGAGTCACAGTGTGGCCTTGTAATTTACATTGAAAAGTAACTTAGTGCAAAAGAAGAACTATGGAAACTCAAATATTTCACCATGCAAAAATACAATCTTGAAAAAATCCTCTGAAAGAAACCAAAATCCTTCAAGATATTATATCTCTAACTAATCTCAAGTTTCAACACAAGACAAGATATCATCTTTCAAAAACCAGCAGATAAAAATACACCTATTACCTAGGGGCCAAAATCCCTTAATCTACTATACTCTATAATGAATCTATACACAATATCCTTGCCTTGGTAGGCAAGGCCAACAAAACCTCTCTACTTTGCTAAACCTCTAAGGCGTGGTAAAAACTTTATATTTTTCTGGCTAAATCTATATCTCTTGTCAAGAAAAATATTTTTTGTTAGATAAATTTATTTCTCCCAACAAAACGTTTTTTAATTTTAAAACTTTTATCTCTCGGTAACATCTCTATCTTTACTTGGTTAAACTTTTAACTCCTGAAAAAAAAAAAAAATCTTTTTTTGGTTAAACCTCTACCTATCAACACAATCTTTATTTTTTCCTAGCTAAACCCTCCTCTATTTAAAAAAATCCTTTTTATTTCTTGAATAAATCTTTACTTCTCAACAAAATCTCTCTTTATCTTTTGACTAAACTTATGTATTTCCTAGCTAAACTAGTTCCTCTTGACAAAAAAATTCTACATCTTGCCTAAAGTGTTATCTCTCGACAAAACCTTTCTACCACCTAGTTAAACCTTTATTTCTTAGCAAAACTTTTCTACTTAACTAAACCTCTATGTTTTGACAAAACCTCTATACTAATTTTAAATGATTATTCTCCTTGGGTGAAATTTGTATTGAGTTAACAATTATTTTTATGTAGATATTGCATTATTATAGAGTTTGTGGCATTACCAATAAAAAATTGTTATTCAAATGGGGGTATCAAAATTTGCTTTCAATACTCATTTGTTGAAATTAAGAATACATCTAAATTAAAGTATTACATTTTGTTAGGTATCCTCAGTTTAAACCTACCAATACAATGGCTATTAATTTTGAGATGTACCCTAAATGTAGGTATTACATTCACAAATGTAAATGTTTTGTGCAATACATATCTTTCACAATGTAGAAGGCTAGACTTCATTTTAGCCAAGAAGGTTAAATATCTCTAGTTGTACATTATGCATTAAATGGACCAAAATCAAAATCGAACTATCTGAAATATTAATATGAAGTGCAATACCCACATCGAAGGGTTAGCATATATTTTCATAAAGACCCTGAATATTGTTAAAATAGTTCCTTGGAATACTTACATTTGGCTTTTTTGCATCCTTTTCAAAGACTATAAGCTTAGATGGAATGATGAATATGTAGATGACTAGTGCACCAAGGTTTAAAATGTTTTGACCTACTATCATTAATTATTGAATAACAATTTGAATTATTCCAATATTTAGCATATCAAGTATTGAATAATTCTTTCAAAAATCCCATTATTTGGTATTTTGATAATTCAATGATTCATGTGAATATTGATCAATTATTGAACAAATAAATATTTAATAATATGATTCAGGTTTCATAATTGGATATATTGAAAATTCAACAATTAAAAACTGAAAATCTACTCAATAATTAATATCATTTAATTAAAGAATAGTTAACTGAATATTGAAATAGTATTGAAATTTTCTTATCTACATAAATAATGTATTGAGATAATTCCAAACTTTCAAAAGTCCAAATTTAACAATTGACCATTTGAGAACTTGGAAACTTGAAAAGAAACTTTAGTCTGAAAATCACTAGATGCTTAACCAATAATACTAATAATGTTTTGTCTCACTAGATGATCTAAAAAATGGATGTTAACAATGTTTTGCTCAAATTCAATAGAAAATTTAATGTTGATCACCGAGTTAAAAAAATCTCAAATTAGAAATTTAGCTCAAAATTAACTAATTACCTACTAATTAATATAATTTTTATATTCACATTATGTGGAGCAGAATAAAGTGCTTCTGGTTTATTACATATGCATGGCTATGTTTCCTTTCTTTCTGAAGTTTCATATATTGTTGTACAAGGGTAGCTTGAATATGCATTTGTCGAATAATTGGTTAAGTTTGGTCAAAAAAATATATTCTCAAAATATATTCAAAGATTCATTAATTTCCTACAAAGAATGTTTTTTGAAATTGCTTTTGAAATTTACAACATATCTTAAATTAATATAATTGGTGTTAAAACTACCAAGGTACTACAATTGACGATCCTAATAGAAATTTGTGTTATAACAATACATGAGAAACAAAATCCCTAATAGTTACTTTTTAAAATATTCAATTTATAAATAAATTGTAAAAAAATGTTTATTAAGTAAAATAGTTAATTAATGATTACTAAAATTGTTAATTATTACAAGGGAACTTTTATTTCCCATTTTTTCAAATAAGTACATTTGCAATCATCTAGAAGAAGAAGCCAAATTTAGCTTAAGGTCAGATAATAAAGTAAAAGTTTTACAAATCCTCCTTATTTTTTAAAACCAATATGAATTCGTTGTCTCAATATGGCAACTTTTGCATCTTGTTTTTCTAAAAAAAACCTACATCCAATTCACATTGGGTTTTCTTTGTCACCATAATGCGAAAATTTGCAAAAAAAAGAACACTCATATAACTTTTTTTAAACATTATTCTAACATTACCTCCATAACTATGATAAAGTGACAAAATATTCAATTTTTTCCAATATAATAAACATGTATGTAAAAATGTTGTCCCATTAGCATTGACTATCTTTAGGTCTCAAATGATAATATAAACTCGCCAAAAAAAAAACTATTACATAAGGCATTCAAACCCACAAATTTGATACCTACATTTGGGCTACATCCCAAAATTAATTGCTATTATATTGGTAGGTAGGCTTCAGTTGAGGCTACTTAACAAAATGCAATAACACCTTGATTTGGATGTAAACTGAATTGCAACAAATTAGTATGAAAATAAATGATAATATCCCCATTTGAATTACAAAATTTTATTAGCAATGCCAAAGATTCTAAGTCAATGTAATACTTGCATAAAGAAAATTGCCATCTAATTACAAATTTGACCCATTGGCAATAACCATTTCATGTTATTTAAAAGGTTTGCAAAAAGGTGTAAATTCAACTAGGAAATAAATAAGTTTAATCAGGAAATAAGGAAGCTTTGTTAAGAAATACAAAACTTTTGTCGAGAAATAAAGGTTCAAACAATTTTTTTTTTTAAAATTCTTGAAAGTAAAGGGTTAGCTACGAAAAGATAGAAGTTTTGTTGAGAAACAAAGGTTTTCCCCCAAGATAAAAAAAACTTTGTGAGAACTGTTTTTTTTTTTTTTCACAAAAAAAAGGTTAGCTAAGAGAAAATAGAGTTTTTGTTGAAAGATATAAATTTAACCAAGAAAAAAAAATGTTTACTTCATAAAAAAAACTTTAGCCAAGTAAAGCCAAGATGTAAGTGAGTAAGGTAGCTAGATGGGAGGGTAGTATGAAGGTCATGGTTGAGAAAAAAATGATCCAAAAAAATAAAGGTCAAACTTCAACAACCCAAATTTTTTTTTTTGTGATACAATGTGTATCAATTCAAGGTCAAGAGCTACATGAATAAACACAACCATCATCCTATGTACATAACAATAATTGGTGCAGTAATGGGTGTTGGTTCACTTGGCCCTAAAGAAGGTTATGCCAACCAAATTTATTGCATTAGATATAAACTTTAACTAATTTTTTCATGAAATCCCTCAAGAGGGACCATTGATTAGTGAATACTAGTGTAGATATATAGTTGACCCAAGAGTGAACTTGTTACTCATCTAATTTTTCTTCAAAAACAAGTTTTGTTAGTTGATAAAACCTTCAATGGTAAAATATACTTAAACACCTAAGGTCTTTAAAGAATCACCTTCACTCAATCCTACTCACTAAGGGCTTTCCAAGAGTACCAAAAGTGCACCCAAATTTTCCTATAATTTTTAGTTTTGATTCAAATGAATTTTGAACAAAAAATTTATTTAAAATTCAATAACTTCGGCATTGTACATCAAAACATTATGAAATCAACTCAATGCATCCTTACTCATTTAGAGCATTCCAAAGATATCAAAAGGGTGATAATAAATGTGATTTGAAAAATCTTGATGTAGCAGACAAACAAAACAAACAAATTATCTTCCTTCATAGATAGATAACAAATGGGATAAAATATCGATCTAGTCATTTTTGCCTAGAGAGGGAGGCTCTTAAATCTGAAAGAAAATTGAATGGGGAAGTTGCATTTCAAGCCAAGAAAATAAGATTATTTTACACCCCATGCTTTAAGCCATGGAAATATGAGATAACATATCTTTTCCTCCATTTGCAAGTTGTGATACAGACCTTTATTCTTTCCTATCCAATATTTTATATGTTAGTCTTCCCCCACAAGAAACAAAAAGGAAAGTGTGTGTGTTTGAAAACTGTGGCTTTCGAAGTTGCCTTTGAAAGTGTTCAAATATATGTCATATAATTAAAGCCTAATAATTACACAGCAGTCAACAGCTAAAAAACACATTTCTTTTAATCTACCACATTGTGGTCTTGACTTGCCCCCAGGCAAAAAATAAATACCTATCAACTTGGGAGGCCAATTCGTAACCCTTGGGGTCAATGTTGTTGCAATAAAATAATTTTTTTATTTTATGAAATTCACATTGTAGGATCAAAGTAAACCTAAACCAAAGCTTATATCTTGTCTTTCTTCATAGCATTTCTCTTCATTTTCCTTTTCTCTTGTTGAGTTTGTGATCGATTAAGAGAGTTTTCGTTTTTTCTACTTGAAATATGGGCAAGAAAAACACAAGAGTTACAAGCATCTTGTGTATCTTGTGTCTGCCCATCCATGGTGGTTTGACTTTTGGGCTTGAAGAGGAGCAAAGATGACAAAATAAATGATCCCAAGAAAAATGAATGAAAGCACATTGTGAAAGGTAGAAGCCTCGGTTCCTACTTAATGACTTCACATGTAAACTCATTAACTGCAAACAAAGAATATGTTATGAATAACTTGGGTCCAAACGACCAATCAAGAAGTGCTCAAATTTTCCATCACTAGCCTCAAAAGTTTTTGGCCTGACTCCTGGTTTAAAGCGGGCCTAAATCCCACCCTTGATCCGAGCTTTCACTTTTGAAAAGAGTTGGGCGTTAACAAGTATTACCAAAACAATTGTACCAAGGGCAACTTCAACACATGTCTCTCAATAATTAATCAATCTTGCCAATTACATGTCAAAAAGAATATTCGAAAAGTTTTTTCATTTTCCTTCACAAAATGTAAATCTTTGAAACAAAATAGGTATTTAAAAAAAAAGATTCCTGTGAATAATATAATTAATATTTAACCTACCAAAATATTATGGTAAATCAAGAAGGGTGAAATGAGTTGCTAGATATGGAAAACAAACTGTAGTTTGGTTAGCACCAGACAAATCTACACACTAACTAAAGGAGGGCCATAGAAAAAGGAAACTCTTCACAGACCTAGCAACCTATTTAAAAAATGGAAAAAATAGATTAAACCAATCAATAGCCTTCAAAGTACATTTGGAGCATAATTCTTATAATGACATATGTAATACAATGTGAATGGGTTCCACAAGAATATGGTAAGAATTTTTTTCAAAGTAATTAGTGTAATGAAAAATATAAATTGCCCAAGCAAATATATTTCATAGTTATGGAACAAAATATGGAAGTGCATATATGCTATTTAACAATCTGATGTATACCCATTTTTATCATATTCAAAAAAATTACCCGTGCTCGGCCAAGTGTAAATCTCAAATATACACTACCCTACTCGAGTAACACAGGGTAAGTCTAAAATATTTACCAAGTTCAGTACGACAATTTAAAGGATAACCAAAATATTTATTTATCACCAAATAGGGTATAAATTACCCTTTGCTGATTAGGCAGGAGAGTGACTTAATTACCATACTATCATAATCACATCATAAATTTGCTATCACAATCATCT
>Ga0116230_10006598_pt1 | contig 11437 bp, 8 predicted proteins | sample S1TSphfallax_3_FD_88678 | JGI IMG/M metagenome (GOLD analysis project Ga0116230, IMG submission 88678) | Host-associated microbial communities from peat moss isolated from Minnesota, USA - S1T2_Fd - Sphagnum fallax MG | ecosystem: Host-associated > Plants > Peat moss > Unclassified | place: USA...
GGTTCTGGTGTGTGAACATAATCCAGGGGATTAAACTTGCGACTAAACAGGATTGCTGTCAAGTCCTGCAATTCCTCTTCGGTTGCTAACTCTAGCGCCGCCCTCAGTTCATCCAATTTTTTTTCCTCCCTTCCCTTGCAGCTTTACTGTACCCTATTCTACTATCAGGCTTCAGCTGTTATTGTTGGTGTTTAACTGTGCCTGTAACTTTTACTTAGTGTGAGCTTATTATAAGCAATTAACCGTACTTGAGAGGATAGTTATCAGCTTAAATCAACGATAACCAGCGAATGCCCCAATTTACCTGAGCTTGTTCTTGGATAATTGCTTATTAATGTAAATATTAGCTAAATTCCCTTTATTTAATAGATATAATATTTAGTAATCACAACTTATTAAAATCTCTGCTTCATATCACTTGCTAAAGTTTGCAAAAAAGAATATAGCAAATGTCAGGGCACTCCTGCCTAATTTTCCCCGGAATAAAAAAGGAGATAAGAACTTATGAAAACAGTAGTCAGTGTAACTCAACAATCAGTTATCAGTGAAATTGAAAATGTTTTAGATACATATCCAGACCAGCGATATCAAAAGGCTTTTGCCATTCCTGATCTACGCAAAGAACTAATTGCCTTCGTCCTCAAGCGCCTCGCTCCGGAGCAAGTTTCCCGATCTAAGACGGAAAAAGATTACCAGTTGCCTGGTAATCCCCTAGACCAATATCTACATTTACAAAATTTAATCCACCAAGGGATTTGCTCCATTATTCAAGAAAGGTCTGATAGGATAACTCATGATGTTTGTGAAGTAGGGCAACTAAGTTGTGAACCCTGCCATTGGTTTGGTTGAACCACTTTGTAGTTAAATATTCAGGAAGGGAAAATATCCCTTCCTACTAATTTTTTCCACAGACATGAGACCTTATCACCAAATCCAAATCGTTGAATGTGGAGAACCTTTAGTCAAGATACCCGTGGAAATATTGGCTGTAGAATCTCCCCATCCTTATGAAAAATTGGGTGCTCCCTATAGGGGACACTCACCCTATTATCTGCGCCAAAATGTGGTGGAACGTTTGATCCAAGCTCAGGATTACTTACAATTGCTCCACCCTAACTGGCAAATCCAAATTTTTGATGCCTATCGCCCGGTAGCTGTGCAGCAGTTTATGGTGGACTATAGCTTTAGGTTGGCACTACAAGCAAGGGGACTCACAGAGGCCCAGTTATCACCAAACCAACGGCAAGAAATTTGGCAAACGGTTTATGAAATTTGGGCTGTACCCAGTTTAGATGAAAAAACTCCTCCTCCCCACAGCACCGGGGCAGCCGTAGATATAACTTTGATAGATGATACTGGGCAGATTGTAGATATGGGTTCACCAATTGATGAACTCTCAGAAAGATCGTTCCCAGACTACTACGCCAATAGTCAGCAATGGGAAGCTCAAGAGTATCATGCTCATCGGCAGTTATTACATGATGTGCTGTTAAAAGCAGGATTCCAACGCAACCCCAGGGAGTGGTGGCATTTTTCCTTTGGCGATCAGATGTGGGCTTGGTTGTATAATCAACTGCACTCAGGTAGTCCGGTTACAGCTCGTTATGGCCGATTGGCATAGTTAGCCTGATTACTTTGATCAGGAAAAGAAGCAACAATACCGACACTTCCACAGGAAAAGTATGATCAAACTTCTGCGTCTTGCCTCCTTCTTTTGACCCAGTTTGAGAAGGGAGTATGTCACCTTTGCAATGAAGTATTTATACTCATGGCTCAAAACGCTCTACTTACGGGCTTTCAACTACCTGATTGCCAAAGGCACTCAAATTATGCACCTTCAAAAGTGATATGCTCCGATTTGAGAAGAAGTAGATAGGATGTAAGGAATTTTAGATTTTGGATTAGGGGAGAACAAATCATTCTCTCCTCCTTGTCCCTGCCTCCTCCCTCTGTGTGCGGGGGTTTTCGGAGTTAACGGGAAAAGTCAGTACTTTTATCAGGTGTTAGCCTACTAAATATTTAGTATGGTTTAGAAAATCCCTTTCCCTAATACCTTACGCTTCAATGCTACTATTCTAGGTCTTGCTCCTTTACTGGAAAAACCCAAACCTTCACGGAAAATTTCTGGCATATAAAACCTCGCCTGTTCTTCTTTATCTTTATCTTCATAAATAACTCCCATATCTAGTAAAGTGCTTACCGTTTGCTGATCCATATCTAACTGTTCTACAGCAAAGGGAATCTTCCGTTGTTCAGGGGTATATTGAGGAAGGGTTTCTTCAAACCATGTTTTAAAACTTGGATATTCTTCTTTCGACTCCTCCACTTTCTTTTCACTACAAGGCTTAATAGCACGGCGAATTGCCTGAGGAGGTAGAAGACGACTTTGAGACCACTTTTCAAATTGTACTTCTGGAGCTTGCTTGACTGTAATATCTGCTGCGTGGTATAGGAAGCGTACAATATCTCTCGCCTGCAGTCTACCATTAAAATCTGTTAAAGCTGCAAACACCCAAGAGGCTGTGTAAGCTTCTTTCGCAGTATCTAAACCCAACTTCTTACCCCATAATTTTTGTAGTTCCTCTGTAAGGGATTCTTTACTGAAATTGTTTATCTCTGCTTTTTTAGCGTTAATTATTTTAGCTTCACCACATATCCAAAAAACTAGTTTTAAAAAAGAATCTTGATCCCAAGATAAATCATAAGGGCGGTACAAGTTCTCAAATTGTTTTAAGTTTTGAGTGATTGTAAATCTTAGGAAATCTCGCCTTAGGAAAATTATCAGACCGAGGTTAGATTGTCTAATCTCAGAAAGTCTATTTGGCAAATCATCGATCAAAGCCTTTAAAGCAAGTTTTTCCTGATTATTAGAATAAATATTGGAAAAAATGTCCTCTAAACCATCATATAAGAATATGATACGCAACCCTTTTCTTTTTAACTCACTATTTATAAAACCAAGAGTTTTGGAACCTTTACCATCATGACTAATGCCTATAGACATTGCTATTTCACTAATCCAAAATTCTGTCCATTCTGGTTCACTCCAATTTTTCTCTGCTATGGCTTTTCTAATTCTTGCCACATAATCAGAGGGCAAAAAATCATCAACATCATCGCCTAGAACAGTTGTAACATTACTTCTAGCATCCTTAATTACAGTCTTGCCATCATCTCGTACAGTTCTTGATTCCAGCATTGGAAACATATATGTTTTCTGCGTGGTTGATTCTGATTCTGTATTATCTATACGAGCGAGAAATCTTTCCCAATATTGAAACCGGGATAGCTGAATATAGTTAAAAGTTTTACCTGCACCCTTAGCACCAATTGATACTATATGAGGTAATTCATCCCTAAAGTTAGTTGCTAAATTTTTTAAGGGTTCTGTTACTAATAAATCTTTACCTTTTCCTGCTTCAGCATATTCATATCGCTCACATATATCTCTAAGCATTGTCACATCTTTTATATCTGATGACTGTAATTCTTGACTCTCTCTGGGTTGCAACTGATCTTCTGCCCACTTCTTTGCTACTTCCATAACTGAAGTTGGGCTTAATTTTAAGCGTGCATCATCCCAGTTATTAACATAAAGTAATTCTTCAGTAAAATAAGTTTCCTTAATCTCTAATCTTGTGGAATATAGATTATCTTCTTCGGGCTGTATATAGGCAGATTGAAATCTCATGAGAGTATCTGTAAATACTGGTAGAGATTTTAACTCCTTAGTCAACATACTAATTATTAAAGACGGATCATAATAGGTAGTATTATCCTTGATGTCTACAGGTGCTATCTTGCCAATTTGTTTTAAGACAAGACTGGTACCTATAACAGATTGTTCATTAATAGTGGTAACTAGAAACCGCTGAACCCTGGGGTCAAAAATTAGTGGACTGGATATTTCACTCAAGCCTGCTCTTAAATCAATTAACACATAATCTACATCAATAGCTTGACCTAAACTATGGATAGCATCACCATATTCCCAAGTTCCATCTGGGCTTCTAACTAAATGTTCAGGTAAGATAGGTGTATCTAGTAGCTGTTCATCACTAAGACAAGCAGGTAAAAAATAAACTGTTGACTTTCCTTCATTTTTTGATGACTTTTTAACTTCCTTCGCAAATAATGAAAGAGCTTCTTCTCTTGATAGAGGAGAATAGTGGTAAACTTCTATAAAATCTGTGAAAGAAACTGTCAGTTGTTGTTTTTCAAAAGTGTTCCAGTAAGTAAGACCAGGGGCTTCTAAATCAGCATCAATTACTAGTACGTTTATAGGCTTATCTATATCTCTAGCTCTATCTAGTAAAGCAAAAAGATGAGCTGCTAAAGTTAATGTTCTACCTACACCACCTTTAAAGGAGTAGAAAGCTATTATACTGGGGTTTTCAGTGTAGGCTTCCGGTAGCTTAAGTATTTTTTGTTTTTGAACTGCGGTTTCTGCTTCTGAGTCACTTTCTAAATAGGCAATTTCTTCCCAAAATGGACGCACATCAATATTATTAGTATCAGTTGTATATAAGTTTTCTCCAATTATAAATTCTACGGGTAGTGTTGCTTCACCAAGGGTTAAGTAAATGATAGATGTTTCTTCCTCATACCAATCTTTAAACCATTCCTTTAAAGCATGGACAGCACTATTTCTATTTCCTTCAGTCGGAAGATATATTTCTAAAGCATCTGAGTAACAGGAAATTTTCACTACACCCTCTGGGAGCTTAGTACCATAATTAGTTTGTTTACAAATATTTCTTCTAACATCAAGCCAGGTCAGTAATTTTGGTGAATGCATAGTTTTGCAAGTTCTCCTTCAATCCATTTTGAGATTTCTATATTCATCTCCCTATCTGTAAAAGGTATTGCCATTAAGCTATATTTAGTCCATGTAACTCCTACGTTATCTTAGGTCAAAATTGCCCAATCTATTAACCACTTATACTGTTACTTAAAGTCTGCCTTCATGAACTGCCAATTTTCCAGATTCAGATATTCTCTATCACCTTTTCCACTGCCTACCTTGCTAGAGTGCAAAATCTCATCAACTTCGGCAGGTAAATCGCACGAAACTTCAGTGGACAATTCTCGCTAAATACAGTGTCTAGTTATACACTACTATATTCAGAGAAAGAGTGTAGCTGAGCAAGCATATGAAGCAAAAGCAACAAACAGTAATCTAAAATTTGTAATGATATACAAGTATGGACCAACAATTTGAAAAAGCTGGTCCTAAGTACATAGAACAGTCCAGTTTTTCCGCTTCTATCTCCCCAAACTGCAGCCAAGCAGCAATGGCACCAAAATCATTTTGCTCTTTGCAGGTACGACTAAAGGCAACTTCTATCCCTGCATAGTAATTCTGCCACTCTATCGGCGAAGCAACACCGAAAAATTGCCATAAATTTTTTACTACTCCAGGTTTATTCTTAGTAGTAAGATAGCAGATGGAAATTATACCTTGTTTCATCAGTTTTCGGACTGGTGATCTAAGCAAGATATCCACCCCTTTAAGCTTTTCTTGCTGGCTGCGATCGCCTGATTGAAGCCAGCATCACCCGTGTCAGCTAATACTTGGGCAAAATCTTCATCCCAAGCATCCAAAAGTTGCTTGTAAGACAACAAAGAAAGATGTATTGCTTATAGTCACCTGCATCAATTAACCCCTATTACTTTTTAAAACGCCCGGTTCTGTCTGCATTGGTACGATATCTAAAGTATCAATTTTAGCACAATATTTGAGGTCTTCTGAGCATGCCAAACGTAGCAGCCGCTTACCATGACTAGCTTGGTGAAGTAGACCCAACAAATTATCCTGCCACTGGGAATAAAGGGCGATCGCTCCCATAACTTCATCATTACCAACCAGGTCATCTAGGGATGAGTTAGTTTGTTGGCAAATACTATGAACGATAGCCCCAGCGCATACGGTATCTTCTAGGGAAAAACTACCTTCCCAACCTGAACCAACTAGCCACACTGTTTCTGGTTGTTTTTCTAGGAGAAAGTTTACCACTGCAGCACGGTTAATTAAGGCTGCGGCTAAGACAATGGAGGCATTTTGTACCCGTTCCAAGGCACGGGTACCATTGGTAGTGCTAATAAATAACCGTCGTCCCTGTACCAATTCTGCTGTGCAGTCTAGGGGAGAGTTACCCAATTCAAAGCCGATAACTTTTGCTCCACCCCGTTCCCCAGCCCGGAGCCGTTTCTCTGGGGGCCATTTTTCGCTGACTTTGATGAGTAAGTCTAAATCACTGAAGACTTGGACAGCTTCACCCCCAATGGCTAAAACTGTGGCCATTGTGCTTGTGGCTCTAAGAACATCAATGGCGATCGCGCATTCTGGTGTTTGATCTGTGGGGGTCAATTCTGGAGTGTGGTATACAAATAGCTTCACAGGCTGTATGGACCTAACTTAATACTAATTTCATCATATTTTACCTAAGTTAGTTACTTATCTATTCCCGCAAAGAGGTGTTGACAAAACTGTGACACCATACTGGCGGTATGACTAAGTTAGAATTTTGGGGTAACGGGAGTAGGTTGAGAAAAAAAAGATCAATTTTTCCCCTGCTCCCTACCCATTTTGATTAATTTCTGAACTCTTTTTAGTCTTGGTGGTAGTGGTGCCGACGATGCTGATTCCAATTATTGGCATCAGACTGCTGGGAATTCGTATTTGTCTGGGTCGTTTGGGCACATAGATTTTCCAAATTAATGACCCTGCCATCTGCTGTTTGGAAGTAACACAGAGGTTGCTCAGACTTCGGGGCGTTTGGTGACACGGTTTGGCCCCGGACGATTCCTACCATTGACAGAGTTATGGCAGCAGTAAGACCAAGATTCTTCAGCATAATCAACACTTTTGCCAATTATTTTTGATCAGGTTGTGGTGTTGCCAGAAACTCGTGGGGGTCGAGTTCTTCAGGCAATATCTGAATAGGAGGCTACTATCTTAACATTTACATTGAAAAGAGAACAGATCAATGTCTCCCCTGCCCCAGTATTTGAGTTAAATTTCCCCGCGAAGTGCACGAGTTTTCGACTGCAAATTATACTGAGGCTTATTCGACAGATGGGAGTTGGAATCCTCAGAATCGATATTTCCTGAATTCGACCGGCCACATAGACTATCTAGATTTAAAAATTTCCCATTTGCTGTTTGGAAGTAACACAGGGGTTGCTCAGACTTCGGGGTGTTTGGTGGGATGGCTTGGCTGCGAGCAACTCCTGCTATTGAGAGAGTCAGGGCTGTAGATATAGCAGCAGCAAGACCAAGGTTCCTCAGCATCATCAATACCTCTGCCGATTATTTTTTATCTAGGTGTGGTGTTGCCAGAAAGCCATGGGGATCAAGAGTATAAGGCATATCTGAATAGTAACCTACTATTTTGCCACTGTTATTGATACCAGTGGCAAAGGTTCCTCCCAGGGCATTAGAATCATCAATGTCAGCGAATGCGCCATTATTCTCTACAAACCCATGTATTTCGCTGTCATGATCAAAATAGTAACCGACAATCTCACCCTTATTATTGATGCCAGCAGCGTAGCTTCTTCCTAATGTCTGAGGATCATCAATATTAGTAAATTGCCCGTTCTTCTCTACAAACCCGTGCTCGCTGCCAGTACCGTAGTAGTAACCGACAACATCACCCTGATCGTTGATACCATTGGCATAAGTGTACCCTGAGGCATGGGGATTATCAATGTTCGTAAATTGGCCATTCTTCTCTACAAACCCATGAATATGTCCCTTACTATCAGTATAATAACCGACAATCTCACCCCTATTGTTGATGGCAGTAGCATAGCTAGTTCCTACGCCACGGGGACTATCAATGTTTGTAAATTCACCGTTATTGTCTAGGAACCCATGGGTATTACCCTTGCCATCAAAATAGTAACCAACAATCTCACCAGCATTATTGATGCCCTGAGGATAGGTTTTTCCTGCTGCCTGGGGGTCATCAACGTTCGTAAATTCACCACCATTGTCTAGGAACCCATGAACCTGACCCTTACTTATGTAGTAACCAACGATCTGATTCCTATCATTAATGCCATTACCGTAGGTAAGTCCAACTCCTTTAGGATCATCAAAGTCCGTACAACTAAAACTTACCGCTAGAACTTGGGAATTACAACCCAATATCCAGCTGAACATTCCTAGCATCAAAGCAATTTTTTTAGTCTTCATATCTCAGCGTTTAAGTTTACACCAGGTAAAAATCTTGTCCACGAACTATAACTCTGTGTGCACACAAACGCAGACTAAAGGAAAATCTTTAGTCTGCGTGTGAGCAGAGTACATTAAGCTCCCACTTTTTTAGCTAAAATGCCTAATCTTTTGGTGTGCCCTTTTTGGGGAAGCTGAACATATCCATCAAGTTACCAATCGCTGGACTATTGATGGGGGTATAGGGATTGGAAAGAGTTTTGGGGTTGGGGTAGTTGTCGCGACTGCGGTTAGAAATTGGTGGGAGACCCCAGTTGGCTTCCACAAATTTCAGGAAGGAGACGTGGTCGTAGTAGGTATGAACAACGCCAACACCTTCGGAGTAGGGTGAAACGGCAATTAACGAAATTCTAGTGCCGTCGCCAAAGTAGTCAAGGGGTTGAATGTAGCCAGAATCCCAGTAACCACCACCCTCATCAGTTGTGATCAGGATTGCTGTACTGCTCCAGAGCTTAGGATTGCTTTGGACTTTCGTAATTACCCGTTTAACCAAGGCTTCAAATAAGTCATATTTGGAGCTGGCAGGATGTCCATCTAAGAAACCGCCTGGTTTGATGTAGGAAACAGCAGGCAGTGTGTTGTTATCAACATCTTTGTCAAAATCTGTTGTGTCCTTCAAATTCTTCCGCAGCTTGGGGTTAGTCATGATTGCTGTGGAGTATTGGAAGGGGTTACAGATGTTGCAATAAACATTGACACCATTGGGATTTTTCTTATATGCGTTCCAGCCTTCACCGTAGTATGACCAGGAAATATGGTGTGCGGACAATTCTTCCCCAATGGTTGGTACTGATGAAGGGGGGATGACAAAGCCGCCATTACTTACACCCCACTTAGCATTACTAGATGAGTCAACTGAGCCATCACCGTAATAACCAGGGTCGTAGTTATTCAGGAGGTAGTAATGACCATTTTCGCAGTGGGGTTGAATGCCTATGGAACTTAGATAGGTGGTTATTGGTCCTACACCTGGTTGGGTGGTATCGGAACATTCAGTGAAAGTTCCCCCAGAGTAACCGTCTTGGGTGTAGTAGTTATTGGTACCAGTTTGGGGATTAGGATTTTCAATCCAAGTTGTTGGTGGTACTGCTGCGTTACCTTTACCATCGCTGTACCAAAGGGGATCGCCTGTTCCCAACATAATTGAGTTAGCCCCAGTTCCACCCATGATCGGTTGGTGGTAGTTGTCGGCCATACCGTACTTGTCAGCTAGGGACTTGAAGTAGGGTACATCTCCCTGTTGGACGTTGTAGAAGCCAAGAGCTGTGCTACCTTCACTACTCTTAAATCCTGTAGCTGGTATGGGTTTTCCGTTACTGCCGGTGGCAACAGTGTTCTCAACCCAAGCAAAGAGGTCATTCTTACAACCGCTGGGATTATCTGAGGTGGCATATTTGGCATTGCAGTCTGTCTGTTGCCACATCTGATAGAAGCGGTGTACAGGGCTAGCTGCGTAGGCGTCGTATGGTACCCCTGGTGTCAGTTGGAATGGTCCGGGTGGTAGGCTATTTACGCTGTAGCCATCGTAAGATATACGGGTATCTGGACCGCTGGGGAGGCCAGTGGCACCAGTTGTCAGGAGAGGAAGATCAGATGTTGGTACGTAGGGGAGAACACCATCAAAGTAAGTGTTGGCGAACTCTGTGATACCAGCTAAAGTCGCAAAGGGAGGCGGGTTTGTGTTGCTGGCAGATTCAGGACCGCCAACGTGTGGTGCAGGTAAGGTGGTATATGGCTCTTTGTCGGTTTTAGGGCTGTTGGAAAAAGTAGTTGTGTCTTGAGCTTCGTACTGAGTCGCTGAATCGTATTTAGGTCCAGGTGTACCGTCAACGTTAACAATACCCTTGGATAGCAAGTTTGATACTGTGCCCTTCGGGGGTTTATAAGTAGCAAACAGGTGATCGAAGGTGCGGTTTTCCCCTACGACAACAATCACATGTTTGATTGGTGTGGCGGTATTATTGTCGTTATAGTCTGGTGATGCTGCAAGGCTTGCTAATGGTTGCAATAACCCGAGAACAGTAGCGCTAACAGCAGATGTTAACCCCAGGAACTTCCGTTTATGGTTGGTGCTGATCATGAGAGGTGATGTATAAATATGCTAAATTGCTTAATTCTGCATAAAATTTAGTATTGTGTTACACAATACATATTGCTGCTGAATCAAACACATCGAAATCGTATCAGAAGCAAAATTAAGGAACAACTACACTTTGGTTATCTTTTATTTAAGAAATTACTTAAACAGTCCTGAATTTCTCTCACAGTATGCGTGTAAACTTTATTTACGGGATATTACAATAGTAGAGTGGGTACCCTTTCTGGTGCCTGGTCTTTTCTTGATGGACTTTTTTAGGTAAGCTTCAGAAAATAATTAAGATTTTCTTTAATTATATACACATTATTGTAGTCTACTGGTACTGCTGCTGCTGTTTTTGCCAGTGCATCTCCCGCTAAAGCGGCGGTATTCAATGTTGACGGGACTAACAACGAGATTACAACTGTTACAGATTCTCTTACCGATTTATCCGCACAACTTCAATCAGAACCTTAGTATGGTACTGGCTTTACTAACACAACAGATTTCGTAAATGCAGTAGGAACAGATTTCGGATATCCTAATCCAGGTGGTGGTGGTAGTGTTCGTGCTCCTCATTTTGCCTAATAAGTAACCGAGCAGAAATATTTACAAACTAATATCTAGTCTGATCTAGACTCTGCTCAAGTACTTACAACCCAGAGTGGCTTCTTTGAGGTAGCTTTCCTGTATCAGCTCTCAAGTGGTTCTACAGGTATAGGTGATGTCATTGTTCACTCTAAGTACCACTGCGGCAACATTCGCCATTCTTACTCCTGTTCCCGCTGCTCCCGAACCTTTAAGTATTTTGGGTTCCGTAACTGCTGGTATGTTTGGTGTGCCTTTACGTCGAAAAAAGTTGTCACGATCGCTTAATCTCTAAGCGGATGTTTGTCAAGTATGGAATTGAGCCATATCTCTCTTTTTAAGGTAAGGATAAACTTCTCTAAATCCACCTGAAAAAGGGGATTTAGAGACCTTTAACGTGGTCCATGTACCTATTCTCAATCAGGAGATCCCAATCTACTACTTCCTAGCAGGATCTCGACCCATCTGATGACAATGGTAAAGCTGATACTCATAACCGTTGATTGCCGCTGGAGGTTGGGTATCAGGGA
>Ga0116230_10006599_pt1 | contig 11437 bp, 10 predicted proteins | sample S1TSphfallax_3_FD_88678 | JGI IMG/M metagenome (GOLD analysis project Ga0116230, IMG submission 88678) | Host-associated microbial communities from peat moss isolated from Minnesota, USA - S1T2_Fd - Sphagnum fallax MG | ecosystem: Host-associated > Plants > Peat moss > Unclassified | place...
ATAAATATTAATAAACCAACCTATGTATATCCTTAAACATGTGATTGATCAAAAAATTCATGCAAAAGATTAAAATTTTTAATGTGAAATGAACTCTCAAAGATAAAAATTTACAACAATCACGTCATTTTAAACTTTTAAAAATTGAAAATATTTCATTAATAAATTCCTCATTTGATGATGTTTTAATTTTTATTTTTATTTTGACATTACTTTGACATATTTCTTGAGTTCACATTTTTCATTTTTTCTGTGAAAAATGTAGTGTTGTTATTTCAAAAGTCCATTCCAAGTCCATAATCTTCTTAGAGTTCATCCAAAAACTTTATGATGATTCTCATTAATGTTTTTGACAACATGAATAATTAAAAAACTGATAATGTCAATTTTGAATGTGGCTTTAAATTTTACATTTGTATGTAATCTAAAAAATTTACAAGTGTAAGAATCCAAATTGTCCACCTATTCATGTTTTCACCCTTAAGCTCCTTGTCCCCAGGGAAAGGCCCAAGTTCCCAAGGGAAACATACACATATGTTTTGAATCTTTTAACAATCATAGTCATCTTGTAGTTGTTTTTATATAAGCTTCCAATCTATCATTGGAAAGGTCTCAAAGAGAGCTACAACTTTGTAGTTGGAAACATAATTACTCATAGTTGCTCCTTGAGGGAGCGCATGTAGGTTGTTCCCCAAGGGAATTACTCCTTGGGGGAACATGGCTTTTCTTATGGGGGGTGCATGGTTGCTCACCAAGGGAACAACATGTTCCCCAAAAGAACAATTATGTTTGAAACTTTGTGTGAACATAACTTTTGCATGTTGAGTTTTGATTGATGTGCTTCCAACTACAAAGTTGCATATCTCTTTGAAACATTTCCAATAATAGCTCGCAAGCCTATATTAAAACAACTATGAAACGACTATGATTGCTAAAAGATTTGGAACATATGTTTCTCCAGGGAACAATCATGTCCCTAAGGAGAAGGAACTTAAATTGCCCTAGGGAACAATTTACATTTTTTTCCTAAAGAATAATCATGTCATTAAATAAAAGGAGTTCTTTCTCCCTTGAAAACATGGTGGCTCCTCGAAGCAACTTAAGCCTTGCTCCTTTGGGAACATGGTTGTTCCTTAAGGAACAACTTAAACCTTTTTTTATTTCAAGAAGTTGTTTTCATCCATTTCATTCATGAATGAAAAAGAAAATTTAAGAAAAGGTTCGAATCTAGGACCTTTGGGCTGTAAGGGGGATTATATCCATTACATTAGTTTTTATCCTTTGAAAATAATATATAAAAAAATAATTTAAACCATTCCCCATTGTGCAAGTACAACATAAAAAAATTGAATTTTTTTTCCTATTGGGCATTGTATTATATTGTACTATAATTGTGTTGAGCTTGATGCTGCATTTAATTTGTTACACTTATTTAATGCTTGTCACAAAATGCTTTATTTTTACATGCATTGGGGGGCACCACCATTTTTTAGTTATAAAGGACATATATGACTATATTCACTATAGTCATTACAGACGATTCAAAAAGGACACATAGTCATTTCAGACATTACATGGCACATATCATCCTACAATTGTAGGGGACAATATTATACCCATTAGTGTCATGTTGATGTCATGTGTTGCTAATGTGGCATTTTAAAATTAACCAAAATATGACTATTAATTGACATGTGTCATTGATTACAGTGATTTAAATATGAATATGAATGTATTTCATGTTCTAATAGATGGCAGTAGTGGATAAATGCACATGGCAACATGTAAATGTACCATGTGTTAGTAGAATATTGTCAAGTGTGAAAGGGAGTAAAAGATTTGTAGTCATTTAATAGTCATTGTTTTGTATGGTTCTAGTAATTGGCAACATATATTTTGCATATGTAACATTTTGAAATATTAACATGTGGAAAACAATCATATTGTTAAATGGCAATGTTCATTGGTCCATGTGTGGCATGAAGACGAAAGACCATAATCATTTATTTGTGATTGTTGAATTAAAATTGAGTGATTAAAAAATATAGTTTATTGCCATAGGTGTATAATGACTTGTTCACGTGGCAAAATTTGATTTGGACAAGTGGAAAAGCTAACTTGACATGTAGTCATTGATAAGTTTAATTGTAGTTTGTATTGTGCTATTAAATGTGTAATTTTTTAATTGGACATTAGTCATTGTTGGTTTAATGTACTATGCATAGTCATTTATTAATAATTGTTGTTAGAATATAATTGTGCATTAGTTTTTTTGGACTACCAACAACACTATTTGATGAAAAAAAATCCATCAAATATTCATTTTTATCAACTACAAATGATTTAAATTCTAAAGCATACATGTAAACTATCATTTCCTACTAATTTTTCCCCACTAATCAGTAGTCCTATTGGAAACATTTCCAACAAATTCTCTTTAACTAATTTTGGTAGTTTAAATTTAATGACACCTAGACTTCCATGAACAAAGACACTGGACTTCAATTGAACTAGCATATGTTCAAATAATAACAAACAAATTAGATATAACAATACATTGTACATTATGAAATTTGTACAATGAAATGCAACATATGAAAAACAAAGAGAAGTCCACTAATTATGGCGAAAGGAATAAACAACCTGCAACAATCTACCTAGGTGCAACCAAAAACATTGTCAATGCAAAACTTTCACATACTTCCAGTTCCATAAAACGGAAGTCCCTATTACATCCCCCATTACAACCTGATCATTTGGTTCATGTGGGTGCATACGGGGAACATCAACCACATGAACAATTACAACATCAACTTTGAGGGAGAAATTGTGGTAACATTGCCATAGAACTTATCAGTGCCCCAAAGGCCATTGATTTTGCCTATTGCCACCATTAGTTGTGTGTTTTTTGGGTTCAATAATGCCATAGATTACCTTATAACAAACTATAGTCCACACAAAATCAAAATTCATTAAAATTAGACCAATTTCATTTTATTATACATTCCTAGACATGACTATATAGAAGTCCAAAAAAATTAAAATAAAAACAAGACCTTAGTTATTTGCCTATGGTGTAGTTATCTTCTCATTGCCCTTTTTTGTAGTGGCAATCACTTTACTCCTCAGCTCCTTCCCAATACATTCCTACTGCAACCACATTAAACAAGTTAACATAGGTCCATGATAAGATTAATCACACCTAACAGTTAACTTTATATCTCCCACCCCAACTTTGAAACCTTACTTGACCAACAACTAAAGGAATATTGCCATCATTTGCACCAAGCTTCATTGGAAAAAAATTTAGTCCAACCTTGCCTTCCTTAGCTTGTAATTTTTTTAATGGTGATGATTATGGCTGCATAATGACCCAATATTCACCCTCTACAAATTTAAGTGGGATTTTTAAAAAAATCTAGTTTATTGTCTCCTTGAATTTTCTTAAACAATGTTTGTGCAACCTTAAGCACTACTACAAAAGTGGGGTGCAATTTACTAGCCTAAATCATTATGGGACCTTAAAAGTGAAATAACTTCATTGCATTAACTGATTTCATCTTGTTGAAAGTTATTTCACTATAATATCACTATGTAGACATCATGTTTCATTACTATTTAACATAATTCATTATTATAATTACTATAGTAAATAGGTTTATTTCTATGTTTTTAAAAATATTTTATCTATGCTACTTTATGATATACCCTATATTATTTTAAGCTACTTTCGTTATTTTAACTTATATTTTATGTTATTATAGGCTATTATAAATTATTGTACCTTAAACTATTATACGTTATTTTACCTTAAGGTATCTTAACTAGTTTATTATAAGCTTTTAAGTTATTTTAAATTAAATTATTCAACTAACTTTAGGCTATACTTTAGGTTATTTTATTTTAAATTAATGTATTTTATTTCAAATTATATTTTAAGTTATTATAAATTATTTTATCTTAAATATAATAATTTAAAATAATTTAAAATATAATATAATGACCTAAGGTAAAAAAACTTATAATATAATAACCATGAACAAAATACCCATCAATAACCACCAATAAAATAACCACCAATGGCTTACAACGGAATAACCACCAATAGCCATTAATAGAATAACCACCAATAACCATTAATAGAGTATCCACCAATAGCCATTTATAGAATAACCACCAATAACCATTAATAGAGTATCCACCAATAGCCATTAATAAAGTATCCACCAATAGCCATTAATAGATTATCCACCAATAGCCATTAATAAAATATCCACCAATAACTATTATTAAAATAAACAGTAATAGGCATAAATAGCCACCAATAAAATAGGTACCAATAGCCATTAATAACCACCAATAACCTTAATAATTAAATAAGTAATAGCCATATATTAAAATTGTTTAGGATTGCTAAAAATAATCTAGGGTGAAATAATTTATAATAGACAAAAGTAACTTAAGGTGAAATAACGTATAAAAACCTAGAATTTTCAATAATAACATAAGGGGAAATAACTTTCAATAGCCAAAAATAACTTATAATAACTACAAGTAGCCTAAACTGAAATAATTTACAATAGCCAAAAATAACATAGAATAGCCAAAAAAACTTACAATAATTAAAAATAACCTAAAGTGAATAAGTTAAAAGAACCAAAAGTAATTTAGAATAACCAAAAGTAGCCTAGGGTGAAATAATTTAAATGAATGAAAAATATTCATATAATAATTGAAAGTAACTTAACATAAATAATATTATTATATTAACAAAAAATTATCCATTTATTAAACTTTTTTTTTTCAAAAGAATGGTCATTGAAATGTTATTGAATAATGATCTTCAACTTTTTTTTTATTCAAATTCTTTAAAACTTTCAAAAGGAAATAAATGTAATTGAATTTTTTTTTAAATAAACTCGAATCATTTCATTTGAACAAAATCTCAATAAAATATGAATTTTCAAAGTTTATGTTTTTGTAATGTTTAAAATGAAGTATTTGATAAATAAAATGTAATGTAACATATTACCACAACAAGTGGGGTGGCTTGATGGTAAGGGTGGTTGCTTCCATTACAAAGGTCAAGGGATTAAACCTCATGAATGGTGTTGTGTGTGGTCAACAATGGTATGTTGACCAAATATTTCCTTATCAAATTCCTAGAATAAATGCCTAGGTTAATTACATGGCCTACCTAGCCTAGGTAGTGACACATGTCACTAAATCATAGGTTAAAAAAATCATGAAATTATCAATAATATTATATATTAAATAATTAAATTTTAATTGATTTCCATGCTGGTTAGTTAATTAACTAGTAACTGAATGGTTTGATAAAAGTGTATTTCACTGGAGAGTAACCTTGTTTCACTAGGTACTAGTGAAACAATTGATTGTCTGTAGCAATTGGTCCTCATTCATTAAGGGGTTAAACAATTTCACTAAATGAAAATGTCCAAATTCTCTCAAAATCTAGTGAAACCTAGAATGAACTAGGACGCATTTCCCAATAGTGAAGGTTTAATGGTTTTGATGCAATAAAAATGCCCACAACACTATTGCCTTTACACCTAGAGTCTTTGCTTTCAAATCCACTACTTGCTTAAGAGGTGTCCATTAGATCTAAATCCTATAGAACATCTACCTCCTTCAATACATAGTGAGGAGGTGACTATTGCTAATGTTCACAACCAGAGTTTGGTTTAGATGGTGTAAGGATAGTTACATGGTCTTTTAACTTCCCTAAGAATTCAGAGAACATGTTTTTAATGTCCATTAATGTTTGATTATGCAAATTTTGATTGCCTAACACCTTTGAAACCTTGGCATCCAATGTTGAAACCTTTCCATCTAACTTGTCTTGTCTTTTTTCTATTCCTAACATTCGAGTTAACATTTTGTTGGATAACACCTAGATATTGCAAAGGTCCAAGGCATGTGGTCAAAACGCCAACCAATGAAACAAAAATTCCATGATGCATCATGTGTATTAATAACATAGTAACATAATGAACCAAAAAAAAAATTGAACATCTTATTGATGTAGATCTAGTTTACTTTGATGCAGTTTGTAATTCTTTTGTAATTTCAATGATCTCAGGGCTTCATTACCTTTATTTTTTTTACAACACACATTGGCAACCAATTAAAACATTGTTGCAACCAAATGTTCAACATAAGATTGAACAAATACAAAGTAAAATTCAAATACTTACTAGCTTAGCTTCCTTCCCAGCTCTATTTCTCCACCTTACATTTGCCAAATTCTTCACTTTGCTTCAAACATTTGCCATTTGTTTTACCTTTTTTTTTGTTTTAGGTTTACTCCAATAAACCTTCAACTTTTCCCAATGTGTAGGCTCAATGTTGATTGGGCATTTTGTTCTCCATGCCAAGAATCTACTCTTTAATTTACTTCTGCCAATTTTGAGTTGTGAGTTTTTCACCACATTTTTGAACCCCATTGTTGAAAGCTCATTGTCCACCTACTCGAACTCCTTGTCTAAAGTTGCCCTCAACTTCTTTAATGACTCTGGGGAGTGGCCTTCCCAAGGGAGAACACTAATGTCTAAAATCTGCGAAATTAAAGTTCTCACTACTTCATCCCATGAGTTCTTTCAATCACATTGTCCATGAATGTCACCCCCTACCCATATCCTAATATGGTGGGGTTATTGTCCCTTTGATTCCTTTGCTTCACTTTTTGCATCGTCTTCCTTCTTGGATGTTTTTCAAACCATTTTAACTTCTCTTTCTAACTTCACTGGATGTGTAATTCCTCTTTGCATAGATGGTGTTTACTACATAGATGGTTCACTTGTTGGCCCCATAAATCGGCCAACATTATTTGTAAGCATTTGCATCCATGGCCCATGATATGAAGGCGTACTGGTAGGTTATGCCATTACCATTATTGGTTGTTGCACCCATCCAAGTGGTGGTTGCCATTATTGTTGCCCTTCCACACATTACTACATTACAAGCTGCTACATAACACTTTTTTGGATAATAGGTACATTAGAAGTGGCAAGGTGATCTATTTGTAACAACTTTATTTTCTTGTTTAATTTTGTTGTAAATAAGCCAGCCACATCTTCTACTACCACAACTCCAAGGGCTTTGTGTATTGACTCCCCTTCATCTTCAAGTTCTACTTGATATTCAAACAAAAGAAAATTAGTTAATGCAAGTTAATATAATCATGCAAGTGCAACAAATTCTATGCACTGCAAAGGCTAGCACTTCAACTAGCCTTAGCAACATAGACTATCACATGAATGCAATGTACTAGTTCTACATTTTAAGCATTGTGATTTAACTTAAAGTTCTTCTAGACTTCATACATGTGTTTGAACAAAGCCTTAGTTTAATGCATTTACCTCACTTACATTTCTTTGGAATTTGCATCTACATACAAACTTGCTAACTAGATGAGGTGCATGAGCTAAACATCATGAGGGTAACCATAGCCTCAACAATTTTGCAAAACTTGTAGAGCTAAATGCAAAGTTGAAGTTTAAAAAGGAAGCAAAAGAAAGACACATAAGGGTTGAGGAAGCAATAACTTGAGACCTTGGGGAGGCAAAATCAAACCTATTAACATCAAAGGAATTAGCTAAAGAATTAGACAACAATTTAAACATAGCTTTAAAGAACAATAATGTTGGAAGTTTTATTTTGAATTGCAAAACAAGCTAATTAATTTTAAAACAAGTTGTCTTAATCACAAATGTAAAGAACTAGAATAAGAGGAAATTATTTTTGATTACAGAACAACTTGAAGAATAAAAAAAAGGAACATTGGAAAACAAGTAATCAACTCTATTTTTAATTATAAAATCATGGAAGAAGAAGAAGAATTGATTGATTTTGTTAAGCAATCAATGTTATCTTTAATTGTAAAATCAAATAATAAGAATAAGTAATACAACAATTAGATCAAGAGCAAACTAAATAGGGAATGGAAACATCCTGCACAAGCACATTTGACAAATTTTGACAAGAACACTACTTCACTATGTAAGGTTTAATGTCAATAACAATGCACTTAGTGTGTAGTCAGCATCATCTGTCTTTGTCTTTATATATGCATCCTCCATTTTCTTATAGTCATCATGCTCTTCACGCTCCTCACCCTCCTTCCCCTCCAAGGCACCTATGACTTCTTGCAACCTTGAGTTTCTTCACAATGGTTCTCTTGGCTTAAGCATTAAAGAACACAAGTGTTTTTCCTTGTTTGCCTTGAGTGACCAGCGTTTACATAAACAAGAACAAAGAACACATGCACCTTTGTTGGATATAAACACATAACATGCATGTACAACTTGCAAATAATATAGAAAAAACATAACTTAGTAAAAAAAAATGTAGTCCATTGACTGCAAGTAGATGGCTTTGGAGGTACTCACTAAGGACAAAAAACATACGTTGAAACACAAGATACTAAAAGATCTGAACTACAAATACTTGAACTCAATGTATTTGGATTACAAAACCTATGGGGTTGGCAAAATCTTGACCATCTATATTTAATGAAACAAAAATCAAACGGATGAAGGTATTTAAGGTTTGAGGGTACATATAATTGTTCTACCACATCTTCAAGAGGTTTGCACAACCATGCAAGAGCAACCACATTTGCATCCCTCTATATTCATATTTCTGTTTTACAATTTGTTTGGGTGTTATAACTTCTAAATCTTCCATTCTTCTATTTTAAACCCTCCCTTGTAGAACATTATTTAGTAAACTCAGCGTTATTAATCACCCATTGTGACAAAAAAATAACAATAGGATTGGGTGGAAAAGAATGGCAAAAAATAATAAAAAACCTAACTTGAATTTCATACCTATCTTCAAATGTCATCTTAACCTGTTTAAGAAGTGTGGGGGTATTTGTTTTTAGTTTCAAAAAAATTTATAACGACTACACTACAAAGTCAATACTTTGGCATTGTTGTTAAAGATTTCACACCATGACTTGCAAAGGGAAAGGTAGACAATGTTGGTGGGTAGTTTTCAATTTACACTTTGTAAGTTCACATTTGTCCATCATTGTTTTGATGTGTTTCCTATTGTTTTGTCATTAAACAATTAGATATGTAAGAATATTTAGGTTTTCTTATATTTTTGCAATAATGAATTTTTATATATTATTTGAATGCACTATTATGTTATGAATCAACTACTAGTGATTGTGTAGAAACAAAGTAAAATGATAGAAAGTTGCTATTACTGATTTGTAAAAGAAGTCATTACAATTGTTGAGTTGTTGTAATAGTTGAAGATTAGAATTGAGTATATGGCAAAGGAATCATAATACTCAAAGTAATAGCTACAATATGGCAATGATCATGATATTTTGAAGCTTGAATTAAATTCAAGTGGTGACCTACCATTTCTTGGTATACGATTAATCATTATAGTTCCAAGTTCCCTATTAAGTTGACCAAAAGCAATTTGTTGCTAACCATGCAAACCTTTAGGGCAAGCATCCCAAAAGCATCCTTGGGACAATTGGTTGTTGGTCCATGATATCTAGCAATGTTGGTTTTGGTTGTTATGATTTGGATAGGACCTAGTAATACAAAATACCGTATGTGAACATAACTTTGCAAATAACTTTTTGAAAACAATATAGGGGAAAAAGACACTGTGAAAATATGACATGATTTACAACATGTATAAAACCACATTTGTGGTTAATTGCCAACCTTAGAATAGGTGGGAAGATGTTAAAATCAACAGCCCCATATGTTTTCATAACTGTTAAATTCAATAGTTTGGCTTCTGTCATTGAAAATTTAAAAACACCATCAGATCATGTTTCAACTATGGGACAATGCATTAGGCCGAAGAATTTTGGGGCATTAAAGTCCAACAACTACCATGTATTGATGCAATAGGTTTGTTGGCTCTAAGACCTCAAATGGCAATCATGAGGATTTCAAGGGTATCCAGGAGGTTTTGCAATAAGGTTTGGAACCTTTCGGATATTGAATCACTTCACATAGATGTGGCAGTTAATTTAGCCTTGTTGGAAATTCATTTTCCACCTTCTTTTTTTGACATCATGACACATTTGTTGTACCACTTAATGGATGAGTTGGATATGTGTGGACCTATAGCTACTAAGTGGATGTATTTCGTAGAAATATACATGAAGACCTTGAAATTATATGTGCATAATATGGCAAGGCCAAAAGCATGAATGGTTGAAGGATACACATGAGATGAGTGTTTGGGATTCATAATTGAGTATTTGTAAGGGTTTGATGTAGTGAATCAGGGCATAAACATGTTAAAATATGCTAGCTAGAGACACTTGCTATTTTTTTGGAAAGTATCCATAAAACATATTTTAATGTATTGAATCCATGAATATTGTTTAAGTCCATGATCAACAATTATAAGTTTTTTAACTTCATTGCATAACATTGAAGAAAAAATGTTTTAATATGCATTTAGGTATGGTTTTTTGAAATGCAAGTATAGAAAGTACATGCCATAGTTTTGCAAAATTGAGTTACAAGTACATGAAAGTACAACATCAATTAGAATTATTATATTTTCAAGTTGATGAATACCTAATGTGTATGGATATGATTTCAACTTTTCATTATTTAGTCATAATCTATCAAAGTTTTAATGGAAAGGTATCTTGGAAATTTTGAAAAACCAACCAATTTAGAACATACTTTTCATCCATTTTTCTTATATAAAAATTCCTCAAACTTTATGTACAATTTATAATAAACTCAATGAAATGCTCTATGATTTCAAAATGCAATTTAAATAGTTTTTAAATATATTCTCAACGTTAATGTTGAAAAAAAAAATTTTTTTAATTAAATTTTTTTAGGACTACTTTTTTGGCATATTTTACCATGTTTGGACCCAACGATGAATATGGGATGTTGATGAGGAAGAAGGAGATGTAGGTGAAATGCTAAAAGGTGTTGGTATTAAATTCCTCATGAGTCCAAGTTTACGTGATGTTGCACATGAATATGTGTTGGCCAACATCTCCATCATGACAACATGGATGCAGTAAGTTCAACAAATTGTGTGAATGTTCTTTACATCAATAGGTTGATCATTATCATGTCATTTTCATTTTTTGAATTATTTAAGAGTTGTCATAATATTAATTGTGAACCTCTTGGCATCTTGCTTATGTAGGAAATGGAACTTAGAGCAAGAATCCAACCCAAATAGTCGCAACCCTAGCATTTGGCTTGCAACTAAGGCAAGGAGGTTGAGAGGTTGCGGGCCTAGAAGTAGACTCGAGAGTCACATCACATGCTCCCAAGAGTGCAAAGAGTGCAAAGAGTGTGAGGGAGTGAACCCTCACACTCCCAAGTGAACTCCCATGTTGGGAGTTGGTGAAAGTTGGAGTCCCAAAAGGACTCCCGAAACTTCAGAGAGCGTTTTG
>Ga0116230_10006600_pt1 | contig 11436 bp, 3 predicted proteins | sample S1TSphfallax_3_FD_88678 | JGI IMG/M metagenome (GOLD analysis project Ga0116230, IMG submission 88678) | Host-associated microbial communities from peat moss isolated from Minnesota, USA - S1T2_Fd - Sphagnum fallax MG | ecosystem: Host-associated > Plants > Peat moss > Unclassified | place: USA...
AACCCATGCGATTTGAGCGCCGCGTCGAAGATGCCGTGGAATTCCGCCTTGTTCGGCGCGTAAAGTTTAATTTTATAGGCGATGCGCCGTAGAAACGCCGAGTCCATCAGGTCCTGTGGATCAAGATTCGTTGAAAAAATCAATAACAGATCGAACGGTACGCTGAAACTCTTGCCGGTGTGCAGCTTCAGATAGTCGACATGGCTTTCCATCGGGCCGATCCAGCGGTTCAGCAGCTCCTTTGGCTGCAGGTTCTGGCGGCCGAAATCATCAATGAGAAAGACGCCATTCGTCGCCTTCAGATGTAGCGGGGCTTCATAGAATTTGGATTCCTGATCGTGCTGCAGGTCCAGCATATCCATCGTTAATTCCCCGCCGGCCATCACGAAGGGCCGTCGGCAGGCCACCCAGCGATCGTCGAAGACCTCATGTTGTATGCTCTCCTTCATGGCAATGCTGGCCGCCGTTGCCGCCGATACAACCGGGCTGTGCAGGCTGCCGTCGAAGACGCGCATGATCTGTCCGGCGATTTCAACCGCGTAGGGAATGAAGACGACATCCTTGAACAACGCCGCGAGCCGACTCGCGATCGTGGTTTTGCCGTTGCCGGGCGGCCCGAACAGCAGGATGCTGCTGCCGGCGTTCATCGCGGGCAGTAATTTCCGAAGATAGCCTTCCGGTACCACCAGGCCCCGCAGACCCCTGCGCAGATCCTCGGTCGTCAACAGCTCCGTCTTGATCAATTGCTTCTCGATTTGTGCCTGATAGGCGGCCAGCGTCACCGGTGCCGGCCCCAGATAGAAATTCTGGTTCAGCGCTTCGTACGCGCTGGCGCGGCCGGCGTCACTCAAGGTGTAGCGTATCTCCGGAAACAGGCCTGCCTCCGTGGTACCGGAGGGCGAGAGCAGTTTCTGCCGGACCGCCTCGTCAAGCAGTTCCCGCACGATCTGCCGCGGCAGGCGCGCGCCATCCGCCAGGCTTGAAATTGAATCGCGTGACTCGACCAGCATGAATTTCAACAGAAGGGCAAGCAGTTTTGGCAGTGTCAGCCCGGTATCCCGTATCGTTAACGGAAATACCGGCGTCTGAGCGATCACGGACTCCATGAGGGTGCCGAATTGCGCAACCGTCATAAGGCCAAGCGCGATAATGCTGTCGCCTAGCCGGCCGCCCTCCTTGGCCTGCCGTTCCAGCGCCAGATAGATGCCGTCCTCGGCCAAGGCGCCACGGCCTATGAGAATTTCCGCTAAATGCATGGCATCAACCGGGAGCGATCCGCGCCGATACGGCCGCCCGACTCATGCCGCGGGTTTCAGCAGATTGAATTCGTTCGCCGCCATATCGAGCGCATTGCCCCATGCGGGTAACAGATCAAAATACTCCAATTTCTCATTGAAAATCGGCCGGATACGGCTGACCTCATAGCGTCCGATGATGTTTCCGGTGGTCGAACGGCCCAGCAGACGGAACTTGAATATGTCATTGAGCAAGATCGTGTCGCCTTCGATGCCGGCAATCTCCGTCACCTGAATCAGCCGCCTGACCCCATCACGATGACGCTCCAGTTGCACGATGATGTTGACCGCGGCAACCAGCTGCGCACGGATCGCCCTTGAAGACAGGCCCATATTGGACATTTCCACCATGTTCTCGACACGCGCCAACGCATCGCGGGTGGTATTGGCGTGGATCGTGGACATCGATCCGTCATGCCCGGTGTTCATCGCCTGCAGCATATCGAACGCTTCGGCGCCGCGGACCTCTCCGACGATTATCCGGTCTGGGCGCATCCGCAACGAATTGCGCACGAGATCGCGGACCGAGACCTCACCCTTGCCCTCAATACTGGGCGGCCGGGTTTCCAGCTGCACCACATGCGGCTGTTGCAGCTGCAGCTCCGCCACGTCCTCAACCGTGATGATCCGCTCGGTCGGATCGATGAACCGGCTCATCGCGTTCATCATGGTTGTCTTGCCGGAGCCGGTACCGCCGGAGACGATGATATTCAGGCGGCAACGCGAACAGATTTCCAGAAGCCGCGCGATCGGCTCGGTCAGCGAACCATAGGCAATCAATTTTTCAAAATCGATCGGCTGCTTGCTGAACTTGCGGATCGAGAGCGCGGGGCCCTTGATGGAGAGCGGCGGCAGGATGATGTTGACACGGGAGCCGTCCTTGAGGCGGGCATCCACCATCGGACTCGACTCATCGACACGCCGGCCGACCGAGGCCGCGATCCGCTGGCAGACATTCGTCAGATGGGCCCAATCACGAAAATGGACCGGCACTTCGACGAGTTTGCCGGCCCGCTCGACGAATGTGTGGTTCGGACCGTTCACCATGATGTCGTTGATGCTGTCGTCGGTCAGCAAAGGTTCCAGCGGGCCCAGTCCGAGCATGTCGTCAACCAGCTCGGTCGCGAGTTGCCTTTGTTCGCGGCCATTGATCTGCAAATGCCCTTCATTCGCCAGATCGGAGACCAGCCGCTCGATCTCGCCAAGCAGGCGCTCCGGCGACAGCTTGGCCACCGCGGTCGCGTCCATCCGTTCGAGGCAGACAACACGAAGTTTGGATATTTCATTGGCCGTTGCGGTGGTGCTGGTTTCATCCTCCGCGACCGCCGGGGTCCGGGCGCGGCCACGGTCTCCCGCCGCAGGGCCCACCCTTGCCTTGGCGGTCACGGCCGAAATGCCCCGGGCAGGCGGCGCCCCCGCGATCGGCGCATCCGCCGGAGCAACCGGCGGCCGGCGCCCGAATTTATGAATCGGCATTTTGTCCATCCGTCGGGTCGGTCCGTTGATTATCCACGCCGCGGGGTCAGCTTCCGTAACAGACCGCGGAGCGAAAAATTCAGCACGGTCAAGCTCTCGGCCCGGCCTCGCTCGCCGACGAAACCAATCTGCTCCGCCAAGGCAACAATCGCGTCTTGAAAAGGTCCGGTCTTCGTCACGGCGGGTTCGCCAAGGCTCGCGCTTTGGTTGATCAGCTGCGGCAGGTCAGGAATCGCGATATCAAACTTCAGCTTGCAACTGTCTTCAATATCCTTGCGTGTCAGGGTACCCACGCGGCCTTCGCGATTCAACAGGACCGTCGGGCTTTGCGGCTGCCACACGCCATTCGGCAGTTCCAGAAGCCGAACCGTGTCATGCGCGCTGGCCAGAGTCGCGTCAGAAATAATGACACGATGATGATTGAACTCCAGAAATTCGCGGTTCAGCGGCAACGGCAGGAACGGAATTTTGAGAATGACGAAATTATAGGTCAGGCGCAGCGCCGCGATCAGCCGTTGCGCGGCACCCGGCGCGTAATTGGTGGTATAGGTCAGCTTCTCCTCGCCGGCCAAAATACTCAGACGGCCGGCTACGGACTGCGCGACGCGCTCGACAAAGAGCGGATCGATCCGATCAGGGGCTTCCAGCGCCATGCGCAGACCTGGCCCGGTCTTGCCGCCGATCAGCAACGCACCTGATCCCATATACAAATCCAGCTCAACGAACACGGTGTGGCGCTTGGCGATGACGCCGAGATACCAGGCCAGATTGGCGGCGATCGTGGTGGCGCCGACGCCGCCGCGTGCGCCCATCAGAGCCACCACGCGGCCGCCGCGGGCGGTATCCGTGCCGGCCATTTTCGCATTGATGAAGGGGCCGAAATACCTGGCGACGGCGTCTCGGTTGATCGGCTTGAAGATGTATTCCGTCACACCCAGACCGCGGATGATATGGCGATAGAAACCGATATTCTCGGTCTCGCCAACCGCCAGCAAAATGACGTCAGGCTCCACGACGTCGGACAGTTCAGCCAGCGCGTCCAATGGTTGCTCCTCGCCGGACAGGTCGACAATGAGGACCCGCGGTGTTTTGGCGGTCAGCATCCAGGATATCGCTGATCTGACGTTGCCGCGCCGGATGTCCAGCCCGTTGCCGACGAGTTCGCCGAGGCAGTCGCGGATGGTCTGCTCGGTTTCCGGATCCGCGATAAAGGCCAGAACGGCGAGCGATTCGGGGCGGTTGAGCGGGTAGCTAACGTCCGAAAGGCCTTTCGGCGGCTCCGGTGTCACTGGGCAACTCCTCCAAGTTAACGCGTTCGCACGAAACAAAGGCGGCGTTCAGCGGCGCATGTGACATATCCAGAAGGCCGGTCCGGACTCGCTCCCATCGCTATGGTTGACAATCAACTTAAGATTGGAACTTGCCGCGCGGTGATTCCAGAGTCGGAATCTACTCAATGCCGAGTCTTTGCCGTGATCGGCAAGGGCTTTTCAAAGGAGCGGCGATCTCGTGGTCCGACCAGACGCTTGGTTCCGACGCGTCGGAACCATCGCCAGCAACGCTAGGTAGTTTCCGAGTCTGGCAAGCCGTGGCGGGCGCGCGCAGCATCGCAACGTGCTGATTGGCAAAGTGCCAGTCGCAATCAGATGAATTCAAGACAGCAACGGTCGCGGCGCGCGGACTTTGCCATGGTTCGAAATGATCAGCCGAGGGCGCCCGGCCACGCCGGCAGACCCCGCGCGCGCGACCAAAAGGATTTCCGCATCGGATGAATCTCATGAAGACGACAGGACCTGTCAAAGCCGGCGCGGGCACCGGGCTTGCCGAGGCCGTGCGGGCGGAACAAATTCGTCTGTTCCTGGTCAATCACCCTGATCGCTATCTCACTTTGCTGGTTGCCTGCCTGGTGGTTTACGTCGTTCGCTCGATCTACCCCATGTGGATACTGGCCACCTGGTTCGGTGCTTCCGCCGGCGTTGTCATCCTTCGTTCAATGTTGGCGAGCCGCTACCAGGCCGCCCCACGCGGCGCCGCGTCGATTCGCCGCTGGACCGTGATCCTGGCATCCGGCGCTGCGTTGACGGGCGTTCTATGGGGCTGCGCGGCCACGGTTGCCCTGGTCACGTCCAGTTATGATTTGCAGGTGTTCTCGGTCATGATCATCGGCGGCATGCTCGCCGCCGGCGTGATGGCCAATGCGGCTTATCTGCCGGCCATGCTGGCCTTTGGGCTGCCCGCCACGGTTCCGGCGATTCTGATATTCCTGGGCGGCGGTGATTTCGTGCATGCCGGAACCGGCCTGTTGCTGTTGTTGTTTACCGGATCCATCATGCTGTCCGCGACCAACCTGAACCGGGTCATTGCCGAAAATATTCGCATGCGGCTCGGGCATGATGCCTTGCTGGCGAAATTGCGATCCAGCGAGGCGGGCATGGCCGAGGCCCAGAGCATCGCCAAATTGGGCAGCTGGGAGCTGGACCTTGTCAGCAACCTGGTCATTCTGTCGCCAGAGGCCTATCGAATTTTCGGGGTCGATCCCGGCGATTTCAAACCTTCCTACGATACCATGATGGGGTGCGTGCACCCGGATGATCAAGTGATCGTCGCCAGAAGTTTTGCCGAGGCGAAGACCAAGGGACTGGCCTCCGCGATTGATCACCGTCTCGTCACGGCGGACGGCACGCTCAGATTCATTCACGAAACGCCCAAGGCGATCTTCGGTTCGGACGGGCGGGCCATGCGGATTTCCGGTACCGTTCAGGACGTCACGGACCAGAGGCTGCTGGAAAACCGGCTGAAGCTCGCCAATCTGGTGCTGACGACGCAGATGGAGGCTGCCCCGGACGGCATCATGGTGGTTGATGGCAACCGGCATGTGACCGCCTTCAACCAACGCGTCGCCGAAATTTGGCAAATACCGACGGCGAGCCTGGTCACCGGCGATGATGACGCGCTGCGGGCGCGGATGTTCTCGCAGGTAAAGGATCCGCAAAGCTATCGGATGCGGATCAGCCATCTTGCGGAGACTCCCGACGAGGCGGGCGGGGGCGAGGTCGCCTTGGTCGACGGGAAATTCCTTCGCTATTTTACCCGCGCCATGCGCGGGCCATCTGGAGAAAATCTCGGCCGCGTCTGGTTTTTCACGGATGTCTCCGAGTCCAGGCAGGCCGCGGATGCGCTGGCCTATCGTGACCATCTTCTGCATACCGTCACGGCCGCCATGGCGGTCGCGGTCGGGGCGCTCTCACTGGCGGACGGCGTGAATGCCGCGCTGGTTAAAATCGGTGAAAGCATGGGCGTGGATCGTGTCACGGTCATGCAAAGCATGCCGGACGACTCTCCGCCTTTGGCGTCGCGCTTCATGTGGGAGGCCGCCAGTGTCACCGTACCGTTCGACCTCGGCGCCGCCGCGCATAAATATGATCGCGCGGAAATGGCCGCCTGGCGACATCCTCTGTGGGACGGCGTGCCGGTATTGGCCGACGTTGCAACGGCGAAGGGCGCCGTTCGCGACATGATGATGGATTTTCAAATCCAGTCAGCGCTGCTCATGCCGGTGTTTGTCGGCGGCGCGGCCTGGGGTGTTCTTGGCATTGACATGTGCCACGCGCCACGGCGCTGGGCGGCGAGCGAAATCGAGACCATGAGAATTCTGGCCGATGTCGCGGGCGCGCTGATCATCCGCGAGCGCGCCCGGGTGGCGCTGGAAACCAGCGAGCAGCGGTTCCGGCTGCTGACCATGACGGCGACGGATGGCGTCATCACCACCGACAAATCCGGCCGCATCTTGCAGTGGAATCCGGGGGCCGAGCGGATTTTTGGTTATGGCGCGGCCGAGGCTCTGGGCCAGCAGGTCGGCCCCCTGCTGACCGGCGGCGACCGCCAGCGTGCCGGCGGTCCGGTCCTGGGCGCCGAGAACACCTTGCCGGGTTCCACGCTGGAGCTCGAGGCAACCCGCAAGGACGGCACGGCGGTCACGATCGAAATCTCGGTCTCCCGCGCGCAACTTGGCAACGAATGGGAGGTCATCCTGATCTCCCGGGACATCTCCAAGCGCAAGACCGCCGAGCGCAAGCTGCTGTTCGCGAATATTCTGCTAAAGACCCAGATGGAGGCTTCGCCGGACGGGATTCTGGTGGTCGATGACAAGCGCCAGGTGCTATCGTACAACCAGCGTTTTGCCGGCATGTGGCACGTGCCAACGGCGTTTCTTGAAGCCGGGAACGATGATGCCGTGCTTGCGCATGTTACGGCGGCCGTCAAAAATCCGGATGAATTTCTGCGCCGGGTCAAACATCTGTTAGGTCATCCAGCGGAAGAAGGCGTTGACGAGGTGGAGACGCTGGATGGCCGGCTGATCGAGCGCCACAGCGCATCGCTGCAGCTCGAGGCCACGGATAATCTTGGCCGTGTCTGGTTCTTCCGGGACGTGACCGCCCGCCGCGCCACGGATGCGCTGGCCCTGCGGCTTGCCCATTACGATGTTCTGACCGGTCTCGCCAACCGCGCGGTCTTCGTCGATGCGATCCAACAGGGCATTGCCTTATCAAAACGGAACGCCCGATCGCTCGCGGTACTGTATCTCGACCTTGACCATTTCAAGGACGTCAATGACACGCTGGGCCACCCTGTGGGTGACGCGCTGCTGAAAGCCGTGGCGGCCCGGCTGCTTGCGCATACCCGGGCCACCGACACGGTCGCGCGCTTCGGCGGCGACGAATTCGCCATACTCGCCTCGGAAATCGCCAGCCCGGAAGATGCCGGCCTGCTGGCCAACAAGCTGGTCGCGGCGATCGGCGAGCCATTCGTCGTCGCCGGCAACAATATCCATACGGATGCCAGTATCGGGATCGATCTGTATTCGTCCAAGGCGCCGGACGCGGAAACCCTGCTCTCCCACGCGGATGTGGCGCTCTATCGCGCCAAGGCGGAGGGAGGCGGCGCCTATCGCTTTTTCACGGATGCGATGGACAAGCAGGTCCGCAAGCGCTTCAACATGAGCACGCAACTGCGCGCCGCCCTGGCGGCCGGCGAATTGTTCCTGCTCTATCAGCCGCAGGTGGACGCCGCGACTGGCCAGATCACCGGCCTTGAGGCGCTGGTCCGCTGGCACCATCCCACCCGCGGCGAACTCGGGCCGGCGGCTTTCATTCCGGTGGCGGAGACCACCGGGATGATCGGCCTGATCGGTCATTTCGTGCTTTGGACGGCGTGCCGCCAGGCCAAAAAATGGCTGAATATCGGCATAGATTTCAAGCGGATCAGTGTGAATGTGTCCGCCCTGCAATTCAAGACACCCTTGGCGCTGGAGGCCGACATCACTTCGGCCTTGGCCGACACGGGGTTGCCGCCGCAGTTCCTTGAGCTCGAGTTGACCGAATCCGTGCTGATGGATGCCTCGCGCGAACATAGCAGTATTTTGCTCCGGCTGCGGGCCATCGGCGTCAAACTCGCGATCGATGATTTCGGCACGGGCTATTCCTCGCTCGATTATCTGCGCCGCTTTCCGGCGGACCATATCAAGATCGCGCAGTCATTCACGAAAAACATCGAAACGGAATTGGGCGATGCCTCGATCGTCCGCGCCATTATTGGCCTGTCGCGCGAATTGAACATCAGCGTCATCGCCGAAGGCATCGAGACCCAGGCACAGCTTGAACTCGTGAAAGGCTGGGGTTGCCAGAACATCCAAGGCTTCTACTTCGCCCGCCCGTTGAGCGCCGAAAAGATCACCGCGTTGCTCAGCCATGGCGGCATCATCCAGCCGGAAGCCACCAGGCCGAAAGAGGCTTGAGGGCGATGGGTTGAGGCCAGCGACCGTGGCAACCTCAAGCTGTCATGCTGCAGACGCCCTAACGGAGGCGTCCCCAAGCAAACGCGGAATGCTTAGGTAGATTCCGGACTTGTAACATCCCGCTTACCTTACCTAATCAACCTCTGCGTGATTCGGAGGTCATCATGATAACAATTTTGATTGTCGTTGTCGTCTTCCTGCTGCTCGGCGGCGGTGGATTTTTTGGGGTTCGCGGCGGCTGGTGACGGTGCCTGGTTTCGGCAAACTCGGTTTGCCGGCGTAATGGAGGGCGCTGGTCGCGGCATGGTTGGCCGGCACCTGTCAACGCGGCGGGGGCCGGTCAGCGCGGCGGCGCGACAATTTCGCCACAGCGCCGAGAAACCCTTTTCCGTCATCAAAGAGTAATTTTTTATCCCGGTTCGGTTCACCTAAACAGCCCGCGAGCAACAGGGGTGTATAGCGAATGAACGCATTGTTACGGCGGTTCCGGTTCATTTTGTGCGCAACCACGGCCGTCACCGGCACCGGCGTGGCGCTGGCCCAGACCGCCGCGAACCCGCCCTCGGCGCTGAATCTGGGCAGCGTGGTTGCCACTGGCGGGCAGACCGGCAGCGGCACAAGCGGACCTGTCGCGCCCAGCGGCACTGGATCGCTGAAGCAGGCGCAGCAATTGAAGAAGCTTGCTCCCAACGTCATCAGCGTGCTGCCGCAGAGCCAGATTCAGAAGAACCCGGACGTCAACATCGCGGACGCCTTCGCCCGCATCCCCGGCGTGTCGCTGGTCTCGGATTCCGGCGAGGGCCAGTTCATCGACATCCGCGGCCTGGACGCGGACCTGGACGGCACGACCTTTGATGGCATCCATCTGACCGCCAATGACCAGGGCAGCCCGTCCGGCAATGAACGCGCGCCGGATCTCGGCGTGTTTCCTTCCGGCATCGTCGGCGGGATCGAGGTGGTGAAATCCCTGACGCCGGACATGGATGCGGAAGGTTTGGGCGGCAGCGCCAACATCCTGCCGATTTCGCTGCCCGCCTATGGCGGGACGCTGGCGAACGTCACCCTGGCCGCCGGCGCGGAAACCCTGCGGCCGACCGGCATTTTCCAGGGCAACATCCAGCTCGGCGGCTCGTTCGCCATCCCCGGCATGCGCAGCTTTGCCAACAGCAAGCCATTTTCCGTGATCTTCGGCTATTCCTATTATAGCGACCGGCGCGGCATCGACGATTTCGAGGAAGACTATGATCCGGCGACCACCACCGCCGGCGGCAACCAGGCCGATCTCGATGACCTGCAATACCGCTATTACCAGGAGCACCGCGTCCGCCAGGGGCTGTTCGGCGAGGTCGATTTTGATCCCACGCCGCAGACCGGGTTTTTCATCCGTGCGCTGGATAGCGGATTCACCAACTGGATCGAGAAGGACCGGCTGGAATTCGGCGATACGGACGCGCCGAACGCGACCGGCCCGGACGGCGCCATCGGCAGCAACGGTGAGTTCACCAATCTTTCTGGGATCAAGCCGTCGGCGCGCTACACCTACAGCAAATACACCGTGAACACCGACGTGGTGGAACTGGGCGGCCATACCGTGATCGCCGACCTTTTGAACGTCAGCGGTACCGCGTCCTACACGCAGGGTTCGAATGTCGAGCCGATCGACTACGTGGCCGAATATACCGGATCGAAGATCAGCGGCTTTAATTATGATGTCACCAGCCCGGAATACCGCACCTATTCGATCAATGGCGGCGTCGATGCGGCCAATCCGGATTTGTACAGCCTGTCCGCCGGCAATCTGAACAACAACCCGCAATATGCGTTCGACCAGGAATGGGCCGCCGCGCTGAACGCATCCTTTGCGAACAATTTGCTGGGCGGTGAGGGCGTCGCCAAATTCGGCGCCCAGGTGCGGCTGCGCGCGGAAGGCGATTTGCAGTATAATTTCACCAATCCGAATGACGGTCCGACCCTGGATGCGTCCGATGGTGGTGGCAGCGAATTCCACTACTACAACGCCCATTTCCTGCTGCCGCCGTTCCCGAATTACGGCGAATTGTTGGGGCAGACGCCGCTGGTGGGTGCGACCAGCAACCCCGAAGACCCGAATGACCCGACCGGCACCGCCTATGGCGACTATCAGGCGAATCTTTCAAGTTTCCAGCATAATTCGGAAAACGTTTACGCCGCTTACGGCCAGGAGACGGCGGAGTTCGGTCCGGTGGAACTGCTCGCCGGCCTGCGGATGGAAGACACCAACGGCACCTACCGCGCCTATGCGCAGACGGATACGGGGACGCAGTCCGCCGAAAATGGCGATGAGATCATCAACTACACGCCGAACGAGAACAAGCAGGATTACATCAACCTGTTCCCCTCGGCGCAGTTCAAATACACATTTTCTCCGGAATTCCAGGTGCGCGCGGCCTATTCCACCGCAATCGCGCGGCCGGGCTTTCAGCAGATTTCCGCGGCCACCAACACGGTCGTCGGCGGCGCCCCCAACGGCGATAATGCGGAGACGGTCGGCAATCCGAATTTGAAGCCGACGACCGGCAACAGCTTTGATTTGACCGCGGAATATTATGGCCCGCATGACAGCACGTTCTCCGGCGGCCTGTTCTACAAGACGTTCAAGAACTATATTTTCACGACCATCACGAATACCAGTGTGTTCTATCAGGGCGCGCTGACGCCGACGCAGGTGACGACCTACCAGAATCTCGGCGGCGCCTTTGCCGAAGGTGCCGAATTTGACGCGCATCAGCGGTTCTACATGTTGCCGGGACCGTTGGATGGCCTTGGCATCGACGGCAACATCACCTTCGTCAATTCGGGCGGCCATGCGGACGGGCCGACCTACAAGGCTTA
>Ga0116230_10006601_pt1 | contig 11435 bp, 8 predicted proteins | sample S1TSphfallax_3_FD_88678 | JGI IMG/M metagenome (GOLD analysis project Ga0116230, IMG submission 88678) | Host-associated microbial communities from peat moss isolated from Minnesota, USA - S1T2_Fd - Sphagnum fallax MG | ecosystem: Host-associated > Plants > Peat moss > Unclassified | place: USA...
CTACCATCTCGGCTTCATGACGCCCGCGCAGATGGCGCGGTATCCGGCCCATGTCCATCGGCTGTCGCCGGTGCTGACGCTGCAGGGCGCGGTCGCGCATTGCGACATGCCCGTGGAGACCGGCCCGACGCTCTACCTGCCCTATTCCCAGGCTTATGAGCCCGGCTACCTCGCCGTGACGACGCCGGAGTTCCGCGACTACTTCCAGGCGCATCACGTCCAGCTGCCCCTGGCCAAGGGCGATGCGGCCTTCTTCAACCCGGCTTTGTTCCATGCCGCGGGAACCAACCGCTCGGCCGATGTGCGGCGGATGGCCAACCTGCTGCAGGTTTCCTCGGCCTTCGGGCGGGCCATGGAGAGCGAGGATCGCACACGCATGAGCACCGCCCTCTACCCGGCCCTCCGGGCGATGCTGGCGGATGGCCGCATCTCGATGGAGCGGGCCGCCGATGCCGTCGCCGCCTGCGCCGAAGGCTATCCCTTCCCGACCAAGCTCGACCGCGACCCGCCGATCGGCGGCCTGGCGCCGCCGAGCCAGCAGGCGCTGATGCTGAAGGCGCTGGAGGAAGGGCGGCCGGCGGAGGCCTTCACCGCCGACCTCCTCGCACAAGCCGAACGTCGTCTGACCTGATTTTCAGGCGAGCGTCTCGGAGAACAGCTCCAGCATCGAGGCCCAGGAGCGCGCGTCGGCCTCGGCGCTGTAGCGGATGGCGTCCGGCATGTTGCGCTTCGCGGCCCCCGGGTTCGTGAAGCTGTGCACGGTCTTGCCATAGAGGTGCATCTGCCAGTCCACGCCGGCATCGCGCATCTCGGTCTCGAATTCGGCGCGCTGCTCGGGCGGGATCATCGGGTCGTCGGCGCCGATGCAGACGAGAACGCGCCCCGTGATGGCGTGCGCATCGGTCTTGGGCGCCGCCGTGCCGAGGCCGCTGTGGAAGCCCACGATCGCCGCCACATCGGCGCCCGACCGCGCGAGCTCGAGCGCCATCGTGCCGCCGAAGCAGAAGCCGATGGCGCCGATGCGGGCGCGGTCAACCTCAGCGCGGGCGGTCAGGGCATGGAGGGCACCGGCTGCGCGCGCGCGGGTCTTGGAGGGTTCGGCGAACAGCGGCTGCAGCAGTCCGATGGCCTGCTGCAGGTCATCGACCAGCTCGCCGTTGCCGTGCAGGTCGGCGGCGAGCGCCACATAGCCGAGAGCGGCCAGTCGTTGCGCCTTGGAAATCGCGTGCTCGCTCATGCCGAAGGCTTCCGGAAACACCAGCACGCCGGCGCGGGGTTCGGACGCTGGCTCGAAGAAGAGCTCGCTCTTCATGGCCAGACCGTCGGCCTCGTAGGTCAGCGTTTCATGCTGCATGGTGGATCTCCTTTGTGTGTCTCACGGGGTTGGACCACCTCACCCGGACCACCGCAAGGCGGCGCCGGATTACAAAAGGTGTCGAAACGCGGGCGATCCGGCTTAACTGTGTGCAACGTGCCGGAGGGCAAGATGACGGGCCGGCGATTCCCGTTTGTGACGGCCCCCGCGCCGGGCCGCGGACGAAGCCCGAGGCGCGCGGTCACTCCATGGTCGTGGCCGCGAGGCATGCGAAAACCACGAGGTCCGAGACCTTGCTGTCCGCCGGCACAACCTGCACGGGGTGCTCCAGACCGACGAGCACCGGGCCGATGACCCGCGCCTCGCCCAGCCGAGCCACCATCTGCGTCGCGATCTGCGCGGCATCCAGGCTGGGCATGACGAGCACATTGGCGTTCCCGGTCAGGCGGCAGAACGGGTAACGGCGGCGCAGACTTTCGTCCAGCGCCACCTCGGGGCTCAGCTCGCCCTCGAACTCGAAGTCGGCGCCGTGGCTTTCCAGCAGCCGCACGGCCGCCGCGATCCGCTGCGAGCCTTCGGATTGCGGCTGCCCGAACGTCGCGTGCGAGCAGAGTGCCACGCGCGGGCTCTGGCCGAGCGCGCGCATCCGGGTGGCGCTGGCGATCGCGATGGTGGCGAGCTGCTCGGCGGTGGGTTCCGCGTTGATGAGCGTATCGGCCACCAGCAGGGTCGCATGGGGCGTCACCACCATGGAGAGGCCGAACGGCACGGCGCCCGGCTTGGGGTCGATCGCGAGCCGGATCGCCTCCAGCGCCTGGCCCGGCGCGCGCGTCAGGCCCGTCACCAGCCCGTCAGCGTCGCCGAGCGCCACCGCGCAGGCGGCGAAGATGTTGCGGTCCTGGTTGACCATGCGCTGCACGTCCCGCAGCAGATAACCGCGGCGCTGCAGGCGGGCGTAGAGAAAATCCGTGTAGCGCACGTTGTTGTTGTGGTCCTCCATGGCAGCGAGGCGGGCATTGCGGATTTCGATACCCTCGGGCAGCGCCAGCTCCAGCCGGGCGAAGGCCGCGCGCACGCGGGTTTCGTTGCCGATCAAAATCGGCGTGCCGAAGCCCTCCTTGTGATACTGCGCGGCGGCCCGGACCATGGTCTCGTTCTCGCCCTCGGCGAACACCATGCGCTTGGGTTGATCGCGCACCCCCTCGGTGATGAGGTCGAGGATGTTGACGGCGGTATCGAGGCGCGCCGCGAGTTCACGCTGGTAGCGGCGCTGCTCCGGCAGCGGCCGCCGGGCGACGCCGCTGTCGACGGCGGCCTTCGCGACCGCGACCGGAATGCGAGTGATGAGGCGCGGATCGAAGGCGTTGGGGATGATGTATTCCGGGCCGAAGCGCAGCTGGCGGGCGGCGGCGCGGTGGACCTCGTCCGGCACGTCTTCCCGCGCGAGAACGGCGAGGGCCTCCGCCGCGGCGGCCTTCATTGCTTCGTTTATGGTGCTGGCGCGGACATCTAGCGCGCCGCGAAAGATGTAGGGGAAACCGAGCACGTTGTTGACCTGGTTGGGATAGTCCGACCGGCCGGTGGCGACGATGGCGTCCGGCGAGGCGGCCCGCGCCTCCTCGGGCGTGATCTCGGGGTCGGGATTGGCGAGCGCCAGGATGATCGGGCGCGGCGCCATGCTGCGCACCATCTCCTGCGTCAGCGCGCCTTTGGCCGAGAGGCCGAGGAAGACGTCCACGCCCTTCATCGCCTCGGCGAGGGTGCGGAGCGAGGTCTCGACCGCATGGGCGGACTTCCACTGGTTGAGGTCGTGGCGGCCGCGATGGATGACGCCCTTGGTGTCGCAGGCGATGATGTTCTCGCGCTTCATGCCGAGCGTGAGCAGCAGGTCGATGCAAGCGATACCGGCGGCGCCCGCGCCGTTGACCACGAGCGTCGTGGTGGCGAGATCGCGGCGGGTGAGGTGGCAGGCGTTGATGAGGGCGGCCGCGGCCACGATGGCGGTGCCGTGCTGGTCATCATGGAAGACCGGGATGTCCATGAGCTCGCGGAGGCGGCTCTCGATGATGAAGCACTCGGGCGCCTTGATGTCTTCGAGGTTGATGCCGCCGAAGGAGGCGCCGAGGAGACGGACGCAGTTGATGAATTCGTCCACATCCTCAGTGGAGACTTCGAGGTCGATCCCGTCGACATCGGCGAAGCGCTTGAAGAGCGCGACCTTGCCTTCCATGACGGGCTTGGAGGCCAAAGCGCCGATATTGCCGAGGCCAAGGACGGCCGTGCCGTTCGAGATCACGGCCACCATGTTGCCGCGCGTGGTGTAGGTATAGGCCAGATCCGGATCGGCCGCGATGCGAAGGCAGGGCACGGCGACGCCCGGAGAATAGGCGAGCGACAGGTCCCGCGCCGTCGCCAGCGATTTGGAGATGCGGGTTTCGAGCTTGCCGGGGCGGCCAGAGGCGTGGAGTTCGAGCGCGCTTTCCTCAAAGAAGGCCCGTTGCGTGGCTGCGGTGTCATTCTCAGGCATGGCGGTCTCCAACCCTGGGTCTTCGGTGGTGCTGTTCGCGCACCTTGGTCTGCCATCTAGCCCGAGGACCGGCGGAAGCACCAAGCGGTAAATCCGGGTAGCGGCTCCACGCTGGGCGACGCGGTTCACCATCCTTTGCTTTGGCACACCGGGCGCCGCACCCATCTCCAAAGTGGAGCTAGCTCCACACGATAGCCCGCTAGGAACCTTGCATGAGCCTGACCATCGCTTTGACCGTTAACGGCGTCGGCCACGAGGTCGCGCTGGATGATCCACGCGTGACCTTGCTCGACCTGCTGCGCGAGCGCCTCGATCTTCCCGGCACCAAGAAGGGCTGCGATCGCGGCCAATGCGGTGCCTGCACGATCCTTCTCGACGGGCGGCGGGTGAATTCCTGCCTCGCGCTCGCCATCAGCCACGATGGCGCGGAGATCGTGACGATCGAGGGGCTCGCTGTCGACGACGCGCTGCACCCGGTCCAGGCCGCCTTCATCGGGTGCGACGGGTTCCAGTGCGGCTTCTGCACCCCCGGCCAGATCATGAGCGCCGTCGGCCTGATCCAGGAAGGTCACGCCGGAGACGACCCCGAGCGTGTCCGCGAAGGAATGAGCGGCAACCTGTGCCGCTGCGGCGCCTATGCCGGTATCACCGACGCTGTGATCGAGGCGCAGCGAGCGCTCGGGCACGCGGGTCGGAAGCACGCAGCGTGAAGACCTTCGACTACGTCCGGCCCGCCACGATCGCCGAAGCGATCGCCGCCGCCACGCAGCCCGGCGCCAGCTACCTCGCCGCCGGCACCAACCTCATCGACCTCATGAAGGGCTCCGTCCTCCGGCCCGACCGGCTGGTGGACGTGACGCGCCTGCCCGGCCTCGACAGCATCGACCATCTCGACGACGGCGCCGTTCGCATCGGCGCCCTGGTCCGCAACGCCGACCTCGCCTACGACCCGGCCTTCGCCAGCCGCTTCCCGTCCGTCGCGGAGGCGCTGCTGTCGGGCGCCTCGGCCCAGCTGCGCAACGCCGCGACCGCCGGCGGAAACCTGCTCCAGCGCACCCGCTGCGCCTACTTCTACGACCCCGCCAGCGCCTGCAACAAACGGAGCCCGGGCGCGGGGTGTGACGCCCACGGCGGGGAGACGCGCTCGCACGCCATTCTCGGCTGGAGCGAGGCCTGCATCGCTACCCACCCGTCAGACTTCTGCGTCCCGCTCGCGGCGCTCGGCGCGATCGTCGAGATCGAGGGCGCGGGTGGACGGCGCGAGGTGCCGCTGGAGGCGCTGCACCGCCTGCCCGGACAGGCGCCTGATCGCGACACGGTGCTGGAGGCCGGCGAGTTGATCGTCGGCATCCGCTTGCCATCGGAGGCGGCCGCCTTTGCGCCGCATGCCCGCTACGTGAAGGTGCGGGATCGCACCTCCTACGCCTTCGCCGTGGTCTCGGCCGCCGCGCACCTCCGCATGGACGGAGGCCGGATCGGCGAGGCCCGGATCGCGCTCGGCGGTGTCGCGCATAAACCCTGGCGTGCCGTGGAAGCGGAGGCGGCGCTCGCCGGGGCCGCGCCTGGGCGCGAGGCCTATACCCGCGCCGCCGAAGCCGCGCTCGCCGCCGCCCGGCCCTCCGGCGACAATGCCTTCAAGATCGAGCTTGCGCGCCGGATCATCGTCCGCTCCCTTACGCTCGCGGCGGCCGGCACGCCCGACCGCATGCCGGCACTGCCGGCCTCGCCCTTTTCCATTCCCGCCGGAGTCGCCTTTCATGGCTGATACCAACACGACCCGGATGCCCGCCAATATCCGCCATGGTTCGAGCATCGGCCAGCCGATGACCCGCCGGGACGGCCTGCTGAAGGTCACCGGCCGGGCGCGCTATGCCGCCGACAATAACCCGCCCGGCCTGCTGCACGCCGTCTGCGCCGTCAGCACGATTTCACGCGGGCGGGTCGCAGCGCTCGACGTCGCTGCCGCGAAAGCTCATCCCGGCGTCGTGGAGGTCATGACCCCCGCCAACCGTCCGGCTGTCGCGCACGACCCGGACGAGAAAAGCGGCATGTTCGACTTCAAGCTCGATCTCCTGCAATCCGACCGGGTGCGCTACGCCAATCAGCCGATCGCCGTGGTGCTCGCGGAGACGCTGGAGGCGGCCATGGAGGGCGCGAGGCTGCTCGCCCCTCGCTATGAGATCGAGACCCCCGCCATCGGGCTGGATGATGGAGAAAGCTTCGCGCCGCCGGCTGTCGGCGTCGGGCTTCCCACCGAGACAAGCCATGGCGACATCGAGGCCGGGCTTGCCGCGGCCGAGCACCGCATCGACGCGACCTATGAGACGCCGGCCCAATATCACAACCAGATGGAGCCGCACGCCGTCGTCGTGGTGTGGGACGGAGATAGCGTCTCGATCGATACGCCGTCCCAGGGCCTTGCCATCATGCAGGATCGCATCTCGCGCTTGCTCGATATTCCGCCGGAGAAAATCCACATCCGCTCGCCCTTCCTCGGCGGCGGTTTTGGCGGCAAGGGGCTGGTCGCCGGGCCGCAGCTTCTCGGCATCATCGCCGCCCGCATGGTCGGGCGCCCGGTGAAGCTCGTGCTGCCACGCGACCAGATGTTCGGCATGGTCGGCCACCGCGCCCCGACCCGGCAGACGCTGCGGCTCGGCAGCGACGCGGAGGGCCACCTCACCGCGCTGGAACACCATACCCATACCGCGAGCAGCACCTTCGACGACTTCTACGAGGCCGCCGCCGATATCGCGCACACCCTCTATGCGAGCCCGGCGATCGCCACCGCTCATACGGCGGTTCGCCTCGACACCGGCACGCCGACCTTCATGCGGGCGCCCGGCGAGGCGCCCGGCAGCCTCGCGCTCGAATCGGCGATCGACGAGATGGCGCAGGCCTGCGGGATGGATCCTCTCGCCTTCCGTCTTGCGAACTACGCGGAGACCGATCCCGTCACAGCCAAGCCCTTCTCGTCCAAGGCCCTGCGCGAATGCTACGCCCAGGGCGCGGCGCGCTTCGGCTGGGCTGGCCGGCCACTCGCGCCCCGTCAGATGCGGGACGAGTCCGGCCTGCTGGTGGGCTGGGGCATCGGGACCGCGACCTATCCGGCCAATATGTTCAAGGGCAATGCCCGCGCCGTGCTCCGCCGTGACGGGTCCGGCATTGTCGAGACCGGCGCGCACGACATGGGCCAGGGTGCCTGGACCGCGCTGGCGCAGATTGCCGCCGACAGCCTCTCGCTGCCGATGAACCGGCTCGACTTCCGCATGGGCTCGTCCGACCTCCCGGACGCCGGGATCGCGGGGGGCTCCGGCCACACCGCCACCGCCGGCATGGCCATCCATAATGCCGGCGAGGCGGTCATCGCCCGTCTCGCGGGTCTAGCGACCGGCGACCAGCGCTCGCCCCTGTATGGCGCCGGAAATGCCGGCGTCGTCGCGCGCGACGGACGCCTGCACCGTCGCGACGACGAGTCCCGGAGCGAGAGCTATGCCGATATCCTCGGGCGCGCGGGCCTCGGGGAGATCGAGGGGAGCGGCACCGGCGCCGCCGACGAGGCGGCAGCCGAGGCCTATTCCATGCACGCGCACGGCGCCGTGTTCGCCGAGGTCAAGATCGATCCCGATCTCGGCCAGATTCGCGTGAGCCGCATGGTCGGCGCCTTTGCCGCCGGGCGGATCATCAACCCGCATCTCGTCCGCAGCCAGTATTACGGCGGCATGGTCTGGGGCCTGTCCTTCGCGCTGCATGAGCGGGCGATCATCGATCCGCGCACCGGCCGTCCGATGAACGCGAACCTCGCCGACTATCAGGTGCCGGTGAATGCGGACGTGCCGTCGCTGGAGGCGATCATCGTCGATGAGGAGGACAGCCACGTGAACGCGCTCGGCATCAAGGGCGTGGGCGAGATCGGCATCACCGGGAGCGCCGGCGCGATCGCCAATGCCGTGTGGCATGCGACGGGCGTGCGCGTCCGCAGCTTTCCCATCACGCTGGACCGGACCTTGCCCGAGGCCGCCTAGTGCCCAGTGCCCAGCGCCCAGCGCCCGGGGGCGGCACGGCTTGACGCAACCCGGCTCCAGACACAATTTGTCACCTGTCACACAAGACCCTGCAAGATAACGCCGCCAGAAGCCTCAGTGATGATCCCCGGCCCCGCAAATCCGGAATTGAGGCGATTTCGTAATGATATGTCCGTCGCCTGCCCGCAACCGCACTGCCTACGGTCCGCAGGCGGCGGAGAAGCCCGCCCATCTGCTCCTGGTTGATGACGATCGCGAAACCCGCTGCCTGCTGGGCCGCCTGCTGCAACTGAATGGCTTTGCCGTCACCACGGTCGAGGACGGTCGCGCCGCCAGACAGGTCTGGGCCAGTAGCCGGTTCCAGCTTGTCATACTTGACCTCAGGATTTCCGGCGAGAGTGGGCTTGAGCTCTTCCGCTGGTTGCGGCGCGAGGAAGATGTGCCGATCGTGCTGCTGAGCGCGTCGGGCGACGAGGCGGAGCGCATCAGAAGCCTGGAGTCGGGCGCTGACGATTTCATCACCAAGCCGTTCGACCCGCGCGAGTTGCAGGCGCGCATCGCGGTCGTGCTGCGCCGCAGCCGCGAGTCTGAGCTCGGGGGGAGCCCGGTGCGCCGCATGGCGCGGACGCTCCATTTCGCGGGCTGGACCGTGGAGCCTTCCCGCCGGCGGCTGCTGGACAAGCGGGGGGTGGAGGTTCCCTTGACCGCCGGAGAGTATGATCTGCTGCTCACGCTCATGGATCGGCCCAATCACGTCATGACCCCTGATCGTCTGCTGGACATGCTGCATGGGCGGCCTGCCGGCCCGATGGATAGGACGATCGAGGTCGCGATCGATGTCGCGAGCGGCCGGCTGCGGCGGAAGCTGAACGACAACGAGCCGCAGAAGCGCATCATCGAGACGGTTCGCGGTGGTGGCTATGTCTTTGTGGCGCCGCTTGAACCTCATTGAGGTTTGGCGACGGCACCGCCTGCGGTTCGATTAGTCGTTCCGGTTATAGCAGGCCAGCGCCGCAAGCATTGCGCTAAGTCAAAGGCCCAGACCCAGACCATCGTATAAGGCAACGAACGTCGTGGAACGAACCACGATGGTGGGATGGGGGAAAACCATGAATGCATATGATGGGCACATGTCGCAGCACCTTGCCGTGGCGCCGCTGGAACTCGCCCGCCTGACGGAGGAAAAGGCTCTTCGCTTCGCTGAATCGCCGACCGCCGGCTACCTCGCGGGCTATTCCCCGCATCATCAGCCCATCCCCGGGGCGAAAGATGAGCGGGTGAGCCATGTGAGCGGCTGGAACGACGAGCTGTCCTGGCTCTATGCGGTCGCGGAGCAGGACATTCCCGAGGTGTCGTATCGCTGGGGCATTGTCGAGCATACCGTGGGGCGTTTCAGGCTCGTGCTGGACCCGGTCGAGCCGCTGGGCGGCTGAAACGCCACGCGCCCGGAGCGCGATGACCGAAGGCGGAATTGCCGTAGGTCTAATGAGCGCGACCAATCAAACGGATAGAGCAGGATCGTGAGCGCGAGCGAACGCATCCCGCTCTAATGGGTATCGAACACCTGCTGGTAGCGGGCGACCGCGGCTGAATGAGCGTCGATCTCGGCGGTCGTGGGCGCGCCGGGATCGGCGGCGACGGGAAGGCTGCCGAACCTCATCAGGCAGGCCATGAGCAGGAGGCGCGCCTTAGTGGCCGTCAGGTTGCTGCCCGCGATGGTCAGGGGCTCGCGGTCGGCGAAGCCCTCCGGAGTGCCGCGTCCCACGCGCACGACAGGCGCACCGCAGAAACTGGCCCGTTGCAGCATGGCGGCGCGCAGTTCGGAGGTCGCTGAGCCGTAGGGGGCGCTCCCCTCAATCACGAAGCCGGCGAGCCGCCCGCTGCCCATCTTGTGCCGGATGAGATAGGTGAGATCGGCTTCGGGTTCGGGATCATCGCCGAATGCCTCGGCGGCGAAGCCACCATCCTTGACGATCGACACCGAGGGGATGGCGTCCGGGAGCAGGCGGCCGTCGCTGTCCTTGATCCGCACCTCGACGGTTTCGACACCCGAGGCCGTCATTTTCGCCGCGCGGACGGCTTCAGGCAGCCTGGTGATGTTGACCTCGGAAGCGGCGGTGTGGCGGTAGGCCGGCACATACATCAGGTAGGGCACGCCGGCATGCGTGACCTGGCCGAGGATGCCGCCGTGACCGCCGGTCGCGACATAGCCGCCCGGCCGCGCATCGACCTTGGCGACCTCGCGCGCCGCGAAAAACTGCTGCTCCTGGATCACGACCGTGCCGACGCGGTTACGCCCCGCGTCGTCGGCCCAGATCCGGGAGTGAATATAGGTCACGGAATCGACAATGTTGGCCGGTCCGTCGTTGCTGATCTGGCCATGCGGCCGCTGGGCGGCGTTGCAGGCGATGGGGCGGTCCGTATCGATCAGCAGATTGAACCAGTAGGCGATCTCCTCGACCTGCGGACTTCCCTGCGTCCAGATTGCGCCGTCATACTTGCCCGACGCCATGATGGCCTGCACGTCGTTGGTGACCTTGGCGAGAAACGGCCGCGGCGGCCGCTTGGCGAGATGATAGGGCTTGTATGCGAAGAAGTCGTAGCCGTGGCGCTCGGGCGGCTGTCCCTTGGTGTAGCCGCCGGGCGGGGCCACACGGTAGAAGTCGACCTCGGCGCGGTCGCTGATCAGGTTGACGCGGCCATCGGCTCCAATCGACAGCCGGTCGATCTCCTCGAAGCTGCGCGAGCCATCCGGGAAGAAGCCTTGCCGGTACAACGTACCTCCCGGCGCGGTGCATTCCTCCTCCCAGGGCGTGCCGTCCTTCTGCAAAGCGACGTAGGGCAGCGGATAAAGCCCATCCTCGGGCAGGAGTTCGATCTCATAGACGGCGCGATCGGCAGGGTCGCGCCGCTCGCGGCTGAAAACGCCGTCGCCGCCGATATAGCCGTCGGGCGGCCCGTACAGCTCGGCTACGTCCGCCTCCAGCGGGTGCGCGGAGAACTGCTCGACATAGACAGTGACGGGTGCCGCCAGGCGTTGAGGACGCAGCGCATCCCTCGCTCCGTCCATCGGCGGAAGTCCGCTTCGCAAGCGCGCCTTGTTGGAGGTCACGAGGGGCGGCGTGTTTTGAATGGTCGCCGTCGGGCCGGCCAAGTGGGCTATTCGAATCTTGCTCATCAGTGTTCCCCGGCGGCGCCCGATTGTGCTCACAGCTTGTGAACCATAACAGGCGCCATCGCTCAATGCCGAACCGTGCCCGGGCGTCACACGTCGCGGCGCGCTCATCATTGGGGACGGCGGAAGGCGTGGTTGTCCTCATCGAGACGCTGTGACCGGATGACGGGACACCGGTCAGGCCGGAGTTCGCACAAGGCGCGCAGCGTCATCGATCATGGCGATGAGACTGCGAAAGCCCCGGACGCAATCCATCTGCTCCGCCGTCAGGGTGATGTGGACATGCTCTTCGGCGACGAAGATGATGTTGACCAGCGTCGTCGAATTCCACTCGCAAGGCTCCCGCCAGAGGTCTTCCGGGCAGGCATCAGGCTGCTCCAGCTCCGCCTTTACGAG
>Ga0116230_10006604_pt1 | contig 11433 bp, 7 predicted proteins | sample S1TSphfallax_3_FD_88678 | JGI IMG/M metagenome (GOLD analysis project Ga0116230, IMG submission 88678) | Host-associated microbial communities from peat moss isolated from Minnesota, USA - S1T2_Fd - Sphagnum fallax MG | ecosystem: Host-associated > Plants > Peat moss > Unclassified | place: USA...
TAAATTTTACATGTTGATCATCAATTGTCATCTTGCATCTAAATAACAATTCATTGCCAAATGTTTAATTATTATCAATACCTTTAATTGGGTTTTTCTAAAACTTCAAGTGGGTTTATATGGACAAAATATGTTTTGTAGTTTACATGTTTTACAACAACTCAATTACCAAAAAAACAATCATAAGGAGTGTTCAAATAAAAAGCATAGGAAACATGTTACAAACATTTTTCATCAATGCAACCACACACCAAAAAATCATCAAAATCATCAAAGTATCAATGCATGTAAAACAAATTACAAACACCTGGGAAACACTTGGAGCAACACAAACACACACACACACACACACAAAATCATGAAAAATGCTTGAATATAATCACTCACAAAATAAGTTATAAGGAGCAATACAAACACATCCAAAAAAAACATGAGAAGTGTTTGAACATAATCATGCACAAAACAAGTTACAGACACCTTGTAGCATTGGACAAACACAACAATTGTAAAAATTGCAAGAGCAAAAATTAGCTTATAAGGCAAAATGAAATATGCAATGTTGAAGCATAGGACATAGATGTCTTAAGAACAAGGATTTAAAATATGTTTTAAGGCAAAATAGAGCAAGAAAATAATGGAAATATGTCCAAAAAATTCACATTTCTTTGTGCATGAAAAGGGTTTATGCTTAGATCCTTCTAGATTTTTTGCCCCTTCACTCAACATATTAACCTTGTTATAAGAGCCTCAAATTTAGAAGGTTCAAAAATGATCACAAAGGAAGGTTATGGGATTTTGTTGAAAACATGATTCATAAATTATTTATTTGTTTGTTTAATTATCATGCGGCCTCGCAAAGATGGACACAATAAATCCGATCTATATTTTAAATTAGGCTTATACTAAAAATAGATTTTGAATGGGTGGCTTCATTAACATAATGACAAACATTTATAAGGATCACCTTCACATTAAAATTGTCCAATATTAAAAGGATGAAGATTAATTATCCACCAAAAAAAATACTAATTTAAATTGATAAAGTAGTTGAAGTTGTTTTGACAATGCACAATGTTTCAAACTAACTAATAAAAAATAAAACTTGTTTCATAAAATTCATAAATAAATATGCACATGAATCAACTAATTTGTTAATGAGTTGATTTCATCAATATTCAACTACATAGCCACAACGGAAAACATGATTGATTATATTTTTAAAATTATTATGAAGTTCTTTCATTAATTGTGATTGAATATTTGTTCATCTTAAAGGGTAGTTCCTTTTCAACCGGACATTTAAAACCTTCATAATGAAGACAACACAATTTTTTGTAAAATAACACATTGAAAATTTGTTTGAGGTTATTTTTGAAGACAAAAAAGGATGTCCATTTGAAATTCACCATAAATTATTATCATGATTTGAAACATCAATATCATGAACCATAATAACAACATCCATAATAGATAGCATTTTATATAATTTGAGAAGATGAGAATATGGAGATTTGGATTTTGCTTTTATAAACAATCTATGCAAGTGCAGACCTCACCACCTTCCACATACCATAAATGTTCAACTTTTGCAAATGACAAAGAAAAAATTCCATGACTAAAAGCCCACAACATAAATTAATGGCTTTTTACATCATCACCATGAAACTTGAAAAGAAGTGGTTGCTAGAAATCCATCGAACACAATGACAAATAGTTATGAATTGCCACATGCCAACATTTTAAAAACCATGTTTTGGGTTATTGAATGTCCACATGATTAAAAAATAATTCAATTTAACATTTTGGTGTCAAAATTGACAATTTAATATGATAATTATTTTGGTATAGAAGGTCAATTGTGGTTTTGAATTTAAAATATATATGTTTGATGTGCAATTAACCTTTGACCATTTGAACTTTATTTTACCTTAAGGAAATGATCTTTTTTCACATATGCTTATGGACACATGTTTTGTAAAATTATGCCATAGTCGTTCACATTTGATTTGAAATTTCAAATGTTTAGTGGGTCCATGCAAGCTAAGGTGGATCAATTTTTGCGTCAAACTATAGTTTTCTCCAAGGTGTAATCTATTAAGATGTAATGATCAATATCCCATTTTTTAAGGGGTTTTTTATTGTCAACTTGAACTTAAACATGTTCATAAAAAATTTATGCCATAAATGAAAACCAAACTTACATAAATGGACTTTTGAAATGATTACATATGAATAATTATGGCACCATGCATTTCTATATAAAAATATTCTTGTTTATCAATTTCATTCCAAACATGTTATAGGGAGTCAATATATAATACATAAGAAGAAAAAAATTCTAAATTATCCAAAAACTTTGTTAGAAAAAATTATCCAAAAAAATTCATGGACTTTTGAATGATTTTTTTTCAAAATCATTAGTTTAGCCATTTTTTTTTGGATTAAAAAAAAACATGTGTGTTAAAAAAATGTTTAGGTGTGTGGCTTTTTCAATAATCCGATTTCCCCTACATAATTCACACATAAAAAAATTTAACACAAGAAAACAAATTAATATGAGACATTTTATACACCAAAAATGAAACACCCTAAACTACCTTCATTCTAGCTGTTGTGCAACCTCATATCATGTGAAAACTATTTAGTACACATGTTATTAATTAATATTTTATATGGAGGAAAAATATATAAATAAATGTATTTTTTCTAGATGGTTTTTTTACTTCAAATGGTTACTGATCTAACATGTATTGTATCCATTCAAGCTCTTGGGACATCATCTAAACATAACAAACTCCATACATTTGAATTCATTGTGTGCTTCAAACATTAATATTAAGCCAATTAATATTCGACATTGCTTTGATCACAAAATATTCAATGTGAAGCATAAGGGCCATTTTAAATGATAATTTAGGGTTCAAAATTCCAAGGATTAATTTGAATCAAATTGAACCCTTGAATTGGACCATTATGCACATTAATTTTTGTGTGTAAGGTATAATGAGTATATGTTCAAAAGGTCCAATTGGTAAAAGTGTGGGATTCATATGCATGCTAGGAATAAGTTGACATTATTTATTTTTCTTTTCCTATCTTTTCCATTTTCTCGTGTTCTTTTTCTTACTTCTTGTTTCCTATTACACACACACAATGAATGAACGGTTGCCTAGGACCTAGGACAAAATGAACCTTAGACTGAATAGGTCATAGGACATGGAATATTTTCCTTGCCAAAGCCAATAGTTGATTTTATGGGGTCCTAGGATATAGAATATTCTAGTTTCTACCCCAGCTCCCAGCCAAAATTTTGATTCCCCAAAATATTGACCCTCCCCACTTTCATGGCCCTTTTGGAATTCCATACATACTAGTGTGGCCAGTGCCGTTGGCTCGAGTGTTATCACGTCCTCAACTGGTTTTTCCTTCCAAAACCTGGTTTTTTGGAATTTATTTGAATTTTGAGCTGCAGAAATCACTCCAAAATCAATATCTCCCACATTCTGAATCCAAATCTCACCAAATAAATTCCATTAAATCCTGCTCGTCAAGATCTTTCCAACAACACCAAAGGCGCATTTCAATTCCTCCAAAATTTTCAGTTATGATTCAATTTAATTTGGAGTGAAGAAATCATTCAATATTCAACAACTTTTGCACGGCAAGTCCAAACGTCATGGAACCAGGCCCATGCACCCCTCCTCGTTGAGAGCATTCCAAAGACACCAAGAACACGATCTGAAGCATCCTGGTTGGGTGGATCTCATAACTACACTACAAAACAAAACAAAACAAAACAAACTACCTTCCTTCATAAATAGATTTACTACCAACCAATAAATCTCCAGCACAACAACAATCAATCAATTTGGGTTGCCAAATTCCATGCTCATTCAGGCAATTACTAAAATTCCTAAGTTCCACATGATGGATGCAACAATGCCAAGTGGACCCAGTCCAATATCCGTGGAGTCTGGACTCTTTTGCTCCAACCCGAAAAAGTTCAAAATAACAATGACTAGCTGACAGGCCGAAAGGTCTGAAGAAATGGGTTCCTAAAAGAATACCAAAATAAGACTGAAGTGGTGGTGAGCAGCCATAGGGTCCGAAAGCGAGTTCCTATGTTGGGCCACAACCAAAGGCAACGCTAGGCAGAGAGACGAGAGTGGGGTGACCGAAGAAGAACTTGGCAATTGCGACGGGCAAAGGTTGCACACCTTGGTTTTTCCAAACGATCAAGCGCAAGAGGAGCCTGGAAGCTGCCTGGGGAGGAGAGTAAAGGTATCGGTTGCAATGTCAATGGTATCGCTTACCAAGGTGGTACTGCCATCTGTTTTGGCATCATTCGCCGTGTCCTACGCCTTCTGGGACCTGTCTCGTAACAGAAAAATCTTTGGAGGTGAGTCTTATTACTCGGTGGTTTTTTCTTTTGCTCTCTCTAATTCTCTGCTGGCTGGATTTCGAGTGCTGTATTGTTGATTTGCTTGTCCCGGAAAGCTTGATGAGACAAGGTGATCAGGTCGTTTTAAACACCCCTCCCCCCCCCCACCTTCTCCCGGCCTCGGGAATCTGGCTGTTTCTAGATTTCTCTAGCGTGTTTGTGTTGTGTGTAGCTTTTTTGTGGCTTTTTCTTCGTTTCTCCAGCTTTATCGGCGATAAGCAGAAGCTAGACATACTTTCCCGGTTGGATTCACACTTCTGTGCAGGTGCCTGGGAAACCCTAGATGATACTTACAGCTTCTAGTTCATTCTGGCTTCATGTTTTGAGCAACTCTTTGTGGTTGTGTGGTTAACCTGGTCAGACTGGTAGTTCCATAATGTTGTTCCTCTACTTTGGTAAGTCAAATTTTAAAAATTCCTCTCATTGGATCGGTCAATTGTTATACAAATGTGTATAAATTGTATAGTCATTATAGCTAATTTCTGTTTTTTCTCCTTTGAGTTTGATATTTTGTATTGTCTTATTTAGTCCAATTGCTGTCCATTTTTTTTCATAAGTTAGCCGCAGTAAGAAGGTTTGCAGATGATTCATTTGTTTCTGAGATTCATTTTCCTTTATCTCCACATAGACTCTATTGGCAGTGTCATAACCTAAAGTGTTTTGTGAGCATAATTGTATTTCTTATGGCTTCTCTTGCAATTTCTTGGATTTAGCAATGTCCAAGATTTTAAAGGTTTTAGCATTGACATATTTGTTGACACTTGTTCTCAGTCAGAATATCCAGGTAACAACATGAATTGCATTCCTCATGTGGATTCCATTATTTCTGATGCTGTGAAATTTGGAGCAGTTACTGGTCAGTCTTACAGGTTCTTAAGGACTTGTAGATCCAAAGAGCTCCAAGCTTAATTGGTCTGATAAAGAAAAAGGATAACTCTTCAATGTGTATTTTAAATCAAGCCAGAGTTCTGCTTAACAAAGAAAGACTTCTGTCTAGAGTTTCTGCCTTTGGAATCTTCAAAACTATTGTAAAAGATGTCTTTGTTCTAAGTGGGGAGCTTTTTTAAGCTCATTTTGTCCTCTCAAGTTCTTTCCCTCAAAGTTTTAATTCTTTCTTATCTCTGTTTCTTCCCCTTTGTTGGGTTTTTCTATTTCTGGCCCTTTTTCCCCTTTCTCTTTGTGTTCATGTTCCTGTTTCCTCTTGGGGTTCTTCCCTCTCTCTTTCTTTAACCACCAGTAGACAGAGTTGCTCATCTTGAACATGATGACATTACCACTTTGTCAGTTAAAGTGGGCTTAAGAACTTTTGGAGATCAGAACTATGCAGAGAGGAACGTGGACTATTGAACAATGCCAAATTGTTAGAGTTTAGCACATTTGCCCTATTTTAAGGCAATTCAGTGCTAACTTGGAGGTAATCTAATATTGTACGAATGTCTTCTCTTGCTTAGTATGTCACAGGATGGAGTTTGTTCAGCCATCTTGAGTTGTCTATGTGGACCTCTCTGCGCGTTTTGGCTCAATTGTTTGATTGTACAGTGGCAAGCTAAAATTACATGAAGCTTTCTTTCACATGCTTCTTCATGACCAACTCAATCTTGCTGTGTTTTCCTTCAAAGTATTGTTCTGTTTTCTGCAATTTCATAAATATGTTTTCCTTGGCTTTAGTGAATGTTCTGGATCCTAGTAATCACCATGGGTGTGATTAAAGGAGCCGAAGACCCCAATCATGGCCCCCTATGTAGGGATTTCTATGCCTTCGGCTAAGATGATGCTTGCTTGTATAGGGACAAGCTAAAATAAAGTGAAGGTTACCCTCACAAGTTTATTGCAGCTTGAATTAGGATACCATCGACTTTTTAATTACCTATCTCTATTGCATGCTAGCCAATATGATGACCAGGAGTCTTGCTGTTGGTTCCAGAAGAGAGACAGAAAGATCCAGATGTTTGTATATAGTTTGTGTATAATTTTGGCCCAATTACTATATACTTGTCTATGTACCCACCATCAGGAGCTCCTGAAGGAAGTGGGGATTCATGGCAGCTTGTCACTGTGATGCATGATGTAGGTGATGACCTGACACTTAATGAGTATTGCTTATAAGGTCATGACCGCACTCATTCTTCTTACATTGCCTTTAAAGTATTGTTGTGGCGTTCACTCTTTCATTTCATATATATGCTTACAGAATGTGACAAACTCAAGACATAGATTTTTTGTATTGTTGTTTGCCTAAAATTTTTGAGTAGTCTACTTTGTACTTATCTTATTCTACACCTGTTTCATAAATGGACGAAGTGGGGAGTAATGGCAGCTAGTCACTGCCATTTGTGATGAAGGTGGTCACTCATTCTTGTCAAGTTTATTTTGGTTTGGTGGGAGCTGACATCATAGTTACCTTCAAAATGTCATTTCAGTGGTAGGTAATACAATTTCCTTGGCCTAAGAGGACAAAAGTGTTCTCATTTGAGTGTATTATGATATCATATGGCATTTAGGGGTTAGTGTTCCTGCATGAGTTCGTTCGTGAGTAAAGATGTGGTCAAAGAGCTGCAACAAGAGTGCTTGGAAGTCAGTGGATGTCAAACATGCTTTACTCCTACGTGGTAGGGTAAGAAGTCCTGCTGAGACAAACTGTCCTTGTATCTTTCTCCAAAGAACAGTCCTTGCAGGTGTGAATTGACTTACAGAAATGGAGTTGTGCTTTTCCTTGTACAGGTACTATACCACCTTCCCTACAGAATGAGGAGTGGCTGAAGGAGACCCTGAGGAAGTTTGATGAAGGCTGGCCCCGAGAGGCAGCTTGTCCAGTGGTTATGAACCCAATTTCAAGGCAGAACTACCGCAAGGTGATGTAGTCAATATAAATAAATAGCCTGAGCTGGAGGTAGTATTACTTGCAATGTTGGTACTGAGCTGCAGCTGCTGGTTCTGTGTCAAACGTGTTCTCATCATAGATCAATGCTTGTCTTAGGTTTAGTGGATCCATTAGGTAAGTTTTGCTGAATTGATGATCTATGAATGAGTGGTATGTGTTCCTTCCTGGCTCTTAAGATGCTAGGCTTGACCAGTTGGATGTATTAGTGGCTGCACTTCAACCCTGTTTAAATGTCAAAAGTGTCAGAAACTGGCTGTCAATAAACCTTGAGACCACAAATGTCTCTGTCCCTTTTGTCTGGTGGAAGTGATTCAAGTCTGTACCAGTTTGATTGACAGAAGAGCTTTGACAGATTAAAATGTCTACTCTCTGGAGGGAACTGTTAGTACTGGCATTATTTGTTTTTTCCCCTGGTACACCTTGTAGAAAATACTTGAATAGAATATAGACAATATAGACAAGGTGTCTGCAAGATCTAATAGAAAAGCTCAACGGCAGAGACTTGTTGCTACTGCCAAACACTTCGCTGCATGAATAAAAGAAAGTGTGCATTAAAAGGATGTTTCCAAAAACACATGCAAGCAGATGGGACTGAAGCTAAGCAACTACTGAAAAGATGCAGAAATCTTACATTCAGAAATCTTCCCTTTGAGATCACAAACACTTGTTTTAATCATGGAAGAGTGAACTGGTTTACTCCAAATCTAGACTGGCAGTATTCTAGTTTCTATGGTCAAAGGAATGGTCCATTGGCATCCATAGCCAGGTTGGAATGTCCAGTGAAGTGGCATGCATCATTAACACTATATAAGGTGCAACATAACTTTATGTAGCACCTGGCTGGGATGCATTATGTGGAGCCACTAATAGACCTGCAGTTGTTTTATTATACCAGAAGACTGAGAATAGTGCATCTTGTAAAATAGTGCATCTTGTAAAACTGCACATATATGTTAGTAGAATTAGAATACACCCTCAGTTGAAGGCAGTACTAATGTAACATTGATTCAAACATGGAAAAAAAATCACCGCCTTTTTTCACAAGCAGAGTGAAGACAAGGTTTACAATTACAAGATTTAGGTGTTGCAAGATAAAAATGGGGAAAACACAAGTGTCACTTGCCTTTAGGTCTGAGAGGGTGGTGCATTAGCTTTGATAACAAGAGATGCAATTGATGTAAAACAAGGCAGTGAGAGTGGTGTCCTTGTAGTGATTATGAAATTAAGTGAAAGATAAGTATATAGTAACAATATCTTATAATATATCTAGTGGTCTAGGGGAAACAAAGCTTGTTGTTTTCCATTGAACATGGACAATTTGTTAGGAAGTTTGAATGCAATCTTGGGTTCTTGATTATTCAGGTGATGAATACACTTGTGAAGAATTCATTACCAATGACATTTGTCCATATATGATAAGTAATGAACAATTTTTGTGTTGTGGAACTATGCATATGGAGTTTGAGATTGAATTGGTCATAAATTTAGAAAGTAGTTGAGAACTAGGTGAATCATGTGAGGTTGTAAGCTTCTTGATGTTAAAATCACCCAAAACAATTGTGAGACGTGAAGCTAGTGCTCTAATGATGAATCCATGTAACATTTCCAAAAAGGTCATAAGAGAAGTCGAATGGAATTTATACAAAAAACATGTACAATAAATTCTGATTTGGTACATGCCATTGTCTCATGATTGCAAAGTTACATTGTTGTCATGCATTGTTATATTATCATAATTGTCAAAGACAAATATATAATCATATTTTGTTTTATCAAAATGAGATGTTTTTCAAACTCTTGTTTCTTGAAGGTAATGTTTGTACAAGTTATGATCAAGTTGCATATCATAATAATGTCAATGCAATGATTTAATATTAAGACTTTGAGTGATAACATGGGAGTGACAATAAGTTTTTAGTTTTGAAACTAATAGTTCCCAACTAACTTTTTGTGCAAGTCTATTCACTTTTAGCACCATATATAAGTTGAAGAGGGTTAAAGAACATTCAATACAATATCTACTTATCAAGAAAATTCAATTACATGCAAGAGAGTTGCCACATTTGGCTTTGGTTGAGTTGTATCCAAAATTTCCATCAACTACACCTTGTTGAGAAACTCGCCACATCCATCTTTGTTAATTTTTTCAGAAATTAGCTACAAAATTAACAAATTGGTCCAAATTAGTTTCACCATGTAATTCAATGAATCTCCCAAATTAGTCATTCAGAATCTCAATATCAAATTTCTAGATAGTTGGAATGCATAGAGTAATGAACAAGTAATGAACTTACCTTGTGACCTTGTAAAATATCATGCAAAATGTGTGTGCTACATGTTAGCTTGGTTGGAAAATAGACCAAACTTCTTCATTGACCCACAATGGTTGTTTCATCCATGCATACATCCATTCTACCTTTTCCAATTTTATAACCTCTACATTGCAACATAATCAAACAAGGCATGTGTATTCCTAAAATATTCTACTTCATTGGCTTGTAGTAATTAGTCTCTTTTATTTTTTGAAAGGAGACTAAATATGACTATAAGAATTAAATGCCATAAAGACAGAAGATTGCACACAACAATACAAGAACTAAAATAACTATTATGATTAATGTCATGATGGTTCAAAAATCATAAATGAACTACATGTCCCTTCAAAAATTTGTTGGTATGTGGTGAGCTCCTTACTACAAACATTACAAATGAATTCTTTTTTAGAAGGGCATTAATGACCACGCAAACATTTGCAAATTGTTGCATTTGTTGCCCATTTTCATTCAATCATGTTGTACAAAGTTTGTTCATCAACCACCATCACTTCTTAATGTAAGTTATAAGGGAAATGAACTTAAAATATAAAGTACCCTTCATATATATACTTGTGATTCAAGAGAATTGGATGTTACATTGTTGGAAGTTCCAACAAAACCCTTTGCATAGTAATTGGTACAAATCTCACTTGTCAAATGCACACACATGTGGATCCAATGGGGAAATTGTTAAGGGCAAAATTGTGTCATCGCTATTAATGTAGGATGGGGCTAGACTAATTAGGATAATAGGGAGCAATTTGAAATTGTTTATGGTGAAAAATTAAGAAATAATTCTTGAGGGGTTTTATTTTGAAACAACAAATGTATGTTGTTTTTTTGGGGGAATGCTCAAATTATAATTTTAGGAAAGGAACTACTTGGGATTTTGAGGAACGTATGGTATGTTTTGTAATTGTGGATTTTGTTTTTAGTTCCATATTGTTTGAATTTTGTTTTCAATCAATTATAAAAATGATTATGGTACAAATTGGAGTTTTAAACATTTTTATCATATATTATTCTCTATTTGTCTATAGTTTTATTGTTGTTTACATTTTTTTTTTTAATGAAAATATGTTAGTACAAAAATTTGAATTAACAAAGTAGAATAGATTAACATTTTACCATTTGGGGTAGGAAATCAAAATTTTACAAATTGCTTTGTTTTTTGTTATTTTGTTAAAATACAAAGAGGTTGTTGTGTGTGTATATATATTAGTTATACATATTCAAAATCGGTTAAAAGGTTGTTAGGATTTAAATATGAGCAAAACATTTGTCATGAAGATTTGAATATTCAACAATGGAACAAAGATGAATATGAATCACATTGTGACTTGAAGTTTGTAAAGTTAATTAAACTAGGTTGTACTTTGGTAGAAGGCAACAAAAGATGTAGTAGATGTGGAACTACGCTTGTTGGATGATGCAACACAATTTCACATTCCAAAAAAAGTATAATCTATCGTGTTAAGTATACCGAGGATAGAAGAATTGTTTACAAGGTGCATGACGCCATCTACAACAATTCTGGAACCTCAAGAAACATTTATTGATAAAGTAATCAACCTAGTATATGAGAAGATTTTCATTCAAAGCAATACCTTTAGAAGTTGAACCAAAAGGATGGGTAGACAATGCAATCAAGGTTACCTAGGTTGTAGATCAACAACAATAGGTACAAAGAAAAACAAATATGAGTTTGTTGTCTTGAAGACATGGTAATTTGTATTGTTTTGAAAACTTATTACGTGATGATTAGGAAATATAAGAAGGGTTGGTAATAAGGTCAA
>Ga0116230_10006606_pt1 | contig 11432 bp, 9 predicted proteins | sample S1TSphfallax_3_FD_88678 | JGI IMG/M metagenome (GOLD analysis project Ga0116230, IMG submission 88678) | Host-associated microbial communities from peat moss isolated from Minnesota, USA - S1T2_Fd - Sphagnum fallax MG | ecosystem: Host-associated > Plants > Peat moss > Unclassified | place: USA...
CGCGTGCGCGCCGGCATCCTGCGCGAAGCCCGCCTCGCCGGCACCCTCTCTCACCCCAACATCGTCGCCGTCTATGACGTCGTCGATGCCATCGACGAAGCCTTCATCGTCATGGAGTTCGTCGATGGAAAATCGCTCGAAAAAGCCATTACCGACGGCCTCTCCCGCGCCGCGTTTTTATCCGTCCTCAAGCAAGTCGCCCAGGCCCTCGACTACGCCCATCGCAAAGGCATAGTTCATCGCGACGTCAAGCCCGCCAACATCGTCCTCACCGACCACCGCGCCGGCGAAACTGGCGAATTGCTCGCCAAAATGGCCGATTTCGGCGTCGCCAAAATTTCGTCGCATGAAAAAACCCAGCCCCTCGGCGGCAAGTCCAGCCCCGTTGGCACGCCCAACTACATGTCGCCCGAACAAGTGGCCGGCGAAACACTCACCGGCGCGTCCGATCAATTCTCCCTCGCCGTCATCGCCTACGAAGTCCTCACCGGCCAGAAAGCCTTCACCGCCGATTCGCTCGAAGCCCTGCTCTACAAGATCCGCAACGAACCCGAGCAGCCCGTCGATAAGCTGAACTCGTCACTCTCCCCCACCGTCGGCAAAGTGATGCACCGCGCCCTGGCCAAGAACCCCGACCAGCGTTTTCATTCCTGCGCCGAATTCGCCGGCGCGCTGGAATTCGCTCTCGGTGATTCACCGCCGGTCATCATCGAAGCCGCTCCGCCGCAATATGTCACTTACCAGGAAGAGTCAAGCGGCTGGGGCAGGAAATTGCTTTTGCTCCTTGTCCTCTGCCTCTTCGCCGGATTGGCGCTGGTTCTCATGGTGCGCATGAACTCCGGATCAGCCGTTCCGGTGCAAGTTCTGGACACAAAGTCCGCCCCCATTTCGCCGCCCCCGCCCGCCGTCTCGGAACTAAGAACCGACGATGTCCCGACCGTTGTCAAAGTTCCCGCTCTTCCCGCCGTTCCCAAAAAGAAGCCGGTCGTCCGGCCACCGGCCCTGCCCTCCAGCGGCGAAGTCCAACTGCTCACAGATCCGCCCGGCGCCAGCATCACCGTCGACGGGACTCAGTCCTGCACCACGCCCTGTTCTTTCACGCTCGCCGCCGGCCGCCACACCCTCGCCGCCACGCTGCCCGGCTACACCATTGCGCGAAAGATTTTCAACGTCCCGCAGGATCTCAACATCATCCTGCCGCTCGAAAGAAGCGTGGGCATTCTGCTGGTCACAAGCGACCCCTCCGGAGCAGGCGTCAATGTCGACGGCCAGTCCGCCGGCCGAACTCCTTTGACCCTGCGCCTGACACCCGGCATTCATCACCTCACCGTCTCCGACGGCGGCCGCCGCCGCGAAGAGACCATCCAAGTCACCAGCGATCAGGTCAACACCCGCCTGTTCCGCTTCTGATCGGCAGCAAAATTACGCGTTCGGAAGCGAAGACAGCAGCCTGCCATCAAACGCAAACAGAGATGTCTTCGAAACCGAAATCTCCCCAAATCGCGAATGCGATGGATTCAGAAGATAATTAAACGAATCAGGCGCAATCACGGACGGAACGCGCAACACAGGGCTGGATAAACTCGCCAGCCACTCATCGCCCATTTGCTGCGATGCATGCGGATCTGCCGGAACCCACTCCACTTCTTCTATATCCAGGGAGTCGGGAATATCAACGAAGCTAAGAATCAGATCCTGCGGAAGTTCTTCCAGATGCACCAGGTATTCCAGCACCGCTAAGGCCGAAGAAGACGCGGTATAGACCAGCCTGCGGGAAGGCGAATTCCATCGGCCACCGGTAAGAGCCGCACCAAATCCGTCTAAGACTTGATACTTGCGTTTAGACAAGCGCACAACGCGCATTTTAGGAATGAGATCCTAGGCGAGAACGCCATACTCAATTCGGAGAAGAAGTGTCTTGACTCGTTCGGTCCCATCGCTGCTTTCCAGGAGGTCGGCGGGCGACTGGTCATTGAGGGACAAATTAGGATGCACCAGCCAGCGTTTTGCCACTTGCTCATCGCCAAAAACCATAACAGCCAAATCAGGAATATTCGGTTTCTGCGGAGTTAAAGGTGAATGAGCCGCCATCAAATATGCTTCCCTTCTCTTCTCTCCCATCTTACACAACCCTTATCGTCATTTCTCCCCCTTTCATTCACCCCACCCCAAAAATTTTCCCGGCCCGCTACCCCAGCCCAAGACAAACCCGCTCCAAAACGCCCGCCCAATCCCCGGCCTTCTTCTGGCGGAACAACCGCGCGCTCCCATACCAATCGCAATCCTCCGCCCGCCGTCCCCAAACCCAATAAGAAGAGAACGGAAGCAGCACCCAGACAGGCTTTCCCAGCGCCCCGGCCAGATGTGCAATCACCGTATCCACCGTAATCACCAGATCCATCCGAGCCAGCAGCGCGGCCGTATCGGCCAGCCCTTCCACCTGCCGGATCAAGCCTAAATCCAAATTCCGAATGCCGGCCAGAATCCCTTCATCGTCCGGCCGCCAATCCTTCTGCAGCGAGACAAACCGCACACCCTCCACTCCAAACAATCGGCTGAAAATCCCCAGCGGAACAGACCGCCGGTAATCCAGCGCATACTTCGGATTTCCCGCCCAGCAAACCCCAACCGTCCTTCTGTCGCCACCATGTTTCGACACCCGAAAATAACCATCCCGCCCTGGAATCGCCGGCACGCCCAAGATGCCAGGCAAACTCCCGAATGAAGCATGCAAATCAAACCCCGGCACGGCCTCGCCCGGCGTCACCACCTGCGCCACGCCCGCCATATCGCTCATCAGCCGCGCCAGCGGCTTTTGCACCTCCACCACGACGCGCGCCCCCGTCTTCAACACCAGCGGCACATAGCGCGCGAACAAAATCGTGTCGCCCAGCCCTTGCTCGGCATGCAGCAAAATCGTCTTCCCCGAAATATCCGCTTTGCCATCCCAAACCGGCTGTGCAAACTCACTCGTCACCCGCCGCCCCGGCATCCGCAACCGAGCCTCATAATCCCGCCATCCCCGCTTAAAATCGCCCATCGCCAGCCGCACAATTCCTTCATTGAACACCGGTTCCGCTGCCTCCGGTTCGGCCGCGCGTGCCCGCTCAAAAAACTCCAGTGCCTCCTCATGCCGGTTCAGCGCGCTCAGCGCCAGACCCACGTTGTTAAGACAGAGGCTAAAGCCCAGCCGCGCCCCGCCGTCAAAATCCACCGCTGCCCTAAAACTCGCCAGCGCCTCCTCCAGCCGGTGCAGCCGGTCCAAAACCACACCCAGATTCGTGTGCGCCTCCACATAATCGGGCCGCCGCGCAATCGCTTCCCGGTACGCCGCAGCCGCGTCCTGATACTGACCCAGCTCCTTCAAGGAATTAGCGAGATTCAAATACGCCTCGGGAAAATCTGCACGCAACTGCGTGGCGCGCCGGTACGCCGTAACCGCCTCGTCCGCCCTTCCCAGCGCATTCAGCGTGTTGCCCAGGCTATTCTGCGCGTCCGCCGAATCCGGAAACCGCTCCACCGCCCGCGCCAGCAACTCCCGCGATTCCTCCAGTCGCCCCTGAAAACGCCGCACCGCCGCCAGCCGCTGCAGCGAAGGGAAATGCCCTGCGTTGTGCTCCAGAATCGCCGCAAACAACGACCCCGCCTCTGCCAGTTGCCCTCGCCCATGAAACGCCACCGCCTGCTCAAACACCACCTGCCAGCCATCCGCCAGTGTCGTCACAAAAGTTTAAGAAATTTCTTCCCCCGTCGAATCATTCACTTAAGCCGAAAATCGCTCACCGCCTGAAACGTCCCGATTCTACCGTGAATACCGAAAGGGGACTTCCATGTCCAACTACGCTAATTCTTCTTTGAACGCCCGCAAACACGGCTGCTGCGCTGTCGATGCTTCTTTATTACCAACCGAATCCGCCGCCGATTTCAAAGCTCTCGAACAAACATGGCTCGACGCCTATCAGCCGGTCAACGAAATTGAGCGTCACCTCGTCGCCGACCTGGTCAACGCCGACTGGCTCCTCCAGCGCACCACCCAAACCGTCCTTGATATCGAATCCCGCCTCTACACCCAAAATCCCAACCCGCTCGATTGGACAGATCAGCAGCAGCGCACTCTCGGCCGTTTCCTTCGTTACCGAACCGCCCACGCCAACACCGTCACCCGCTGCCGCAAAGCCATCGAAGACTACCGCAAAGCCCGCGCCGCCGAGAAAAAGCGCGAAACCACCCAGAAAAATCATCCTCCCGCTGCCCCGCTCGACTGGAAACAACACCTCAAGAACATGCGCGACGAAGCCATCGCCCGCGGCTTCACCCCACCAGAAAGTTGATTAACACCTTCTTGCCAATCCAGCCGGCTCCGTCGCAAGGCACAACTCCGCCCAAATTTCCAAATCTCGCCCATTTTGAGCAAAATCCCGCGCAAAGTGAGGCAGGTTGGCAGCCTGCGGCGGGTGGGCAACCCGCCACTACCGCCCACATTCGCCCCACCTTCACCCTTTCCTCCCCCTCAAAACCCAATCCGTTCCGTAACACCGTGATAGCTTCTTTTAAAGCCATGAATCGCCTCCTTCTTCTGCTCCTTCTCACCATCCCGCTGGCCCAATCCCAGGACACAAACTTCCCGCCCCAAGGCGATCAAATCCCCGGCCCCGCCACCGCCGACCCCGCCGCGCAAAAACTCTGGCTCCAGGACCTCCGTCAATGGCGCGCCGAACGCCGCATACGCGCCGGCTTCGACGATTCCCAATACAAACGTCCCGAATTCCTCTGGACCCAGCGCAATTTCGTTTCTCCGCAAGCCATGGTCGAAGACCGCTACCTCTACGACCCCATAACCCGCCGCTACACCGTCGACCGCTTTCTCGACGATCTCGACAAACGCTATGGCGGCATCGACAGCGTTCTGCTCTGGCCCGTCTATCCCAACATCGGCATCGATAACCGCAGCCAGTGGGACCTGACGCGCGACATGCCCGGCGGCATTCCCGCCCTGCGCAAAATGGTCGAAGATTTTCACCGCCGCGGCGTCAAAGTGATGTTCCCCGCCATGCCCTGGGACACCGGAACCCGCAACCCCGGAGTCCCGCACGCCGTCGCCACCGCCCAGCTCATGGCCGAAATCGGAGCCGACGGCGTCAATGGCGACACCTTCGCCGGCGTTCCGCGCACCTATCGAACCGCGTCCGACGAAACCGGCCATCCCGTCGCCTTTGAACCGGAAGGCCCGCCCAGCGCCGACGAAGGCCTTATCTGGAACAACCTCAACTGGGCCTACTGGAAATTCCCTTTCGCGCCCACGGTGGCCAAAGCCAAATGGATTGAATCGCGCCACATGGAAAACGTTTGCGACCGCTGGGCGCGCGACAAAACCGACAACCTCCAGTACGCCTTTTTCAACGGCGTCGGCTACGTCAGTTGGGAAAACATCTGGGGCATCTGGAACGGCATCACTCCGCGCGACGCCGAAGCTCTTCGCCGCATCGCCAAAATCGAGCGCTTCTTCGCCGACTCCCTCATCAGCCCCGACTGGGAACCCTTCTACCCCACCCTCCAGCACGGCATCTTCGCCACTCTCTTCCCCGGCAAACTCGGACGCCTCTGGACCATCATCAACCGCAACGAATACTCTGTCACCGGCGCCCAGCTCGATCTCACTCCCGACCCAGCCGCCACCTACTACGACTTATGGAACGGCGTGGTCCTCCACCCCGCCCGGACTACCGAGAACCTTCCGAGCCGCGACCGTGAGGGAGCGGTTGCCCTGCCGTCCAGCGCGCTCTCTTTCACCCTCGAACCCCACGGCTTCGGCGCCATCCTCGAAACCAAATCTCCCACCCCTGAGTTACAAGCCTTGCTGTCCGAAATGCACCACCTCTCCGCCACCCCGCTCGCCAGTTACTCCCACGACTGGCACTTCCTCCCCCAGAAAATTGTCGAAATCCCGCCCGCTCACGGCCCGCATACGGATATGGTTCCTATCCAGGGAGGCGCATTCAACTTCATCGTCAACGGAGTCGAGATCGAAGGCGAAAACTGGATCGGTCTCGACGTCCAATATCCCTGGGAAGACTCACCCCGCCGCAATCACCGGCACCTTATGGAGATGAAACCATTCTTCATCGACAAAACTCCGGTCACCAACGCCCAATTCAAAGCTTTTCTCGATGCCACTCACTACCACCCCGAAGACGACCACAACTTCCTGAAGGACTTCGCAACCTCCGAACCCGGTAAACCCGTCACCTGGGTCTCCATCGAAGACGCCCGAGCTTACGCAAAATGGGCCGGCAAGCGCCTTCCGCATGAATGGGAGTGGCAATACGCCGCGCAAAATACAGCGGTCCTCGACATGATGGGAACCGTCTGGCAATGGACCGACGAATATACGGACGAGCACACCCGGGCCGCCATTGTCCGGGGCGGCAGTAACTACCGTCCCGCCGGCTCCAAGTGGTACTTCCCTGAAAACACCAAGCTCACCGAACACGGCAAATACCTGCTGATGGCGCCATCCAAAGATCGTGCGGGTAAACTGGGTTTCCGCTGTGTAGTGGATGCGGAGTCTAACTAATGTTCATCGTCCATAGCTCAGCAACCGCCATCTTCCTCTGCTTCTTAACCATGCTCGGCTGGGGCTCCTGGGCCAACACCCAGAAACTAGCGGGCAAAGAAAAGTGGCCCTTCGAACTCTTCTATTGGGATTACTGCGTCGGAGTAGCACTCATGGGACTCCTGTTCCTCGTTTCACTCGGAACCGGCCATCTCGGAGATTTGTCTAACTCCGCTATCTGGACCGCCCTGCTCAGCGGAGCCCTCGTCAACCTAGCCAACATTCTGCTGGTTGCCGCCATCGACGCTGCCGGCATGGCCGTAGCCTTCCCGGTCGGCATCGGCCTGGCACTCATCATCGGAACTGCCGTGAGTTACTGGCAGACACCAAAGGGCAGCCTGGTCTACCTCGTCAGCGGAGTTTCTTTCGTCCTCCTGGCTATGATCATCTCCGCCATGGCTCACAGTCGTCTTCGGAAAGCCGTCACGACAGGCAAAAACCTCGGACTCATCTTTTCCATCGCGGCCGGCCTCCTGATGGGCTTCTTCTACCCGCAGCTCATCCGATCCATGGGACCCGGACCCGGCATGCTCACGCCCTACGGAGCACTGCTCTTCTTCGGCATAGGCGTCCTCATCAGCAGCCTCCCCATCAACGGCTGGTTCATGCGCTCGCGCGGCTCCACAATCTCCGAATTCACTAAAGCCCGCGCCGGCCTCCATATTCCCGGCATCCTGGGAGGCGCCATCTGGATGGCCGCCCTCGGCTTCAACGTCCTGGCTTCCGGAGTCGCCGGTCCCGCTATCTCCTACGCCCTCGGACAAGGCGCAACCTTGATCGCCGCTCTCTGGGGAGTCTTCGTCTGGCACGAATTCAAAGACGCGCCCGCCGGAACCGGCAAACTCATCGCCGCCATGCTCGCCGCCTACGCCGTCGGACTCATCCTCATCGGCTGGGCCACTCTTTAGCTATGACTTGCCTCGTCATCGGAACCCCCTGCTACGGCCGCCAAGTCACCGATCTCTACGCCGGATCGCTATTGAAACTCCAGATGGCCTGCTTCCACCGAGGCATCCGATTACAAGTCCAAATGAAAGGCAGCGACGCCCTCATCACCCGCGCCCGCCAGAACATCGTCGCCGACTTCCTCGCCCACGAAGACGCCACCCATCTCCTCTTCATCGACTCCGACATCGGCTTCGAACCTGAACAAGTCTTCCGCCTCCTCGACTTCGACAAAGACATCACTGCCGCCGTCTATCCCATCAAGCGCCTCGACTGGCAGAAGATCTCCAAGCTTGCTGAAGCCAAGCGCACACCGCTTGAAACCGCCGCACTCTCCTACATGATCGAGTTCGCCGAAAACGAACGCATCCAGGTCATCAACGGCTTCGCCAAAGTCCATTACGCCGGAACCGGCTTTCTCATGATCAGCCGAAATGCGCTGCTCGCCATGATCGAACGTTATCCTGAACTGCGCTACGCCCACGACCACAAACCTGATGACAAGCAAGCCCGCAGCCCCTACCGCAGCGCCCTGTTCAACTGCATGATCGACGAAGCAACCAAGGTCTATCTCAGCGAAGATTTCAGCTTCTGCAAACGCTGGACTGATATGGGCGGCGAAATCTGGGCGGATATGGAAAGCCGCCTGACACACGTCGGAACAGTCAGTTTCCGCGGCGATCTGTCAACTCAGTTCCAGACTTAGAACTTCCAGTTCATGCCCAGCGAAGCGCCGTCCAACTGGCCGCCCGTCCAGCAATGCGGATTGGAACCCACCAGGCCGCCCGTGGCGTCCGATGCATCGTGACAATCGGTCTGCACCGACCGGCTGCCCGCGCCCAGGTCATAATGCGCGGACGGCCCGTTAGCCGTGTATCCCCAAGCCAGATAGAAGCCAACTGTCCGAGATGCCTTGTACCGCAGCGCCGCGCTGAACAGGTTCGCCTGATTGTTCTGGTGCGCTCCGCCCACCGCGTCCACACCGGGAATCCCGCCGGGCGGCGTGTTGTACGAATCGTTATGCTGCCCCGGATCTCCGGGCGTGCGGAAGGCATGCGCCCATCCCAGGCTGAGCGTTGTATTCTTCGAAAGCTTTTGGTCAATAGATCCCCATGTGCCATTCCGCTGCCGCTCGTTCTGGAATTCAAGATCCTCCGGCACGTACCGGTGCAGGGTCTCAAAAATGCCGCTCACAATGGTGCCCGGCGTCAGCTTGAACTGCGCCGCCACTTTCCCGGCGTCTTCGTCGGCCACATCCTGAAGTTCCAAAGCCGTGCAGGTGGCGCCGCAGGTGGCGTAAAGCCCGGTGATATCGCTCTCGCGGTTCACTTTCATGTGGCGTTCGTAGGCCGCCACCAAATACACGGGTCCCGCGCTGTACGAAGCGCTGGCGCTCACCGCATTGCTGAACGCTCCGTCGCTGCAGGTAATGGGCGTAATGCCGCCGCTGCCGGGAATATTGCCGCCCGTGCAGTCTGATTCGCCGGCCGCTAAATTGTCGCTGTTCGACGCCCGGTTCTGGCCGGGCGAAAACAGAGCGTTGAAACTGAAGCCGCTCCAAACCGGCGATTCATACCAGATGGAGTGATCCAGGCGCGTTCCAAACTCAATCCGGTTGTCGCCGCCGGTGTTGCCCATGATGGCCTGATAGTCGGCTATCGTGCCATAAAACGAATCCATTCGCGTGGTCGAAGACATGTAGGGGGTAAAGGTTTTCCCGAACTTGAGAGAGCCCCACCTGGGCGAGGTGATGCCTACAAAGGTGTTGCGCGAAGTCAACGCGCCTTTGACGGTGTTGCTTTCGCTGCTGTTCGTCTCACCGGTCCCGGATGTCGAGGCGACGTCGATGGAAGTCTCAAACTGGTAGACGATATCGAAAGGCATGGTAGTCACCGGCATGATTCCGCGGATTCCGATGTAGGTATTGTTGGTGGAAATGTCGGGCAGCCAGCTCATGTTGCCGACAGGCGGCATTCCGTCGGGACCCAGTTTCCCTTGCAGCCCTTTGGTGGCCACGTCGAAGGAAACGTCGAAGTTGCCATAGACCGTCATCTCACCAGGCCCCTTCTCCGTGCCGTTGCCGCCCCCGCCCGTATAGAAGGTCAGGCTGTCCCCAGGCTTGCGCTCAAAGAAACGTTTGGTATCGCCGCTTCTCAATGTGCCGGTATAGAGAGAAGAATCGGCCGCTGGTGCCGCCGGCTGCTGATGCTCCTCTGTCACCTTGAGCAGTTGTTGCTCCACGTCATTCAGCTTCTGCCTCAATGCCGCTATTTCTGCCTTCAGGTCGGATATGTCATCCGCCCGCATGCTGCCAGCCAGTATCAGCACACATCCGGCAACCATCAGAAATTTCCCGCGAATCTTCATTCTTCTTAGCCCCGCCAAATTACGAGGTTGCGAGATACGAATGAAGTTCTTAGTAAGAAGATTCCTAAAGAACTGTTCCGCCCTTGCGGATAGCCAGATTTGCCATATGCCCGGCGCGCGCCGCCGCCACGCCTGCTTCAATCGGCGCGTTCGGCTCTTTCCGGCTGCGCACGCAATCGGAAAAGTTCTGCACAAGGTCAATCGTGCCGTCCTGAAAGCTCCGCTCCGTCAAGCTGGCATCGCCGCGCACACCTTCCCGGTAGATCGAAAATTTGGACCTGTCAATCTTCAGCGTGCCGGTAGTGCCGCGAAACTCCAGCCCGCCGTCATCGACGGACGAAACCATCGTCCCCTCATAACCAACCTCAAAATTCGGATAGCGCAGAATGCTCTGCACCGTGTCCGGGCACTCCAGTTGATCGAAGAAATAAATATCGCCCATGCCCTGCACCATCTTCGGCGTCGGACTGTTCATCGCCCAATGCACCACGTCAATCCAGTGCGTGAACAGATCGGTCATGGCGCCGCCGCCGAAATTCCAGAACCAGCGCCAGCGCCGGTATTTGATCTCCGCAAACGGCTGATCGGGAGCGTTCCCCAGCCAGCGCTTCCAGTCAAGCAGGTTCGGATCAATATGCTTGATCGGCGGACGTTCCTGATAGTTCTGATACCAGTAAGTGCGAACCCGCGTCACGCGCCCAATGCTGCCGCCCTGAATCAAATCCACGGCGCTTTTAAAGTGCGTCCAGCTCCGCTGCCGCATCCCGCATTGCACAATGCGCTTCGATTCGCGAACCGCGCGAATCACCGGCTCGCCTTCTTCCATCGTGTGCGTTACCGGCTTTTCGACATAAGCATCCTTGCCCGCCGCGACTGCGTCCGTCAGCACCTTCACATGCCAGTGATCGGGAGTGGCAATAAACACGGCATCAATATCCTTGTTATCCAGCACCTCGCGATAATCCAGATGCGTGCTCCGCAAATTAAGATACCGCTGGTGCATGGCATCCCGATGCGGCTCATACACATCGCAAGCCGCCACCACATCAAAACCGCCCACCGCGTCCGCGGCACCGATCACGCTGCCCATCCGGCCACCGCAGCCAATCAATCCCACGCGAATCAGATCGTTCGACCCCGCCGCCCGCGCCGCGCTCAAAGCCGTCAATCCGCCCGCCACCAGAAAACTTCTACGATCCGTCCGCATGCTAGCCCGCTATCTTATCGAAATGCCGCGACCTTCATGCGGAATCACCGGCAGAATAATGGCCGAAGGATAGCCCTTCTCGTGATAAACCGTCTGCTTCGCCTTGGTCAGCTTGCTCTGATCCGCATTCAATCCCGCTGAATTCAAATTCCGGTCGAACTTCGGAAAGTTGCTGCTCGAAACTTCCACGCGAATCCGATGCCCCGGCCCGAACACGTAACTGGTCACGCCGGTATCCACGCTGATCTGATACGCCGCGTTGCGCTTCACCAGCACCGGCTTATCCAGCGACAAACGGTA
>Ga0116230_10006607_pt1 | contig 11431 bp, 13 predicted proteins | sample S1TSphfallax_3_FD_88678 | JGI IMG/M metagenome (GOLD analysis project Ga0116230, IMG submission 88678) | Host-associated microbial communities from peat moss isolated from Minnesota, USA - S1T2_Fd - Sphagnum fallax MG | ecosystem: Host-associated > Plants > Peat moss > Unclassified | place...
CATTTTGTTATGACTGAGTTTTGGAGTTTTTGGTGTTAAACTTTCTCAGGTATGGGACATCATTAAGGTAATGGATTATTTGACTACAAGGCCTGATATTGATCCGGCACACATTGGAATGATGGGAATTTCACTTGGAGGTTTGTTGTCCCGCCCTTAAGACATTCGGTGTAGTATCTTCTTTGATCTGTGCAGAGATGAGCAGATGGGTTTGACAGGGTGCTCATTTCCTCCATGATTGTAGTTTTGGAGCTTATAACAGCTTATGCAGTTCTTTGACTAGCTAGAATTTCTACAGGAAAGCCCAGTTGTATGCTCCCAACACCCAGTTTGTAGAGCATATGGGAATCATCTAAAGATTAGGTTCACATTTGTATTTCAATGAGTTATTTGAGTCTGCTTGAAGGCAATGGCCACATATGTGTGAATTGGCTTGGAAACACAAGAAACTGATGTTGCTTCATAATACAGGAATGAACACATGGTTTGCAGCAGCTGCAGATCCACGAATTGCTGTGGCTGTCGCCCTGATTGGTGTACAGGTAGCCATATTGATTCACATATCCTGCAATTGTCGATAGAGTTGTCCATAGACATTAATTTTACTAGTTTTAATCATGAACATTGTGAGGATGTAAGTAGAGACCAACAATCATGGAATGAGATTGCACTTCCCACCTCAAAACATGTCATAATTTTACTGTTCTATGTCCTTAATTTAGCTTTGTTCTGTAATGTCAGGGCTTCATCAACTTTCTAAATGAACTTGAAGTACCTCTATGTGAGTTAGATATGTGAACACTATTGAGATGTTTGGAAGCATCACAATTCTGATCTTACCCTGCTGGATATTAGTCTTTTGGATGGGCCATCAGTAAGGAGCAATGGCATGCACGGGTGGCCACCATTCCATACCCATTTCAGGGTGAGTGACGATACATTTATGTGCATCTGATAATGTTTACACTTTGAATATTGTTTGCTCTGCCTCCACTAATTGATTGCATCATGTTTCTTTAGGGTTGAAGTGAGTATTATTCAAGTAGATTGGATACTTTTGTTATTCCTGTCTCTCTCAACTTTCCATATCACATCCTTGACGTTAAGATGTAGCATGGGGATGGGGTTCTGTAACAGCTGCAGCACAAGATTTCGGTAGAGAGACCATTGATACTGAGATTGTGGCTGCTGTAAATTTTTTGCTGTCCCTCTCATATTATTAATGTTTGCATATTCAGAAATTCATGTCAGATGGTGTTGGATTTGATGACTGCCAAATCTGCATTTTGTGGCCATTTGCCAACATGTAAACTACCACATAGCAGCTGATTTGTGCTGTAGGCTGCAGGTTTGGGAAAGAATTGCACCTGGTATAATGGACAAGCTTGATTCTCCTCACACCATTCCAGCCATTGCACCTCGCCCTCTTCTTATATGCAATGGTTTGTTTCTGATTTTGGAATGGAGCTTTTGAATTTAGGCATCCAAATTTTCTGGCCCATGAATTGCCTCTGAGATGGGTTTTGCAACATGTTAGTTGAAATGCACATTGGGGTTTGGACTTCTTCTCTCACACTGCAAAGTTTATTTGCTGTATGACACTTGGAATATCACAGAAAATGGAAATCTCTGAAATCTGTAGTGAAACTTTGCAGATAGAATCCCTAATAGTATAAATCAATGCTTCAAACAGTTTTATTGTGGAAGGGGCAGACAGGGCCCAGTTAAAGCTCAAGACCTGATTGTGAAATTTTGCATGGAATGGAGCATCATCTAATTTTGTATACTGTCCCTGTACTAGGTGCATGTATTGTGTCTTCTTGGATGATGTCTCTTGAAGAGGCTAGGATTTGGAGCTGGGTACTAACCATAAGGCAATGTAACTGCAGGGAAAGATGATCCTAGATGCCCGGTGGGAGGCCTGGAGAGAGTCTTGAACAAAACAATGGAAGTATATGCTAGCATGGGGGTGCCCCATCACTTCAAGGTACAACTGCAGTTTCACACAGAGTGTTCTCTCGATTACAATTTACGATCACAGGATTTGCTAGTCTCTGAACAAGCTAACTCTGTGATGCACTGGAATGTGGTTGGTGCAGTTCATAGCAGAGGAAGGAATCGAACATGCCATTACACAGACTATGGTGGAGGAAGCAATGTCTTGGTTCAACAAATTTTTATATACTGGTCAGAACAAGTTAGTATATTAGCACACTGATTTTGCAACACAAGTCTGCCTGATGAATCCTCAAGGTTTTGGGAAGATTACTCATAGCTCAGGTCTTGTACGTGATCACCAATTCTCTGCCTGTTTGATTTCAGGATGTTAGGATGAAATTTCATTCAATTCTAACTTTCATCCCTCTGGAGAGTTACATGCTACATCTAGCTGTTAATATTCAGATCCATTTTAGTCTAGTCTCTCCTCAAAAGTAGAGAACTTGTTTTGAATAATAGTTTTCAAAATGAAGTTAGTGGATAGTCATAGTAACTTCTTGCTGCTATTTGTGATTAAGGTCATCTTGGCTGAGTCCTGACACTTCATCAGCAATCTCATAAGGTTATGACTGTACTCATGTTGTCTATTATCTTCAGATTGTCAATGTTGTGATTTCTCAACAATTTCATACTACATAGATATATTGACCAAGATTATATGTCATAAGATCACTCTAACATAACTTGTTTCACTACTCTGCAATTATGCGGCCTGGAGAGTGGTGATTAAGTGCAGTGCCCATGCCCAACTGAACACCTACAAACTGAGAAGTTCATCATACTACATGATTCCTTCAGCAACCTCCTCCGTTCCCTGCAATGTTCTGTTAACACGGATCTCTTTCTTGCTCTGTGACTAGGTTCAGCCCCATCATTGGATTTACTTGTCTCAAAGCCCATCCCTGAGTCTTCAGATCACAACCAGTTGACAAGTTGAAGACAACCCAGCAACTATGGAAAAGGAGGGGCATAAGTACCAATTTGCAGAAGACTTACACTAACAAAGCCAAACACAAACTTTGAGCAGATTGGAAGTTAAGAAGTTGAGCTTCTTGTACTCAAGCTCTGGAATATCTGCCATCCACAAACGAAAAATTCCTACATAAAATATTTACTCCATTGTGAAGGAGAGAACGGCTGAGAATCCACCAAAAATTCCATTGACTTCAATAATAGATGACAACGAAAAAGCATTAAATGCATCACTCCCGCTTCAGCTTAAAACCAATTGTAGAGTCTTCACTTTTTAAGAAAATAGTCAATGAAGTCAAATGGGACAGTCATTTTCATTCATTTTTGTTCAATGGATCAAAATTTCAGAATATCACTTGTCATAGAATGTTACGAGAGTATGAGACCTTTTGAAAGCTTAATTTCATAGCCATGTATTATTCAGGGTGGGGGCAATTGGTTTTCATGCAACATGGCAAAATTGTGAGAAGAACTTGTTTTGAGTTTGGATCAATATATGTTTTTTGATGTGTTCGTTTTTGTTTTGATAGTGCATTTACACGTGTGTCGATTCATTTGTTTGTTTTTCCACTTAGTGATTATGAGACTAATTACAAGGTTACTTGAGGTGGGTTGGATGATTTCTTGGAGTGGGGAGAGTCAATGTGGGCAGTTTGCATGTGTGTACGTTATGAAGATTGTGCAAATGTAATGTACACCATAAATAAAACTAATTCCTTGAATCCACTAGCTGAATATGTGGAATTATGTTTTTTTGTGTATATTGTTTTGTAAGTTACATTTTCATTGGGGCTGGTTCAACCACATTGCATAGCTACCTCCACAATCATATCAAAATTGAACAAAGGTAATGACATTATTCAAACCTTATCAGCTTTGTATATATATTAGTAATGTGCATCAATCATAAGGCATTAATGAGTACATTAATGAGTTCTATTGTACACTTCCATATCTGCAATTTGCCCCTTTCCCAAGAAAGTCAGTTATATTAAGTCGCTGTAGCCTGTGACTCCAAAGAGTTCTTGCCCTTTTTATCTCAGTTCATCATAATGTTATGTAACGAAAATGGAGACCAGCTTCTTGTACTCTCACCCATGCAGAGTATACATGCAAATGCTGCTCATTTTAACTTCCATGCATCTGATTTTCGCTCAGACCGCACAGAGACTTGCAATGCAGGATTTATAACAGCTAGCAGGTCACATACCAGCTGTGATACACAAGTTATTCATTTAGTTCAAACAAAAGACCATTTCCACTTTTAGAATTCATAGCAAATGTAGTGGCGAGCTCCTTTACTCCTGATATCAAAAACAAGAAATCACATAAGGATGCATCAAGCGGCAATTTATGAGAGTTGTCCATATAGTTTGGGCCCCAATTTGACCCTGTAATCCCTGTTTTATCCCCAATTTGAGTGTAGCTATAAAGTGTTAAAAACTGGGCACCGTTTAATGAAACTGGGTATTAATTCACAAGATTTGCAGGATTCTATTTTGACAAGACTTGATTTAATGAAGAACAGCAGCAGCAGTGAAGACAAAGGTAAGGCAAATCTAAGACTTGGGGTGAAACTCCTCTGAGGATCAATTTAAGGTGAAAGAACTAGTCTGATCCCCTCTTTTTTCTTGTGTAATGTTTTCATCTTGACTTTTGATTTCATCCCCAGTTTTGCCAAAACTGGGGGCCACTACCCCCAGTTTGGGGTACTTTATGGATAACTCTATTTTTGAAACAGAAAACGGCACAAGTTCAAAAACCTCCATTCTGCTGTATGCGAAACACAGCTGAAGTCCTCTACCCAGTAGATTCTCATCTGTAGCCTTAAAAACAGACTACCACACCTGTCGCCCACACCTGTGGTATATATATATGTGCCATGATGGGAAGGACAAAATGATGCATTAAAAACAAAAGACAGTGCCATTTGAGGAAAGTAGACATCTCAATGTTCTTCCATTGCGTTACCTTTTCCCTTACAGTGCGCTCTTTTCTTAATGCCCTCAAAATTCCCCTCTTCAGTGTGGCATGACTTCTCACTCCTTTCTAAGTTCTATCCGGTCTACCACAGGTTTATTGAACCAACTGTAACCTGAAACAGTGTCAAAATTTTCTTTGGATGAGCATGGATGGGAAATTGAAACCCTAATTCTGGATGGGGCAGATGATGACAAATATTGAGTGGTTATTCATCATCAAGAAGCGTGGATGCCAAAAGTTTGATGTCTTGTGTTTTTTTTTATGTTTGGGTGTTGTTTGTTTGTTTGCAGGTTAATGTGTTTGATGGGTTTGTTTGATGGTTGTTTTTCAATGGAGTAGTAGGAATGCACTGGTTTCAGTGATGAAGCCGATTCCTTGCTACATTGTTGATGTACTTTATGGGGAATGTGAATCGCGTCTCTTGGTGATGGTAGGTGTTGTGGTTTTTGGGGGGCGGATGCATGGTGTAGAGAAGAGGTTATAGAGGAGAGGTTATAAGATTCTGGTTACAAAGGGGGAAAGCTAGATTGAGAGAGTTAAGTTCTACTTCCAAATTAGTGAAATTGCATTGTTCTGGTTTGGTGTGTTTTAGTGTGGTGTGCTAAACAGCTGGGGAAGAATGTCCCTCTATTGAATTTTTATACCTTCCTTTGAGCAAATTCTTTTGCTGTGCTATGAACTTCAAGCAGGGTGCAAAAAGTTTAGTATTAAAAGTTCAAGATCTATCAAAGGAAAGTGATGATAGAGTCTAGAAATCTCATAAGCAGGCATGATGGCAATCTTCATTTTGTTGTAAGGTCTTATGGGTTTTGTGGGTAATTGTCCAACAATTTATTTTGGATAAGAATACTAGTGATGTCATTGGAGCTCTGAGGAAAGTGAAAAGTTAAGGGCAATTGTGGGTTATGAAAAACAAATCTTACAATGTCTAGTTTCATATTCTTCTCTGTTCCACTTCCAAAGGGAGGAATCTGATGAAAATGGGAAATTAGTCAATCATTATGTTGTTGTTACAAATAAGCTATGACATTCATGCCTAGTTGGCTCTTGAGAGGAGATCAAGAGTGATCTAATGCTTTGAGTCCTTCGTCTTTGTGTTGTATTTTTAAGCAACAGAACTAAAAGGTTAGCAACTTGGAGATGTATACATGTTACTCCATTCATTGATTTGTTGTGTAACCATTAAGTTGGCAAACTTTGATTCTTTTATAGAGGGTTTGAATCAAGTCACCCCTCCCCTTTTTTGGTGACACAACACTTATTTCTTACTCATTTGGCTAAGGTTGCTCATCATGACTACTCTCCTACTTTGTTGCACCAAATTGGTCATAATTTGGCATATCTTCCATGTTATTTTCACCTTTGGCCCACATCACCTATGCATCATGCACTTCCTCCTTACTTGCATGTCTATCCTGTATGTTCATCTACCCTTCTTTTAAGGTTTTGGTGTTTTGCTCAGCTATCTCACCCTTCACCCTCTTTACCCACCCACACCTTCTGGATTTGGCATTTATGTAAAAACTGCACAGTTTTGTTTCATGTTATCACAGTATCCTTACATAGCATAACATGCTGACCACTGAGGTAGGCATTTCATTTTTTGAAAATCCCATCATCATTTTTTACTTTTTTTTCTGTGATACTTGTCAAGCATTCAGCAGGTATCACAATTTATATATATTTTAAAACCACTCTGCAAACCCTTATAGACAAGCTTTACAGGAATGAGGCTGACACTCAGACTTTACCCTACACAAAATTTGCTACTGATCTTATTTGATTCCATCACTCAAATTTCAAACCTTTTGGGGGGTGGGGGGGGGGAGGAGAGTCATTTACTTACTACGATTTACTTACCAGATAAAGGGTCAGGTCCAAATTTCTGGAATTGGACCAAACTGATGTGGATACCTAACTTTATATTGGGCTTGGCAGGTACATTTTGTTTTTGACCCACCCACTACATGGCCTGAATGGTATAAAAAAATGTTATATACCAAGACCTGAGGTTAGGTGAGAAAACCTTCAAGTTTAAATCTTGATGAATACATGTTTGCTCCAGTGGTGCACTTAGTATGTTCTTTTTTTAATACCTATAGCAGCATGAGCAACTTTGTTATGAATGTGAGACTGATACATCAATATATTTTGGGCTGGTTATAAGTCTTAAGCATTGGCATTTATTTTCTTTAAAAGGGGGCATATATGAGCAATGGTATGATATATATGCAATGGTATGACATTTCTACTGATCACCATACACAGAACAAAACGCCAGGAGCCTTCATAAGGGCAATTTGTTGTAAGAACATTGCTGCAATTCTACAGCCATAATGTAGGACATTGAAGGAGCCACACCCTATTCCAACATATCCACAAAAGCCTTATGTCATACCAAACTCACAACCTCTCCCAACCTTCTGCAAAATCTCACAGCGAGACTCTGTAACAGCTTGTGGATGTTAACCCTCCTCCTCGTCATGTACATGTACAACCACACAACTTTCACTATCTGTCTGCTTGGCAACTCGCATGTAACCTCTTTGACTAGCTGCAAAGTATCCATACACCTTACTGTTAGTAGCTACTATGTTCAGTTTTATTACTTCATTACCTCGAAAACGATATACCCTTAAATATTTAGGAAATGTTTTTCCAGCCAACTCCATTGCCCCAAGGGCAGAGGAAAAAGGCACCTCCCAATATTCAAATACACAAAACATGGACTTCATCATGTTTTCTACCTACCTACCTACCTTCTGAGACCAATTCTTTACATTTCCTCGCCACACGCTAAATGAAATAGTTGGAACTAAAGAAGTCATGACACGTCGCGGAGAGCCTTCCTCGCGCACGTCTGCAAGCTTTCGGCTTCTTGTAAGGGTTGTGCTTGTGGACGTCAGGGAAGCCCCATTCGGTGCATTCTCTTATAAATTCTACCTTCCGAAATACCTTTGACACGGATCTTTATGGGGTTCACGTTACCATTATCCCGTTCCACTTTGAGTTCTTGACACTTCTTCCAGGCCAGAGAGCCGAGCCGCTTCCAACGGCTTGTTGATTGTACTCCCCTAAACAGTCCAATGACCCCGAGCTCCAACACCGAACAAATGTCTTTAGTCTAGGGTAGTGGCTACTTTGCGAATGGCTTTCGCTACAAATCTAGCTGCGTGGTCAACCTCTGAAGATTCAAGTGCTGAATGTTGAAGGGTGAACAGATATTGGCGTCCTTCTTATGCCTCTTTGTCGTCTTTGAGTTTCGGTTGTCCTAGACTCCTAGTAGGCTACAATTTGCTACTCGTCGTGAGTAGAAACTTTCTGTCTTTAAGCACATACTGTTTCCCTCTTGAACTCGGTAAGCTTATCATCCTGACTGCAGAACTAATTGACAAGCAGAGCGATAAAATGCTTGTAGTTGAAAATTGAAACTTGTGATCCCTTGTGATCATCTGGTTTTCGCAATCATCATCATCAAGCCAATATACCCCTCTGGATATGACAAGTTATTGCAATCTCTTGCAAGTGATTATAAGTTACTTGTATCAATTCAATTTTCCACAAGTTGCATGCTGCACGTTACTACTCAAAAGGGCAACCCAGATCTAGTGGGGAACAGGGAATCGATCAACCCACCATACAAAGGGCTGAGGTTTAAGCACCCATATTGTTGGCCCGGTTATGACTTAGACTATTCAACTATGTAAAGAACTGGAAAGATTTCATTTTCAGTTATTTTTTTCTTACCGTTTTTCATTATTTATTTCACTCTAAAGCATTGATTGTCACACTAAGTTCACCATTTGTTGTTTCGCTTCGCTTCTTTTTTCTTCTTTTGTGCATCGCTTTACATGCAACTCCATCATTTCTTGCTTTTTTGTTTGTCTATGTTTTTTGCAGGTCTACAAAGTAATACAAGAGGCTAAAGTGGCTCACTCCAACGCTCTGAATTTTCTTTTGTTTCTTATTGTTTCTTTTTGGACTCTCTTCTGGTTGTATCTGCAGGTTGGAGATGTCTACAACATTGCCCCTCTCTGCTTGTTTTTCTTTGTTTTGTAGAAGTGTTCTATTGTTCTGTTGTTATTGTTCTTTTTTTCTTTTGGAGTGTTCCATTGTCCTGGCTCTTATAGTTTTTGTTTCAATTTGTCTACTACTTTGCTGTCCATGGTTCAATGCATCATTCATTGTTAGAGTCCCTTGCAACATATTGGTCCACACTTTAGAAATTCGCCTTGTAATGGTAATGTTTTGCCTTAGTGACAAAAGCTTGACAATCTAGAGGTCCATTATCCTACTGAATTTGTTGAAGAATAGTGGTATTGTAGAGCTATTGACTAAGCCTAGATCTAAGCTTCAAGGAAGAGAGAACGAGGGGTTTTGTTGAAATTTTTAATAAAAGAAAAGAAATATGTCTGTAAAGAAAATGAAAAAATTTCTTAAAGGAAAAATGAGGAACAAGTATTTTAAGAAACTTGTAAGTGCAAGTGCCAACATGGCGGGATCTTCCACTGGTCATAAGGGTTTAGGGTGCGAAAATTTGCGCCCCAAAACTAAGCGAAATATACGCAGGGAAAATCCTATCAGTTCTTTACATATCTAGAAGAATTGCACTGTTCTTCACGTACATTCTCACAGACCTATGTTAGAAGCCCAAATGGAGGAAATGAATGAATGTAGATAGTGATACAGCCTCTGCTTTTTGCGTGCAATCGGCTGTTCACAATAAATTACACCACAGTTATATAGACTTTGCACTTATCTTGAAGTCCCACTATCCACAATGGCATATGTGTGGTCAGCCTAGGCCCTAGTGTGATGCACGATGTGATGCATGGTGTGCTGAGCAATGTGATGAGATGATAGATGTGTGTGTGTGCTGCCGAGAGTGTGATGTATGAGCAGACATCTGGTGTGATACATGTTGTGACACCCAGTACAAATGGTGGGCAGGTGAATGTGCAAATGAGATGGCAGATACACTGAAAGATAGAGGTCTAGAGATCTTCATACTGGCAGGACAGAGCAACATGTCTGGGAGAGGTGGAATGCAACTTAAGGAAGCAGCTGATGGCTATAAATACATGATGTGGGATGGCGTTGTACCAGAGGAGTGTAATGCAGAACCAGGCTCTATCCTCAGGTTAACAGCAAGTCTAGAGTGGGAAGAAGCTCATGAACCTTTACATTATGACATTGACCCAGGTGGTTCTTCCTCATGCTCCTCAGAGAAACCTTTCCTTTCTATACATCTCCCATTTCTGATCTTCATGTATTCGATTCGTGGATCGATTCAACTCTATATATCTCACTGAGTTTCTAACTGCCATCTACTAATGCCTAGACGTGAACCTTGCACCAGCAAAACAACTAAATGTTTGCATGATCTGAATCATCAATTCTCAGTTGACAATAGGCAATTTTGGTTTTCAACACAAATTGTTGATCGATAAGCACCACTGATGCAAAGTTGATCGACAAACACTGCTGATGATCCATTAAATATATACTCAGAACTGGATGCTTAAAATTTATCTAAAATTTCAATACGTCGTCTTGTTTAGAAGCTCCATCTGTAATTGACCCAATTGCATGTGCATTGAACAGCTGGACCTATAGGTGTTGGACCAGGCCTGGTGTTCGCAGCATCACTCCTTAGATCTCATGAGGCCAAGTTTGGAAAAGGAACAGCACCAATGATTGGTCTAGTGCCATGTGCAGTTGGAGCTACAAGCATGTCGAAATGGAAGAAAGGCAGTTTTCTTTATAACAAAATGATACTGCGCACAAAGGCAGCAATTCAGAAGGGTGGGACACTAAAAGGTTTGCTATGGTGTCAAGGTGAGAGTGACACCATAAATGAAGAATTAGGTGCTTCATTTGCACTCAAGTTGGCCACATTTTTACAAGATGTGCGCACAAATCTGCAGTCCAACAATTTTCCCATCATCCAGGTAAACCTTTAAATAATGAGAGGTTTAAATTCTTCTTTCACATTTTCTAGGGTTGGAAGTATCTGTTGCATAACTTTGAGCTTAGTGCCAAAATAGCTTCTGTAGTAGAAGGTACCTTCCAGTAATGTGTCAAACCAATGTTCAGGTGGGGATACCATGGGCTCACCATCCGCATCCAAAAATCTTAAAGGAAGTACGGCAGGCACAAATTGCACAGGCCAATGCATCAGAGCACGTCTTTATTGTGGATGCTCTTGGACTCCCATTACAAAGTGACAATGTGCATCTCACAACTGAAGCACAGACCACACTAGGTTTGATGCTCGTTGAGAAGTTCAATAGTGTTACAGATTCATACCTGGTATCATCCCATATGTAGGTGGCATGACATCTGGGTGTTTGTCGTTTCTAACTATATTTCAGAATCACATTTCAAACCTGTCTATAGTGACAATTTCCAGGTTATTAATTTCTTCTAGGAAACAGGATCTCCAAAGGAAATTTTTATGTTATGCATCTCTAAAAGG
>Ga0116230_10006608_pt1 | contig 11429 bp, 7 predicted proteins | sample S1TSphfallax_3_FD_88678 | JGI IMG/M metagenome (GOLD analysis project Ga0116230, IMG submission 88678) | Host-associated microbial communities from peat moss isolated from Minnesota, USA - S1T2_Fd - Sphagnum fallax MG | ecosystem: Host-associated > Plants > Peat moss > Unclassified | place: USA...
GATCAGCGCCGCGCGGAGGAAGAAAAAGAAGAAGAGGAAGATAACCAGAGCGCCATCGCTGCGACGGCCATGGCGTGCGTCCTCCGCAGAGCACCAAGGCATTGTGCACGAACGGGTGTCTTTCTCAACCCGGGTAGATAACCGCAGGGTATATGTTAAGACCAGTGCAAGGGCCATGTCCTCCTTTTCTTCCTTTCCTTTTTTTTTTTCTTTTTTTCATTTGCCCCACCAAAATTCAAATTTCTTCTTGGATTTGTAGTTACCATTTTATTTCCAATCCTAGATCTTGGATCCTCCTTGAATTGGTGAATTTTTATTTATTTATAACTAAATTATGTTTTTTTTCAAATTCTATCTCTTGGGATGCCCTTTGAATGTGTAAATTATGTCTTTATTCCAATCCCAATTATTAGTCCCTTTGAATGTTGAATAATGTTTTTATTTCATATCCTAATTGTTGGGTCTCTCTAAATGTGTAAATGATGTTTCATTTGAAATCCAAATTCTTGGGTGCTTTTGAAATTTGAATGATTAATTATATTTTATTTCGTATTGTGATTCTTGGACCTTTAAATGTGTAAATTATATCCTATTTCCAATCCCAATTCTTCAACTTTTGTGTAAGGTAATGTGTAAGGAATATGGAGTTCTAGTAGTAAGCACTCACTCAAGGCTTAGCCAAGGAGCGTTTACTTGTAGTATTCGCCTATTCAAAGGGTGTTATCATGTGTAAAAATCCATATGAATTTTCTTTCAAATTCTTGTGATATGTGAATACCCTCCAAGTATCATAGGGAGAAAAAAAATTTAAATAACACAAAGAACCTCAAAAAAACAAAATGCTCGCTCCTATAAGGGTTTAGTTTTTCAACATTTCCCATGAGATTTTATGCTCTATAAACATACCTCCAAATACACTAAGAAAAATCTCAATGTGTGACTATTTGTATCCTATTTTAAATCCTAATTCTTAAAGCCTTTGAATATGTGTTTTATGCCCACAATCATGACGAAATTGATATTCTACCAAATTGGAAGTTTCTATTTGTTGAACTACCAATATGTTTAAATAAATCAATAAATTTTCAATATTTTTTTGAATTTGCATATTTATATTCACACCTTTTACAACCTTGTTTCGACTTTTTTTATTATTTTATTTTATTGTCGTTGTCATCCACTTATGATGTGTTGACAATTGTGTTGTTGTTGTCATTTACCATTTAAAAGGTTAAGATGAAGGAATATGTACTTGATTGTTTGATTCTCAAACCAAATCAAGTAATTATAACAATCAATTTAAAAAATTTATGTCAAGGTCATTTTTCCATGCTCCCTTTTTTTAAAGGATTGTTTTTTAAAAAATGTTAAGGTTCAATTCATTATGAACATGTTATAGATATTTCATTTGTTTGGGTTGAATATTTAGGAACTTTATGATTGTAATTTTAATTTTTAATTTTTATGATTATATAAACATGTTGTTTAAGTATAAGGTGAAGCATCCTCATGTGGGTGTTCCAGTATTGAAGTCTTATAAAACATCATCCTCATTTTACAAAACCTCAATATTGGAACACCCATGTGAAGATGTTTCACCCTATGTATAACACTAGAAAGAAATTTTTATTTATGATGCATTATCTACATCTTGTTAATTTGAAAACAAGATATAATGGTTCATTCCATTTGTATGCAGAAACAAACTTCACATAAGTTTTATTCATGTTTTCTATTGTGTTTTTCATTTCTCTTTTGTTTTTATTGTGATAAGTTTCATACAATATTTTCCATGGTGCATATTGTTAATAGATTGATGAACATTCAATGTTGATTTCTATCTATGTAACTTTCATATAATTAAAAACATAAGTAATTTATGTGATGTTATTGAGAATGACACATTGAATCAGAAACATGTGAGAATTATTGTTGTTCAATCTCTTAAGAAACACATCATAAGGTTTTTTAGCCTTGATCTTTCAATGCAAAGTGTTGCATTTGGTGATCCATTTGATTTGAAAATCTCACAGCTTGTTATAGAATTATAATCTAATCATATTATTGTTCCATTTTTTATCACGGTTGATTCACAATTTGCTAATACACCTTCACCTTTGATCGCATTTGGTTCATCATCAGTTGTAAATGATGTGTTGTATAATCTCTCTATTGAAAATGATACCTTACAGTTGATGTTCTTGTTAATGTCAAAAGCACAAAGGTTTTGAATTCCTCTAGAAGAGTTGAAACCAAATTAAGCAAATTATATCAAATTCTCAATGCAACTTTTGAAAAACCTTTTTTCATGTGGGAGATGAATTTATGGAATTTGAGCTAGAGGATGAGGAAAAAGAGAGTAAAATTGTTGTTCATGATGTTGTTCAAAAGGATATTGGGAGGTTGTCATGTAGATTTCAAGATCTAGACCTTGTTGAATTCCAAAATGTTTTGAAAGGGGGACTACGAAATTCTAAGTAGTCAAAAACATGGGTTGAAAATACCTTTAAAGAGTTTCATAAGCATTGCGGTTATTGTACTGATCTTGATATAGATGACCTTTCTAAACAAAAAGATCTTGTTCCTTTTGTGGATGTGTTAGTTATTTTCATGTTTTAAATGACGAAACAAAACAACAATCTCTATCTTCCCACCATGATTTCAAGTATGTTACATCACATTGGTTGATTCATACAAACTAAGCAAAAGCAACTTGTTGTTGAAATAGATGTAACACCAAGACTAAAGTTCAACATTTTAATTAATGTTTGTTACCACAAAATGAAATTTGTTGTTGATGAAGTTGTCATGCAATCCATCAAGGCTAGTTTGGGCCACACAATAGCAAAGAACCATATCCTAACATTGGAGCAAGAGGCCTTGATGTTAGCATCTAATCAATGTTCTTTGAGAATTCTTTGAGGATTGAACAAAAAATTCATATATCTTTGCACTCGGTCTTTTTTCATTTGAGTTGCCTAGGAAATGGATAGGTGGATGATGTGGACTTTCTGTAGATGTTGAAAGTTCAAGAAAAATTTTGTGACACAATTTGTCTCCATGAAAAGAAATTGGAAAATTGATGTTAATTTTTGTGGAATGGAAAACCAACGACCAATTGTAGATTGTCCAAATCATCTAGTTATATAGTATTACAAGGAGCTAATAAAACATAGACATGTTTGGTCAAAAAAAAAACTAAGACCACCACATCCAATGTTTCTAACACCAAAAAGATTGATCAAACCATTTCATGATGTTTGGTTCTTAAATACAATTATGGGAAAAAACACAATAACATCTATGTATGACGCGCTCCCAACTCCTTGAGGGACTCAAATGTGAGTCCCAAACAGAAAACAACGGAAGAACAAAGACTCAGGGCATGCTCCCTAACTCGCAGCACTTTGGACGGGTAGAGGGGCGTGCTAGAGCTCTGAGATGGGACTAGGAAGAATTAACAAGCTTTACTTACTCACACGGGCCTGCACAAAACCAACGCAAAGTGGGTAGTGCATAGTTGGAGAACCTTTGGTGCTAGGACAAACCACAGGTAACTCAAACTCACAAGACTCACCATGGCCCAAACTTGGGGGAAGCCACCACCTTCCTCCTTATAGTATACTCTGTGGCTGCCCACGGGGCCCACATCCAAATGGCTTTTTGTCCCGGGACTCCCAAGTGGGAGTCCCGAAATTACCAAGGTTGGGACTTCCGCAACTTTGGGGCACCATAACTTTACGTGTAGACCTCTGATTGAAATGAGGTCTTAAGCAAAGTTGTAGCCCTAGTCGAGAGTTTTCCAACAGTATGTCACACGCCATTTGCACACATGGAAATCGGGTCATTTCTTGACTTTTAGTGGTCGGAAGTCAAACTGCCAATTTGACTTTTGGCCCTTCTTTTGGCTATAACTTGTGTTTCAGATATCCAAATGGGCAACGCGAGCCCATTTTAGACATCTAAATTTCAAGAGCTTTCCAATGATATAAGGAACGCATCAAGCCATTGAGGTTTGACCCCTGCAATCGTCCTCTGAAAATTCAGGAGCCCACCGAAACTCCAACTCCCAAAATGGAACTCCTTGGGGGTGTGAGGGTTCATTCCCTCACACCCTCTCACACTCCCAGGAGTATGTTGTGTGACTCATGGCTTCCTTCTTGGCCCACAACCTTGCAAACCCTTGCTTTAGTCACGAGCCCAAGGCTAGGGTTGCAACAATGTAGTTGAATATTGTAGACATTAAAGAGTTGAAAGGCAAATAGATTACCAATAAGAAGGTCATGGGACTAACATTACAAGTATCGAACAAACGTTAGTACTTATGGAATACAACATGGAAAGAATGGGTCATAGAGATGTAAAAAGTTACAACAAATACAATCAAATTAATAAGAAAATTATTAATCAAACGTTATAATGCATAGTTGAAAGGGAAAGTTTTCATGGAAATAATCTAACCTACCAAAAGGTCTTTGATCAAGAGACTAACAAACATCAAGTCATAGAAGTATTGATCTACCTAATTTATGTTAAAAGTTCATAGATTAATTTGTTGCTTGTTGAAGTGAATTTTGAAAAATAAAATAAAACTTCAAAGGACACTAAATCTATTATTGTCCACCTCTTAACAAAAAAACAAAAATGAAGGATGTTGAACACCTTCAATATGGAAAATAATGTGTGTACTAATGTTTTTATACCTACTCCTTAACAAGAGAAGGAAGTGACATCTATAATGTTTGACAAAAATTCTAGGAAAGCCCTATTGGTTTGAAAACCATTTCTGATCTTATTGAAAAGCCTGAGTAGTCCATAGCAAAGAAGAAAATTGTTAAGGAACCACCATGTAATTAAGGATTCACATGCAAGTTCCAATAACCAAATTAGTCATCAAGATGTCTTGTTGTAGAAAAAAATGATGCATAAAGAAAAGAAAAATTAATTGTAAAGACAAAAGGTAAGGAATTTTTTCTTTACAAAAACAACCCCCCATTTCAAGTTGATTATATATTACAAGACTTAGGGATCTTACAAAAACACTTTACAAGGTGCATTTCCTCTATGTAATCCACCCCCTAAACACAAAGGAAATTTCTTTCGAATGCTTTATAGAAAACATGATTATGTGTGATAATGATTGATTTCATTCCTTGTATACATTTTTACATTCCAAGGATTAGTGATACTTAATAATTCAAATGAATCATATGTTGAAAATAATAAATCCATTCATTTGATAAGAGGTGTTAAGGCTTTAAAAATTTGTGAATGTACCTTAAACAAGTCATGCTTTGAACAACATGGATGAGCCAAAATAAATAAATTATTATATTTGTTGTATAAACATCAAACAATCAAAGTGTTCATTTGAACAAATTCTAGGTAATGTCAAATTAGGTTGGCAACACAGTTCAAAATACCAATAGGTTCATTTTTGTCATAACTAGTTTTTACAAGATTTTAAAAAGTGATTGAAGACTTATTTTCCCCTTTGTACAGATAATGAACTTTGAAGATTAGATGGTGTCATCATTTGCCTAATAGGAATGGTTTGATTAATTGGTAAGCTTTTCAATGCTCAAGGTCATGGCACTTACCTTGTCATTTCGGGTTTGTTGTTTTTTTTTCTTTAATGATGAATTGTTTCCTCAATTAAGTCAAAACAAAAAAAAACAAAAAGACGATTCAATGAAGACTTTGTTAAATATTAAATTCACATTGCTATGGGCTAAATTTTTTATTTTTTTTGTTCAAGAAAATAGCAAATGATATAACATTTTGAATGTGATCAAACCTTGGGTAGTTGAACTTTACTTCAAACTTTACCTCAAGATGAATGTTAAAATTAGTGTTGGGGAATTATATTACCTATCATTTTTTCCTTTAGGGTAGGATGTAGATATGAATGAATTTTAAGTTTTAAAATTAAGGCTCAAGTACCCATACTTAGCACCATGCACCACCCTCCCCCATCATATACCCTATTTTAGGAAAAAATAAGAACACCTTACTACCTTAGCAACTTCAACACTAATTCTATATTTTTCAAATGCTGAAATTAACAAAAAAAACATTCTTTCAATTTTTTTTTAAATTATGAAAGGAAATATTAAATCTTCAAAAAATTATATTTGTTGAAATGAAAATTTCTAAATTAACATGTGTCAAATGCCAAAGTATTATGTATATGTGTGTCTTAAATAATGGGAAAAAAATCAATTTGAACTTATATAAAAAATATAAAAACCCCAAATCCAATGGGAATTTTTCCAATGTTCATTTTACATTTTCTTTTCCAAATGGATGTTGTTAAGATGCAAAAACAATAAACAATTAACTTGCAGATGTAGTTAAATGTAATATCAAGTTATAAGGTATATCTAAATAATAGATAGGTTATATAAATATAGACCTTACTTACCTTCAAACCTATATATTCAATCTCTAAAATATATTCGTCCCCAAATATGCATAGAATCAACACATGCAAAATGGTTATGAATAGGTTTTTTAAAACTCTAAATGTGGAAAATATATATGCATAAATATATCAAATTTGAAAAAATAAGTTACATTTTGCGATACACCCTATGAGTAAAAATAATAATAGGAGTCATTGGCATGCTCAAAAATCGTTGTGATTATTGTACTTCAATAGCAAATTCACTAGAGTAATTAGTTAATTTTGAGTATTCCATTTTAACAAATAAAATATTTTTGAATATTTCAAAAGATGTTTCATTTTTTTCACAAAAAAAAAAATTCTTTGAGAAAGATATGTTTTCAAATTTTTCAACATGTTTAAAAATAATATAATTTTTTTTGAACTTACTACTCAACTATAGTAGTCCTAACATGATGATGTGGCAACATAAGATTGGTCAAAAAGTCCTAACACAATGTTGGACAACAACGCTTATACAAGTTTTTACATTTTTTCACTATTTTTTAAGCACAAAACATTGGTTATGGCTAAAGTGACTCATATTAACTTATTATAACCCCTATATACATCCAATGGATATATCCAAGTAAACAATATACCCACATGCACCAAAGTTTTAACACATTATGTCGTGTATCTGTTGAGATTTACACTTACATGATAACATGTTTAAAAAATAATTCATGTGAATGTAAATGTCCTTAAATATTACAATTTGTAGAAAATGGACATATTACACCTCATACTTTTCATCAATGGCTATGGATTTCAAAAACAATAACAAAAGCAAGTTGACAAAAGGAAGCTCACTTAAACCAAGTTGCTAATGAAACTTGCTACAACATTAAGAGTTGCAAGATGAACATTAAACCACCACTCAAACTTGCAAAAATTACAAATGCAAAAACATGGGGGTTTTCATCCTAAATTGTAAAGATTGCTTTGTAAGACCAAAAATGAAAGGAATTGCAAAATAATCATGGGAGGGTAGTGGAACATGATAAAAAAAGTAAGGAGTAAGGGGCTCACATGAATCAAGTCGTTGGAACTTTCAATAACACAAACTTGTAAAATGACAACACTACCACTGATTGCACTTGCAAATAACTTCTAGACAAAGGAAAACAACATGGCCGAGGAGCTCACAAGACCACAATGAAATTTGTTTTGTAAATCTTCCATACCTAACCTTCTTTTCTCCTACCTACCACCCTATTATTTCCTCATGCTTACCATTTGTCCCTTCACCTTTTGTTTTTTTTCCCTTTTTCTTGTCTTTTTTCTTTGTTGAACCAACTCCATTTCCATAGCGATTATCTTGAGCCCAAGATGGAAAGAAAAAGAAAAAGGAAATACAATATTGCATATGTTATTATGTGTTGTGTGCATTTATTTGTTTACATTGTTTTATATGATTTTACACAATGTGTAAAATTAGAAAGTGTTTTTTTTGGTGATTTATAATAACATTTATCATGTTTTACACAAGATGAACCTTGCATGGTTTTATACTTATAGATATGTAAATGAAAATTATGAACTTACGTTTGATGTGTATATCAAAAACTATATACATGCACAACATTGGTTAAAACCAAGTCCAATAAAATGTGTGGGAATACTTTAACAACCTTACTCGTTATAATAAAAATGTCTAGATAGTCCTTATGCATGCATCTAATATCGATCTTTTATTTTCAGTTTAGCTTTTCATTAAGTGTTGATGCTCAAAACCAATGTTGGGAGGGCAAAAGCAAATACACATATACTTGTGTAAAATTGGGAAAGTGCAAATGATTGACACGTACCCAACCAATTTTTTGGATTTACACTTATCCTGCTTGCCATGTAAATATATTCTTACACTTATATTCATGTAGGAAAAGTGTAAATTTTTTTCATTCACACTTACAAGGCCTTAAGTAAATGCATTTGGCAAAGTAGGTATAAATGGATTAAATTCTAGAAAGAAAAAAAAACTCCACACACGGCCCCAACCTTCCAACCTCATTATTAATTAACAACTCAATGTGTGTATTCCACCCCATTAGAAATCCAGAATCTTAGAAGCAAGTTTGAAACCAAATCCAATTCCATGTAGACACTACACATTCCCCAAGGCTAAACATAGGTACCAAGTTTTACATCAAGTTTGAACTTGGAATTTTATAAGTAATTAAAATTGATTATTTATTTATAGAATGTAATTTACTTGTTAACTTTTCAAACAAATTCATCTTGCCTACCCAAAAAACTTAAACCTATGTTTTGAAGGTTGTTTTAGAGCTTTGATTTCAATTCCAAATAGTTCCACAATCTAATTCTTGTGTTGATTCTAACAAATGGAAGCAAACATGGGTTCAAACACAAGAACCTAAATTAAAACCCAAGCCCTTGATTTTGACCTTGCAAACTATGAAACCTACCAACACTATTCAAAACAATGGAAAGGGATAGGACCAACATCACATTGGATGACATGTGGCAACCTTTTTTTTAAAAACAATTTAATTTCAATTTGAAAATACAAATGTAATGAACAGGTAATGGACAAGGAACCAAATTTTTAGTTTACATTAATATGGATTACATTAACATTCAAGATGGAACAATTTTAATCATCGCAAAAAAAATGCCACACACTAAGTTTGTATTTATTGTTACAAATTTGTGTTTGCACAACAATTAAATGAACTAAATCAAACTTTGAACATTTAAATCAATACATGTCAACTATTTTTGATAAAGTTGAATTGTGTTCATGACATGATTTGTGTTACATGCAACACCTTATAGATATGTGAAATATAACTTTTGGTTTTGTGACACAAACATATGTTGCCCAAATGCAAGAAATCAACATTGTGAATGTAATTTAAGAATTAACATTTTCCAAAAGGGTCGATGTGAATTAGATTAAGACTTTTTTTTCTCATTAAAAATATGATCTAGGGATTAATAATGGTTGAAGGAATTCACATGGACAATAATGTTTTTCTTTTTGGTTCATTATGAATTTGATGGAAATAAACAAACAACATAAAGGAATCCATGTGGGGTCAAGTTTTTCTTGTTCAAGCACAAACATCACAAGAACGAAAAATGGATTTTTTCATCTTGGATACTATGGTTGTGTGGTTCATGATCATATATATAGTAAACCCCTTTTATAATCGCGCCCATTTTAGTCACATTATTGTTTGTGTCACACATTTTTGATAACCATTTGTTTTAGTAAGAAACACCATTTTAAAAAGTCATTATCACACTCGTTAGTAGCACAAAATATTTGCAAAGCTTTTTTTGTTAATGTGATTATAATGGGAAAAATTTAGGATAAGTATTAGGGTTTTGTAAATTGTAGTTCCCTTTGGCAATGTTAGTGTTGCTTTGTGTTTAAGTTGTGCAAACTAACAACAATGAATCTAGTTGAAGAGAAAAAACAACTTTTTGGTGTAGACAAACAAATAATATGCAAACTTTTCAAAAAAATAAAAAATTCTTAATTAGAAAAATAAGAAAAAATCACAAGCTTCTTCAAATTTAATAATGCATATTAGAGCTTAGAATAATTCATGTAATTTTTTTTAATAATTGGCATTTTTATTCTAACATAAAAAGGCTATTTTGTAAAGTTTTATTTTCGCTTAGAGTCACAATCTTGTAAGGGTTTATATGGAATGTGACTATACACACTTAAATCACAATTCATTAATGTCAAAAAAAAAAAAGTGGTCACCAAGGGCATGTGTCACACCTAGAGGAGGCATTATTCATGGATGTAAATACCCTCCTCTACCAATACAAAAACAAACATATTACATACCTTATAATGCCTTCTCTTTGAAAGGTGAGCTCTAGGTACATGATTGCACCATTGGGCTTTGTAGTAGGTTGCCTACCATTTACCTATCATTTCATCTAGTTGGTCATCCATCCCTATACCTTCAAAACATTGAATAACCTAAGGAGGATCTTAATTCATCCACAATATTGTTTAGTCATCCAAATTGGTGTTAAAGAACTATTTATCACTTAGTGTTTCTTCATCCACATTCGGGGTTGAAGTTTTATTTTATCACTAGTGGTTTATTCATCCAAATTAATGTCCATGATTATGTATCACTAATGTTCATTCATCAACATTGTCAATGTTTATTTATTTGAATCCCTAGTGTGTATTTCATCCACCCTAGTGTTTGTTCATGCACGTACCAACAAGTACTGTACGGTTACTCCTTTGGTTGGACCTAATCTAGTCCACAAGGACAAGGGCTGGTGAACAAACACCCACCAACACACCAATGGATGGAAGTTGCAACCCCGTTTCAAGTCTGCCGTGGATGAACTCCAACAGATTGGATGAACCCCAATAGATTGGATGAACCCTTCTCCTCCACAAGAGAGAGGGAGACAAACATGTTGGGCTAGGCTAAAGCTTTAGGAGTCATTTTTGTGCACTGGAAATTTTCTCTATTTGTGTTTCGTGATTTGAAGTGTTACAAGTTAAACAACTCCCTTGTTTTTAGTGGAGAGGAAAAAAAATTGGAAGATGGCCAATGGATTGTACAAGCTTGGACTTGCTTTCTTGCTAGTAACAAATGTGGGTATTTTCAAGTGCCCACATACAAAATACCCGCATATGTTACTGGCACAAGCAGCAAAGGACATCACAATCCAGAATGACAGTGGGTATGATATGGTATTGAGCTGTGATGATTTGGCTGAGACTATCACATTGCCAAACCAATCAGTCATTTACTTGTTGGACCCGAGACAATCGCCCCAACATTGCTATGCTGCTTGGAGTAATGGTCGTGTTTTGCATTTCATTGCTGACAAGAGCAGCACCGGATATGACACAAATTGGGACTTTGTTGGATCTCAGACATTTCTGAATAATCTCCAGCTCAATGATAGTCAAGCCAATACTTGGTAAAAATCTTGCAACCCATCAATCATCATCATCGTCATCAACATC